>ERZ773110.1561-NODE-1561-length-17704-cov-5.675392_pt1 | contig 17704 bp, 13 predicted proteins | sample MGYA00580568_ERZ773110 | MGnify/ENA primary metagenome ERZ773110 (study PRJEB29015, sample SAMEA2737870) | human gut metagenome | biome: human gut; feature: human-associated habitat; material: faeces | place: China | collected 2012 ... | reverse complement strand
TTTTAGACGGTATGATAGAACTTCCATTTGCATTACCTACAGCAGTAGCCGGTATTGCACTTACTTCACTTACAGCTGACCAAGGTCTTATAGGTGGCGTATTTGCTAAGTATGGAGTAAAAATTGCCTACACAAGAATAGGTATAACAGTTGCACTTATTTTCGTAGGTATTCCATTTGTTGTGCGTTCTGTTCAGCCGGTTTTAGAAAAATTGGATTACTCCTATGAGGAGGCTGCCGGTGTACTTGGTGCAAGCAGATTTACGATATTCAGAAAAATTATTTTTCCAGAAATAAAGCCAGCTGTATTGACCGGTTTTGGTCTTGCTATGGGTAGATGTATTGGCGAATACGGTAGTGTAGTATTTATTGCAGGTAATATGCCATTTAAAACAGAAATTACACCACTTATTATTATGTCAAAACTTCAGGAATATGACTACGCCAGTGCAACAGCAATAGCACTTGTAATGTTAGTATTTGCATTTGCACTTTTATTCCTTATAAACTTTATACAGGCAAGAAACACAAAAATATTAAACGGAGGAAGATAAGATGAAGAAAAATGAATCAAAATTAGTTAAATATACGTTAATCGCAATTTGTCTTATATTTGTTTTTTTATTTCTTGTTCTTCCTTTATACATAGTCTTTGCAGAGGCATTTAGAGATGGGATTGAAAAATACAGAGAAGCTGTAACAGATAAATATACTATAAGTGCAGTTCTTCTTACTCTTGAGGCAACAGTTTTTGCAGTTGTTGTGAATACTGTGTTTGGTGTATTTGCCTCTTGGGCGATTACAAAGTTTAACTTTAAAGGTAAGAAATTTCTTACAACACTTATTGATTTACCAGTTACAATATCTCCTATTATAGCCGGTTTAATATTTGTACTTACATTTGGTAGACAAAGTATTTTATATCCAGCTTTACAGAATATGGGTGTTAAGGTTGTGTTTGCTGTTCCTGGTATTATACTTGCTACAGTTTTTGTAACCTTTCCTTTTATATCAAGAGAACTTATACCAGTTCTTGAAGCAGAGGGTACAGACGAGGAAGAAGCAGCAGCTCTTATGGGAGCAAGTGGTTTTACAATATTTAGAAAGGTTACATTCCCTCATATAAAATGGGCATTCCTTTATGGTGTTGTACTTTGTGCTGCAAGAGCAATGGGAGAGTTTGGTGCTGTTTCTGTACTTTCTGGTCACTTGAGAGGAAAGACAAATACACTCCCTCTCCATGTAGAGATACTTTTTAATGAATTTCAGTATGTACCTGCTTTTGCAGTAGCCTCAATACTTGTAATGATGGCTGTTTTAATATTGATAATAAGAAGTGTCATTGAATACAAGGGAAAGAAGGAATGTTAAATGTATGTAGAATTAAAAAATATAAATAAAGTTTTTGGTGATTATAAAGCATCAAATAATGTAAATTTTGGAATTGAAAAAGGCAAGCTTGTTGCTTTGTTAGGACCAAGTGGTAGTGGTAAAACTACAATACTTAGAATGATAGCCGGTCTTGAACATCCTGATAGTGGTGACATAATAATAGATGGAAAAGTTGTAAACGATATTCCGGCAAGTAAAAGAGGAATAGGTTTCGTTTTCCAGAATTATGCCTTATTCAGATATATGACAGTATATGACAACATGGCATTCGGTCTGAAGTTAAGAAAAGTACCAAAGGCTGATATCGATAAGGCTGTTCATGAAGCTGCTAAGATTCTTGATATTGAACATTTACTTGATCGTAAGCCAAAGGCTCTTTCAGGTGGTCAGAGACAGCGTGTTGCCATGGGTCGTGCAATCGTTCGTAGCCCTAAGGTATTCCTTATGGATGAACCTCTTTCAAACCTTGATGCAAAGTTAAGAGTTCAGATGCGTGTCGAAATCTCTAAGCTTCATCAGAGACTTGAAACAACAATCATCTATGTAACACATGACCAGACAGAAGCTATGACACTTGGTACAAGAATCGTTGTATTAAAGGATGGTATCATCCAGCAGGTAGATACACCAAGCAACCTTTACAACACACCAAACAACCTTTTCGTTGCTGGTTTCATCGGATCACCTCAGATGAACTTAATTGATGCTGAAGTTGTTCAGAGCGGTTCACAGGTAACATTAAAGATGAGCGATACAGTATCTATTACACTTCCGGCTGAAAAGAGTGAAAAGCTTAAGAGTTATGTTGGTAAGACTGTAGTAGTTGGTATCCGTCCAGAAGATATCAAGGATGATGAAGAGTTTGTTGCAGCTCATGCTGATCATACATTTGAAGCTCAGGTTAAGGTATATGAACTTCTCGGTGCAGAAGTTAACCTTCACTATGATATTGCACAGACAACATGTACAGCAAAGGTTAATCCTCGTACAACAGCTCGTCCTGGTGATACAGTTAAGTTTGCGATGGATATTGCAAGACTTCACGTATTCGATAAGGAAACAGAACAGGTTATCACTCACTAATTTGAATAAGTTATGTGATATGAAATCTGTAGAAATGGTTCCAAGAATCGTAATGTAAATCTAAAATTCATGAAATTTTTGAGGAAATGTATAGAAATTGTGCATTTCCTCTTTTTTTTTTTGGCAAATTGCATTACAATAGTAGAAGGACTAGCTAAAATCAAAGGAAAGGAAGTTTGGGATGATATCGAATCAGATTTTACAAACGACAGTTGATGGATTGAAGGCTATATCAAGAGTTGATTTCTGTGTAATAGATGCTGACGGTAAAGTGGCTGCGAAAACATTTGAGGATGCGCAAAACTGCATTGCAGATGCGATTGCATTTATGGACTCTCCGGCAGAAAGCCAGGTAGTGAATGGATATCAGTTTTTCAAGGTATTAGATGACCAGAATTTAGAATATATTCTTTTGGCAAAAGGAACAAGCGACGATGTGTATATGCTCGGAAAGCTTGCAGCATTTCAGATTCAGAATCTGTTTGTGGCATATAAGGAGCGGTTTGACAAAGATAATTTCATTAAGAATTTATTGCTGGATAACCTGCTGAGGGTAGATATGTATACAAGAGCTGAAAAGCTTCACATTGAAACGGATGTGAAACGTGTCGTATATATTATTGAAACAAAACATGAAAAGGATACGAGTGCGCTGGAAACAGTGCGTACATTGTTTGCGGGAAAAGTGCGTGACTTTATCACGGCGGTCGATGAGAAAAATATCATTCTCGTAAAGGAAGTCAAAGGTACGGAAACTTACGATGAGCTGGATAAGACCGCAGAGGTTATTATTGATATGCTCAATACGGAAGCGATGAGTGCTGCACATATTGCATACGGTACGATAGTCAATGATATTCGTGAAGTTTCGCGTTCTTATAAGGAAGCGAAGATGGCACTGGATGTCGGAAAGATTTTCTACAGCGACAAGAATGTGGTGGCATACAACCGCCTTGGAATCGGACGCCTGATTTATCAGCTGCCGATGCCGCTGTGCCAGATGTTTATTAAGGAAATTTTTGATGGCAAATCGCCGGATGAATTTGACGAAGAAACACTGTCAACCATCAATAAGTTTTTTGAAAACAGCCTGAATGTTTCAGAAACGTCCAGACAGCTTTATATCCACCGGAATACACTGGTGTATCGTCTGGATAAGCTGCAAAAGAGTACAGGACTGGATCTGCGTATATTTGATGATGCGATTACATTTAAAATTGCGCTGATGGTTGTAAAATATATGAAGTATATGGAAAGTATTGATACATTTTAATGGAGGAGATTACGGATGATAATCTTAGAGGATGTTACAAAGACGTATTCTTCTGGTGTCCCGGCGTTGAACGGGATTAATCTGCATGTCCAGAAGGGTGAGTTTGTATTTATAGTAGGTAAGAGTGGTTCTGGTAAGTCTACACTCATTAAGCTGTTGTTAAAGGAATTAGACCCGACAACAGGAAAGATTTATGTTAATAAAAAATATCTGAATAAAATTACAAGAAAGAAGCTGCCTTATTTAAGAAGGGATATCGGTGTTGTTTTTCAGGATTTCCGTCTGTTACCGGACAGAAATGTATTTGAAAATATTGCATTTGCACAGCAGGTCATTGAAGCACCGACAAGACAGGTTAAAAGCCGTGTATTGTCTATGTTGTCAATGGTTGGTCTGCTGGACAAGTATAAGGCATATCCGAATGAATTATCCGGTGGTGAACAGCAGAGAGTTGCGATTGCCAGAGCGTTAGTGAATCGTCCGGCAATTTTACTGTGCGATGAACCGACCGGTAATCTGGATCCTGCCAATTCGGCCGAAATCATGAAGATTTTAAATCAGGCAAATAAGCAGGGAACAACGGTGCTTGTGGTAACACACAATATGGAAATTGTACAGCAGATGAAAAAGAGAACAATTACCATGAGTGAAGGTAAAATAATCAGCGATTTGGAAAAAGGTGGATATTTCTATGAAGATTAGGTCAATATTTTATCATTTGAAACAGGGTTTCAAAAATATTTATAGAAACAGGCTGTTTTCCCTGGCTTCAATTGCCACCATTACAGCGTGTGTATTTTTGTTTGGCGTTTTTTATTCTATTATGATGAATTTTGAGTATATGGTAAAGAAGGCTGAAAATGAAGTCTGTGTTACGGTGTTCTTTGATGAAGGACTTTCGGATACAGAGATTAAGAAGCTGGGTGATACAATCAGCAACCGTGTAGAGGTTTCAAGCGTTCATTATACATCGGCTGAAGAAGCATGGAATAACTTTAAGTCAGAATATTTTGCAGCATATCCGGATCTTGCGGAAGGCTTTAAGGATAATCCGCTGATTAATTCGGCATCCTATGAAGTTTATTTAAGTGATGCGGGAATGCAGGGAACGCTGGTTACATATCTTGAAAATCTGGACGGCGTGCGTCAGGTCAACCGTTCCGAAGCAACAGCGAGCGGTCTGTCAAGTGCGGCAAAGCTGGTTGGATATGTGGCAATTGCAGTGATTATAATTCTGCTCGCAGTTTCCATCTTCCTGATTACCAATACGATTGTCATTGGTATTACAGTCCGTAAAGAGGAAATTTCGATTATGAAATTTATCGGAGCAACGGATGCGTTTGTTAATGCACCGTTCTTCGTAGAGGGTATTGCAATTGGTATCATCGGTGCGATTATTCCCATTGTGATTTTCCGTTATATGTATCAGAATGTTATTGCATATGTTTTGAATAAATTCTCAATTTTGAATAATATTCTGGCATTTCTCCCGGTATCAGAAGTATTCCGGATTCTTACACCGGTTGCAATCGCGCTGGGTATTGGAATTGGTGCACTGGGCAGTTTCTTTGCTGTACGGAAGCACGCAAACGTTTAATGAACAACAAGGTGCTGTCGCAGGAAAGCCACGAGATGACTCTTGCGTGGCACCTTTCGTTTTTGGGGCGAAACATATACCCGGATGGGCATAGTCGCTTAAGAATGGAGGAAAGTATGGCACATAGGCGAATAAAAAGAGGGATTTCCGTAGTTCTTATTCTGTTTATGCTGGTCATTTATGTCAATGCGCCGTTTGGAAATGGAATCCGCGCATTTGGGGATACAGTAACAGATTTGAATCAGGCAAAAGATAAGCAGGACCAGTTAAGCAGTCAGTATGAAGATACGAAAAAACAGCTGGAACAGCTCCAACAGGAATCTGCGGATACGAAAAGTTATATCGAACAGCTGGACGGAAAAATGTCAACGCTGGATAGCAGTCTGCAGTCGCTGAATACGCAGATTGAGGATATGCAGAATCAGATAGAAGAAGCCAGGGTCAATCTGGAACAGGCTGAAATTGATGCAGATGTGCAGTATGATTCGATGAAATTAAGAATCCAGTTTATGTATGAGAGAAATGAAGATACATATCTGGACATTTTGCTGTCTTCATCGAGTCTTGCGGATTTGTTAAATAAAGCGGATTATATTACAAAAATTTCAGAGTATGACAGACAGAAACTTCAGGAGTATGAAGAAACGATTCAGTATATTGAGCAGACAAAACAGAATTTGGAAAGCGATTATGCGGAACTGGATACGATGAAGATTTCACTTGAAGATCAGAAGTCAGCGCTGGCTCTGGTACAGCAGGCAAAGGAACAGGAACTTGCGGCGCTGTCAACACAGACGACACAGACAGCATCGACAAAGGCGCAGCTTGAAAAAGAGATGCAGGAGCAGGAGAATGAAATCTTAAATCTTGTAGCGAAGAAGCAGCAGGAAGATGCGGCAGCAAAAAAAGCCGAGAAAGAAAAGAAGAATCAAAACAGCAGCTCGGGACAGAATAGCAATAGTAACAGTAATAGCAGTAGTAACAGTGGAAATAGTTCAACACCGTCAAGCAGTGGATTTATCTGGCCAACGGTTTCAAAGCGTATTACATCGCAGTTTGGTGATACGGAGGATCGAAGTTCGCCGCATAAGGGACTGGATATCGGTGCAGTCAGTGTTGGTGTTGCCGGTGATCCGATTTATGCTTCAGCATCAGGAACTGTTATTATTGCAAAATATAGTGCAACTGCGGGCAATTATATTACGATTGACCATGGAAACGGATTCAGTACGGTTTATATGCATTGTTCGGCTTTGAAGGTTTCGGTCGGTGATACCGTAACGCAGGGACAGACCATTGGATTGATGGGAACAACAGGAAATTCAAATGGTGTCCATCTGCATTTTGCAATGATTAAGAATGGAACGTATGTGAATCCACAGTCGTATTTGTAAAGAAAATTACTTATAAAGAACGGCATAGGTGAAGATATATAGCTGCAGAACAGCATATTTATAAGGAAGGAAGCCGTAAAACAGCAGGAAGGATTTAGACAGCGCATGAATGAGTTAGAAGAAAATCAGCAGACGGTGAAAAAGAGCGGATTTGGCAGAGGTCTGATATTCGGTGTGATAGCCGGTTTGTCAATTGCCATACTGGCAGGTGTTGTTCTTTTAAACGTTTTTTATCACAAAGGATTTGTCCATATAGGCGTAAATGGTGAAATTTATGTGCAGGATACAGCAACGACAGAAGATGAAGGCATTGGCAGCGAGGTAGAAGCAAAGCTGAATGCAATGGATTCTTTAATGGATTTGTTCTACATGGAAGATGTGGATACGGATACTGCAAAAGAGATGATTTACAAGGCGTATCTGGCATCTTACGGTGATAAATATACGGTTTATTATACACCCGATGAATATCAGAGTCTGGTGGAATCCACAACCGGAAAGTTTTATGGTATCGGCGCGGTCTGCCAGAAAAGTGATGACGGTGCAGTGCTGGTGATTGACGCGTATGAAGACGCACCGGCTTATGCGGCGGGACTTCGCAATGGCGATAAAATTACAACGGTGGACGGAACTGATATTACGGACATGGATTTAAGTAGTGCGGTTGCGCTGATAAAAGGTGAAAAAGGAACGAGTGTGCATTTGGATGCCGTCCGTGATGATGCGGCATTTTCCGTTGATGTTGTCCGTGATGAAATCAAGGCGCAGACGGTTGAATATGAAATGCGGGAAAATCAGATTGGATATCTGTCTGTTTCACAGTTTGAAGATGTAACGACACAGCAGTACAAGGATGCATTGCAGGTACTGGAAGATGAGGGCATGCAGGCACTTGTGATTGATTTGCGTGATAATCCGGGCGGTGTGCTGGATACAGTTGTAAAAATGCTGGATTACACACTGCCGGATGGGCTGATTGTGTATACAGAAAACAAAAGCGGCAAAAGAACAGAGTATAAGGGCAAAGACGGTCATGAACTGGATATACCGATAGCAGTTTTAGTCAACGGCAACAGTGCCAGTGCTTCGGAAATTTTTGCAGGCGCCATGCAGGATTACGGCAAGGGAAAAATTATCGGGACACAGACCTTTGGCAAAGGCATTGTGCAGACGATTAAGCCACTGACAGACGGCAGTGCTGTCAAACTGACAACCGCAAAGTATTACACACCAAACGGTCAGAATATCCATGGACAGGGAGTGACACCTGATATTGCGGTAGAGCAGGGAACAGATGAAAATGAGGACACTCAGTGGAATACAGCGGTTGAATATCTGATAGAGGAAATGCAGAAATAGATATGAATTTTCAACCTGTATAAAATAAATAAAATGAATATATAGTAGATAAAGAATAAGCCCCTTTGGCAGACATGGTAAATTGTACCGGTTCCAAAGGTTAGACGTAAAAATCTAATCTTTTGGAGAGCGGTACAAAGAACCCGGACTGCTGCAGGGGCTTTAATTATTACAAAAAATCGTCAATGCACAGCGGGCTGCCGAGCGGTTCACGTAAGACCTGAAGACACATATCGCTGCGTGTGCCCTGTGACCATTTGATAAGTGTCATACAACGGTTTTCGATTTCAATCGCAGTAATGCCGGCGGGGGATACACAGCTTCCGGTGTTGCAGTACGGAGAGGTACGGTTTCCGATAACGGGGCGGTGGGTGTGACCGGCAATCAGAATCAGTTCGTGCTGTTTTGCCCATGCGGACAGCTTCTTTTCCGTAGCATTTTTCTTTGTGTGGTTTTTGGCGGCACTGGTCGGATCAGGGATTCCAAGGGATTCCAAAGGACGCCATACATAGCGGACAAGAAACCGTGAAAGCCGCCAGAGGGTGCTGTTTAACAAATCACTTTGATGTCCGTGCAGTAAAAAGAGGTCTTTTCTTTTGGCGCAGTCTTTTAAAATAATTCCGGGATAAAATGTAATTTCGGGAAACAGCGGGATTTCACACTGCTCCTGCCAGCAGAAGCACGAAGAAAAACAACGTCCGCTAAAGTGGGCACTGCGTTTGGTAATATCGTGGTTACCGTAGACGGCGTAAAACCGGTGTTTCGCATAAAAGCGGGAGAGCAGTTCAAAACTTTGGGCATGCATTTCGCGAATCGGGCACATGGAACGGTTTTCCCAAAGTTCATCGCCGTCACCCAGTTCAATATAAGTAAAGCCGTGGGAAAAGTAGTATTTTAAGGCAGCAAGATAGAGATATTCATTTTTCAGGAAATTATCATTGCTTCTGCCTGTTCCGCGGTGGCAGTCACTAAACAGTACATATTTTGATGAAGGATTTAAGGGCAGGCAGAAAGCGTTTTCATAGGCATTTGTAATACGTGAATTGGCACTCACAGACAGGTCACCTCCGGCATCGGTGGAATTTCTGCGTTTTGTGGCGTTTCATCCGCAGCAGGCGGCGGAAGGCAAACGGCAGATAAAAGTACAGATATAGAATCTGTTCATAACAGTCGGTAAAAGGTCGTGTGATTTTATTAAAAATACGACAATAAATGCGGTTTACGCGCTGTGCCATGTGCGTAACAAACGGACGTTTACAGCGCGGCTGGAAGCTGTGCGGTATGCCGAAGGTAAAGGCAACGGAAGCACTGCACAGTTCAATATCGTAAGGGCAGTACCCTTTGGCAATCAGTGCATCGGCGAAGCTGTCCGCCATTTCACGGTCTAAAAAGGTGATGGAAATGCGCAGTGACAAATCCTGTGGATAGGCAAAAAATCCCGGACGGAAGCCCGTCAGCCACCAGTGGGTCTGTCCGATGCAAAACAGTGGTCTGCCTTGATAAAAAAGCTGCATGGACAGCGGCAGCATGAGAGAATTGGAAATGCTTTCAAAGCGGGCATTGGTAAGCCGGTCCGGTGACAAAATTGTCTCGGCACGGTAGATGCCGATTTCGGCGCCGCAGCTGATACCGTACTGACCTTTCCAGAATTCAATCAGCCATGTTCTGTTATCATAGTCAAAATAAACCGGTTCGCAGTCAAATACCATTTTAAAATGTGGTGCAGAGTAGTCAAAAAGACGTGTATAGCCAAAGGTGCGCTGCCACGAATCAATATCGGATGTGATAATATTCTGCTGTGGGCAGGAGAGAAATCCAAACGGCTGCATCAGTTCGTCAAGCAGCTTTTTCTGTGCACAGGGGCTCATATTGCGGATTTTTTGGATAATCCGTTTTCTGCGCCGGTGAAAAAAGACCGCCCCCCAAATGCATATCATGATGAAAATGCCGAAGAAAATGTACATAGGAAAATCCTTGAGCTTGTTTTTATTATGATATGCGGGTGGAGATGAAATGTGTGCCGAAAGAAACCGGGATAAAATGAAGATGAAACGGATTCGTATAAAGTGTGGCCTATGTTGAAATAATTAAATGAAGTACATTTATAATAGAAAGAAAATAAAAATAGAACAAATGTTTGAAAATGCTGTACATTAAAAAATGGGTGTGGTATAATCCAGTTAGAAAAGAAGCCGCAGTGTTGAAAGTAGAGGATAGAGGTTATGGAGCGTTTTAAATTAGTATCAGAATATCAGCCGACCGGCGACCAGCCGCAGGCAATCGAGAAGCTGGCGAAGGGTTTTGAGGAGGGAAACCAGTTTGAAACACTAGTGGGCGTTACCGGTTCGGGCAAGACATTTACAATGGCAAATATTATTGAGCGGGTGCAGAAGCCGACACTCATTATTTCACATAATAAGACGCTGGCGGCACAGTTGTACGGGGAGATGAAGGAGTTTTTCCCGGAAAATGCAGTAGAGTACTTTGTTTCCTATTACGACTACTATCAGCCGGAAGCTTATGTGCCGTCCAGTGATACGTATATTGCAAAGGATTCGGCAATTAATGATGAGATTGATAAACTGCGCCATTCGGCAACTGCCGCACTGTCAGAGCGGCGGGATGTGATTATTGTAGCTTCGGTTTCGTGCATTTACGGTTTAGGTGCGCCGGTGGATTATCAGAACATGGTGATTTCGTTAAGACCGGGCATGGAAAAGGATAGGGACGACGTAATCCGCAAGCTGATTGACATTCAGTATGTCAGAAGCGATACGGATTTTAAGCGTGGTACATTCCGTGTGCGCGGAGACGTTTTGGAGGTGTATCCGTCTGCATCCAGCGGCGATGCGGTCCGTGTGGAGTTTTTCGGGGATGAAGTAGACCGGATTGCACAGATTGATTCACTGACAGGTGAGGTCAAGCTGGAATTAGACCATATTGCCATTTTCCCAAACTCCCATTATGTTGTTGAGAAAGAAAAAATGGAACAGGCGATTGTGAATATCAAAGCGGAGTTAGAGGAGCGTGTAAAGTTCTTTAAAAGTGAAGATAAGCTGATTGAGGCACAGCGGATTGCGGAACGGACGAATTTTGATATTGAGATGATGCAGGAAACGGGATTTTGTTCGGGTATTGAGAATTATTCCAGACATCTTGCGGGACTTCCGGCAGGGGTGCCGCCGTATACACTGATGGACTACTTCCCGGATGATTTTTTAATTATTGTCGATGAGTCGCATATCACGATTCCACAGATACGCGGCATGTATGCAGGCGACCAGTCCAGAAAGTCGACACTGGTGGATTACGGCTTCCGTCTACCGTCTGCGAAGGATAACAGACCGTTGAATTTTACAGAATTTGAGAATAAGATTTCGCAGATGCTGTTTGTATCGGCAACACCGGCAGCATACGAGCGGGACCACGAACTGCTGTCTGCCGAGCAGATTATCCGCCCGACAGGTCTGTTAGACCCGGAAATCAGCGTGCGTCCGATTGACGGACAGATTGACGATCTGGTATCGGAGATTCACAAAGAAACTGAAAAACATAACAAGATTCTTGTGACAACACTGACAAAGCGCATGGCAGAGGATTTAACGGATTATCTGAAAGAACTGGGAATCCGTGTAAAATATCTGCATGCGGATATTGATACGCTGGAGCGACAGCGCATTATCCGCGATATGCGTCTGGATGCGTTTGATGTGCTGGTCGGCATTAACCTTTTAAGAGAAGGTCTGGATATTCCGGAAATTTCGCTCGTGGCAATTCTTGATGCGGATAAGGAAGGCTTTTTAAGAACGGAAACCTCACTGGTACAGACGATTGGACGAGCCGCACGAAACAGCGAAGGACACGTTATCATGTATGCGGATAAGATTACGGAGTCTATGGAAAAGGCAATCGGGGAAACCGAGCGCCGCAGAAAGATTCAGCAGGCATATAATGAAGAACACGGAATTACGCCGCAGACAATCCGCAAAGCAGTGCGTGATTTAATCAGTATTTCAAGAGCGGCAGAGGCAGATGACAGACCGTCCGACACGTTAAAGAAGGATTATGAATCCATGAGTGTCAAGGAACTGGAAAAGGTAAAGAAAGAAATTGAAAAGAATATGCATAAGGCGGCGGCAGAATTAAACTTCGAGGAAGCTGCGGCCCTGCGTGATAAGATGATAGAGATTAACCAGTATCTTTATGAAAACAAGTAAATGATAGTAAAAAAATGAAAAACATTGTCAGAAAATGGAGGAAACAATGGAAAAGGGAAAATTCAGGCAGTTTATTAAAATACGCGGAGCAAATGAACATAATCTGAATAATATTTCGGTCGATATTCCAAGAAACGAGCTGGTTGTGCTTACAGGGCTGTCCGGTTCGGGAAAGTCTTCATTGGCATTCGATACCATTTATGCGGAAGGTCAGCGAAGATATATGGAATCCCTGTCTTCTTATGCAAGACAGTTCCTCGGACAGATGGAAAAACCAAATGTAGAGAGTATTGAAGGCTTATCTCCGGCGATTTCCATTGACCAGAAATCTACGAACCGCAATCCGCGTTCAACAGTCGGTACGGTGACGGAAATTTACGATTATTTCCGACTGCTGTATGCAAGAGTCGGCATTCCGCATTGTCCGAAGTGTGGCAGGGAGATTAAGAAACAGACGGTTGACCAGATGGTAGATGTGATTATGCAGTTACCGGAACGGACGAAAATCCAGCTTCTGGCGCCGGTTGTCCGCGGACGAAAGGGTGAACATGTCAAGTTGTTTGAACAGGCTAAAAAGAGCGGTTATGTCCGTGTAATTGCAGACGGCAATATGTATGAACTGACCGATGAGATTAAGCTGGAAAAGAATAAAAAGCACAATATTGAAATTGTAGTGGACCGCTTATCCGTGCGGGAAGGAATCCAGAAGCGTCTGACCGATTCGATTGAAACCACACTGAAACTGGCAGACGGTCTGATGACAGTGGATGTCATTGGCGGTGAGCCGATGCATTTCAGCCAGAGCTTTGCCTGCCCGGATTGTGAAATCAGTATTGAAGAAATCGAACCGAGAAGCTTCTCATTTAACAATCCGTTCGGTGCGTGTCCGGAGTGTTTCGGACTGGGCTATAAAATGGAATTTGATGTCGGACTGATGATACCGGATGAGCGGTTAAGTATTGATGAAGGTGCGATTGTGGCAATGGGCTGGCAGTCGGTGACGGACGAGGGCAGCTTTACAAGAGCGATTATGAAAGCTCTTGCAGAAGAATATCATTTCAGCCTTTCGACACCGTTTCAGGATTATCCGCAGGAAATCCGCGATATTATTATTCACGGAACAAACGGACATTCCGTAAAGGTGCATTACCGCGGACAGCGCGGCGAAGGTGTGTACGATATAGCGTTTGAGGGCTTAATCCGCAATATGCAGAAGCGTTACCGTGAAACCGGTTCGGATACAATGAAACAGCAGTATGAAGAATTTATGCAGATTACACCGTGTAAGGCATGTAAGGGTCAGCGTTTAAAGCCGTCTTCACTTGCTGTGACCGTTGCAGATAAAAATATTTATGAGATTACCAATCTTTCGATTGTTAAATTGCAGGAGTTTTTACAGAATATGCAGCTTTCGGAAAGACAGCTTGCAATCGGCAGTCAGATTTTAAAGGAAATTAAAGCACGAATCCAGTTCTTAATGGACGTTGGGCTGGATTATCTGGCACTGTCCCGTGCAACAGCGACCTTGTCGGGTGGAGAGGCGCAGAGAATCCGTCTGGCGACACAGATTGGTTCGGGGCTGGTAGGCGTTGCGTATATTCTCGATGAACCAAGTATCGGACTGCATCAGCGTGACAATGACAAGCTGTTAAAGACACTCCTGCATTTGCGTGATTTGGGAAATTCCGTGCTGGTGGTGGAACATGATGAAGATACGATGCGTGCCGCCGATTATATTGTGGATATCGGTCCGGGTGCCGGTAAGAATGGTGGAAATGTCGTGGCAGTCGGAACGGCTGAGGATATTATGCACTGTAAAGAGTCGGTGACAGGTGCGTATTTAAGCGGAAGAATTAAGATTCCTGTACCGAAGGAACGCAAAAAGCCGACAGGCTGGATTACGGTCAAGGGAGCAAGAGAAAACAATCTCAAAAATGTAGATGTGGATATTCCGCTTGGTGTGCTTACCTGTGTAACCGGTGTTTCCGGTTCGGGAAAGAGTTCACTGGTAAATGAAATTCTGTATAAACATTTAGCAAAGTCTTTAAACAGAGCCAGATGTATCCCCGGAGCGCATGACGATATTGTGGGAATTGAACAGCTTGATAAAGTCATTGACATTGACCAGTCTCCAATCGGACGGACACCGCGTTCTAATCCGGCAACGTATACCGGGGTATTCGATATGATTCGTGATTTATTCGCGGCAACAACCGATGCCAAGGAACGCGGATATAAAAAAGGACGCTTTAGCTTTAATGTCAAGGGCGGACGCTGTGAAGCCTGCTCCGGTGACGGTATTATTAAAATTGAAATGCACTTCCTGCCGGACGTTTATGTGCCTTGCGAAGTCTGTGACGGCAAGCGTTACAACAGGGAAACGCTTGAGGTTAAGTACAAGGGCAGGAACATTTACGATGTATTGGATATGACGGTGGAAGAAGCCGTTACCTTCTTTGACAATGTGCCGAGTATCCGCCGTAAAATCGAAACACTTAATGATGTCGGCTTGTCTTATGTAAAACTGGGACAGCCATCGACAGAACTGTCCGGCGGTGAAGCACAGCGTATTAAGCTTGCAACGGAGCTTTCAAAGCGAAGCACGGGAAAGACGATTTATATTTTGGACGAGCCGACAACGGGACTGCATTTTGCCGATGTGCATAAGCTGGTTGATATTCTGCATAAGCTGACGGAAGGCGGCAATACAGTGGTAGTAATTGAGCATAATCTCGATGTGATTAAGACGGCAGATTATATCATTGATATGGGACCGGAAGGCGGCGACCGCGGCGGCACAGTGATTGCCAAGGGTACACCGGAGGAAGTTGCAAAGGTCAAGAAGTCCTATACCGGGCAGTATGTGAAGAAGTATCTGGAGACGGAGTAGTTCGGGAATGAAAAGTAGTGTGGCGATACAGCCGATTGAGAAAGAGTGGAAAGACAGATGATTCGCGGAGTAATATTTGATATGGACGGTGTGATGATTGATTCGGAGCGCCAGTCTAACGAAGGGTGGCTTTGGGCGGCAGAACAGCTTGGCGTTGAAATGCCGATGTGGCTGATTGACAGTTTTAAGGGCGCACCCAACACATTGAGCTGTCAGTTTTTTGACGATTATTACCATGGCAAAATTGACTATTGGGAAGCACGAAAACTCAGAACGGAGCATATTTATAAAATTCGGGAAAAAGAAGGGCTGCCGATAAAAAAGGGACTGTTTGAATTGTTGGATTATATCCGTGAAAACGGAATAAAGTGTGCAGTTGCAACGTCTACCCGCAGGGAAAGTGCTGAAAAGACCCTGCATACGATTGGTGCATGGGAATATCTGGACAATGTGGTCTATGGGGACAGCGTGGAACACGGCAAACCTGAACCGGATATTTTTTTGGCAGCAGCAGATAGAATTGGTGTGCCGCCACAGGAGTGTATTGTCATTGAAGACAGCATTAACGGCATTAAGGCGGGACATGCCGCAGGCATGAAAGTCGTGCATGTGCCGGATACGATTCAGATTGATGATACAATTCGTGCGCTGACTTACTGCGTGTGTGAGCATTTAGGCGAGGTGCCGGACGTGATTGGAAAATTAAATGCGTAGGTGTAGATTTTCCGGGAGTTGACAAAGAGGATTACAAAATGACTTTTTAAAAATCTGATTTTAAAAGTGAAGTAAAACAGGCAGAATAAGGCAGAATTGGCGGTTGCCAAGTATGGATTTGTTTTGTATAATGAAATAATACAATGAGCAGCAAAAGTAAAAGTTTCTGTTAATTAGGAAATGATTGCGCAATAAGAAGGAGGAAAACAGTGAACAGCGAATTAGTGTTGGTTCTTGATTTTGGCGGTCAGTACAATCAGTTGATTGCAAGACGTGTCAGAGAATGTAATGTATATGCAGAAGTGATTCCATACACAACAAGTCTGGAAGACATTAAAGCTAAAAATCCAAAGGGTATTATTTTTACCGGTGGTCCAAACAGTGTTTATAAGGAGGATTCACCGTCTTATGATAAATCAATTTTTGAAATTGGTGTGCCGATTCTCGGAATCTGTTACGGTTCACAGCTTATGGCATATAAGCTGGGTGGAGAAGTTGCGACAGCACCGGTCAGCGAGTACGGAAAGACAGATGTTGAAGTAGATACGTCTTCCCTGCTTTTTGAAGGAGTGTCTGCAACGACAACAACATGGATGAGCCATACGGATTATATCGCAAAAGCACCGCAGGGTTTTAAGATTACAGGCCACACAGGCAACTGTCCTGTTGCGGCTATGGAAAATGCAGAAAAGAAGTTATATGCGGTACAGTTCCATCCGGAAGTAATGCATTCCGTAGAAGGTCAGAAGATGTTGCACAATTTCTTATTTAATGTATGTAAATGTACCGGTGACTGGAAAATGGATTCTTTCGTGGAAACAACGATTGCACAGATTCGTGAAAAAGTCGGTGACGGTAAAGTACTTTGTGCATTATCAGGCGGTGTGGATTCATCTGTTGCAGCCGTTATGCTTGCAAAAGCAGTCGGCAAGCAGCTGACCTGCGTATTCGTAGACCACGGTCTGTTACGTAAAAATGAAGGTGATGAAGTAGAAGCTGTATTCGGACCGGATGGTCCATATGACCTGAATTTTATCAGAGTCAATGCACAGGAACGTTTCTACAGCAAACTTGCAGGAGTTACAGAACCGGAAGCAAAAAGAAAGATTATCGGAGAAGAATTTATCCGTGTATTTGAAGAAGAAGCAAAGAAAATCGGTGCTGTCGATTATCTTGTACAGGGAACGATTTATCCGGATGTCATTGAATCCGGTCTTGGAAAATCTGCAACGATTAAGTCCCACCATAATGTAGGCGGACTTCCTGATTATGTAGATTTCAAGGAAATCATCGAACCGCTTCGTATGCTGTTTAAGGACGAAGTAAGAAAAGCCGGACTGGAGTTAGGAATCCCGGAATATCTGGTTTACCGCCAGCCGTTTCCGGGACCGGGACTTGGTATCCGTATTATCGGAGAAGTAACGGCAGATAAGGTTCGTATCGTTCAGGATGCGGATTACATTTACCGTGAAGAAATCGCTAAGGCAGGAGTAGAAGGTCTTGGACAGTATTTCGCCGCCCTGACGAATATGCGCAGTGTCGGTGTTATGGGCGATGAGCGTACTTATGATTATGCCGTTGCACTCCGCGCCGTATGCACAGCCGATTTCATGACTGCCGACTGCGCCCAGATTCCATGGGACGTTTTAAGCACAGTTGCAAACAGAATTGTCAACGAAGTCAAAGGGGTAAACAGAGTGCTGTACGACTGCACGAGCAAACCGCCGGCTACGATTGAGTTTGAATAAATCGAGTTGCTTAAAAAAGCCAGTGTTTATGCGGGTT
>ERZ773110.1548-NODE-1548-length-17837-cov-3.874311_pt1 | contig 17837 bp, 10 predicted proteins | sample MGYA00580568_ERZ773110 | MGnify/ENA primary metagenome ERZ773110 (study PRJEB29015, sample SAMEA2737870) | human gut metagenome | biome: human gut; feature: human-associated habitat; material: faeces | place: China | collected 2012 ... | reverse complement strand
TGTCTGTATGTTCTGCAATGAGTCAGGGATATATCGGTTACGATTTACAGAATGCTATCCGTGCCGAGCTGCTGAATAAGGGAATTTATAAGACAGTTTCCACAGTTCTGACACAGGTTGTTGTCGATCCATATGATGAGGCTTTTTACAAACCAGGTAAGGTGATCGGACGTGTGATGACAGAAGAAGAAGCTGAGGCAGAGGAGAAAAAAGGAAATCATGTCACAGCAGTAGAAGGAGGATTCCGCCGTATCGTTGCAGCACCGAAGCCAATGGATATCGTTGAGATCGATGCGATCCGTGCGTTATCTGACGCAGATCAGGTTGTTGTTGCCTGCGGCGGCGGCGGTATTCCGGTGCTTGCACAGGACAATAACTTAAAGGGCGCGAGTGCAGTCATTGAGAAAGACCTTGCAGCAGGAAAATTAGCAGAACTTTTAGATGCTGACATGTTAGTCATTTTAACAAGTGTGGACAATGTATGTCTGAATTACGGCACAGAGAATGAGAAACCTCTTTCGACCATGACTGTTGCAGAAGCAAAACAGTATATGGAAGAAGGTCAGTTCGGAGAGGATGACATGCTGCCAAAGATTCAGGCGGCCATTGATTTTATTGGAGATTCCGCAATCCGTTCCGTACTTATTACAAAGCTGAACAAAGACGGCACCTATGTGAGCGGTGGACCGGGTACGATGATCACGAAATAAACTGCCATTTTTATGGTAATAATAAGACTGAATCGATTGCCGAAAATAAATTTTTTTACGAGGAAAAAAGATGTTTAGAAAAACAAAAATTGTTTGTACTTTAGGACCTTCAACAGATAAGGAAGGTGTATTAAAACGCCTGATCGAAGAGGGAATGAACGTTGCCCGTTTTAATTTTTCCCATGGTGACCATGAGGAGCAGTTAGGACGCCTTCAGATGTTACAGAAACTTCGTAAGGAATTAAAGCGTCCAGTCGCAGCACTGCTTGACACAAAAGGACCGGAGATCCGCCTGAGAGATTTTACGGACGGAAAAGTCGAGCTTAAGGATGGACAGACTTTTACCCTGACAACCGATGAGATTATGGGAGATGCAAAACGTGTTTCCATTACTTATAAAAACCTGCCGGAGGATGTAAAACCGGGAGATCGCATTCTGATCGATGATGGTCTGATCGGAATGGAAGTAAAAGAAATCAAGGTGACATCTGGTGCAAAGGCAGATAAAGATGGCAATAAGCCAAAAGATATCATCTGCCAGGTGTTAAATGGCGGTGTGATCTCCAACAGAAAAGGCGTGAACGTTCCGAATGTAGAATTGTCCATGCCATATATCAGCGAAAAAGATTATGGTGATATCGTATTTGCGGTAGAGCATGATTATGATTTTATTGCTGCATCTTTTGTCCGTACCGCAGATGATGTGCTTGCAATCCGCAAGATCCTTGCAGAAAAAGGCGGCGAGGATATCAATATCATTGCAAAAATTGAAAATATGCAGGGTGTACAGAATATTGACGATATTATCCGTGTTTCCGATGGAATCATGGTAGCGCGTGGTGATATGGGTGTTGAGATCCCGTTAGAGGATGTACCGGTGATCCAGAAGATGATCATTAAAAAAGTATACGATGCAGGCAAGAAGGTTATCACAGCGACTCAGATGCTTGATTCCATGATGAAACATCCGCGTCCGACCAGAGCAGAGGCAACTGACGTTGCAAATGCAATCTACGACGGAACCAGTGCGATCATGCTCTCCGGAGAGACAGCTGCAGGTATGTATCCGATCGAGGCTTTAAAGACCATGGTGCGTATTGCAGTCCGTACGGAACAGGATATCAATTACTTACAGCGTTTTAAAATGCGCAAAACCATGAGCAACCCGGATGTGACCAATGCAATCTCCCATGCGACATGTACAATGGCAGGAGATTTGAATGCGTCAGCAATCATCACGGTAACAAAATCAGGACGTACCGCCCGCATGGTTTCCAAATATCGTCCAAACTGTCCGATTATCGGAGGATGTCTGACAGAAAAGATTTACCGTCAGCTTGCATTATCCTGGGGTGTGATCCCGCTTATGATCGAGGAAAAGACACAGGCAGAAGAACTGTTTGACTATGCAGTCGATGCAGCAGAAGCAGCAGGAATCATTTCAAAGGGCGATGTTGTTGTCTTAACCGCAGGAGTTCCTCTTGGTGTATCCGGTACGACCAACCTGATCAAGGTGCAGGTGGCAGGACATATCTTAGTGGAGGGACAAGGAATCGGAACACAGAAGATTTCTGCAAATCTCTGCGTTTGTCACAATGAAGAAGATCTTAAAAACTTTAAAGTCGGGGACATCATTGTTGCAAAAGATACCAGCAATGCCATGATGACACAGATGCGTGAGGCATCCGGACTCATCGTGGAAGCATCCGGTGAAAACTGCCACGCAGCAATCGCAGGATTAAGCCTTGATATTCCGGTTCTGATCGGTGCTAAACATGCGCTTGATGTCTTAAAATCCAGTGCATATGTAGAATTGGATTGTGAGAACGGACTTGTGACAGCAGATTAATTTGCAACAAATTTTGATAACTGGAAATAGAAGATTAAAGTGAAAGAGAAAAGGATATGAAAGGCTCTAGAGAGGGTCTGCATATCCTTTTTTCCATATTCCGGTCCAGTATAGCAGATACAGGATTATGGCAGAGGTTCCATTACTGATTACAACGGAATACCAGACGGATGCCACTCCCATATGAAATACATTTGCGCATATCCAAAGAGACAAAAGACGGAATATCCATATCCGGGAAGCATCTACGAGCATTGTGATCAGTGTATGCCCACATCCCTGGAACAATCCCTGTGATACATTATAAAAAGCGTTTGTAAAGCACCAGAATGCAATAATGGATAAATAGTCTGCAGCCAGAGGGATGACTTTGGCATCTGTTGAAAAGAATGATACCATAGTCTGGGAAACAGGGTGTCTTGAAAAAATGAATCCCAGAATAAGTAAAAATAAGGTACACATTTTTAATGAATAATGGAAGGTTTTCTTCGCCCGCTCTGTGTTTCCGGCTCCCATATTTTGTCCAACTATAGTAGAAACGGCGGAACCGACACCACTGGCTGGCATTGTGATAAGACTGTTGATTTTGTTGCCAATACCATAGGCGCTGGTTGCAATATAACCATAAACATTTACATTTCTGGTCATGATCAGCGTACCTAGCTGCATGGTGCTGCCGCCAATCGCAGTTGGCAGACCGATTTTGATAATGGCATATATCATTTTCTGGTCAAAGACAAAATTTTTAAAAGAAATCCGTATGAGCTGATTTGATTTTGTAAGAAGGATCAGTCCAATGAGAGCGCAGGGGATTTTTGCTATAAGCGTGGCAAATGCTGCGCCTCCGATTCCAAAGTGGAACACAATGAGGAAAAGAGGATCTAATATCAGATTGATCATGATACCAAGCAGATTGAGAAGCATGGGTTTTACAGTGTCCCCCTGCGCCTGTTTCACGGCTGTGAATAAATTGATCATGAACAGAAATGGCATATCAAGGACCACAATTCTTAAATAAGTAAGACCGTACTCATAGACCACTCCCCTGGCACCGAGCCAGTTGACTAATGCCGGGGATATCAGCCAGCACAGTAATGCACAGATGAGGGAGAAACCAAGGGATGTAATACAGATATGATTTGCCATTTTGTTTGCCTGTTCATCTTTTCTGGCACCAAGGTATTGCGATATAAGAATTGCACCTGCGGTTGTTATGCCGCTGCCAAAACTGTTAAGGATATTTTGAAATGGTGATACGAGCGTTATGGCAGACTGGTTTTCAGTTCCGATCCGTCCAAGCCAGAATGTGTCCGTAAGATTATACATCGACTGGATAAAACTATTGATCATGACCGGAACGGCGAGCATAAGGATTGTCTGGGACAGGTTTCCATTTAGAATCATATTTCGTTTATTTTCAGATATTTGTTTTGGCATAGGATCTCCTTGTGGATTTATAAAATATGTTGACAGTTTATATTCATATGGTTCATAATATGACAAAAAAACAGTATATTCCTTGAAAAAAATGATAAAAACACATAAAAGTACAGAAAAATGGAGAATTATATGTTTCAGGATATGTCAAAAGATTTTGATATTAAGAAGATCAGAAGAAGTAATACGATATCTGAAAGTAATTGCGAGCCACATGTACATCCATTTCATGAAATTTTTTATCTTTCCAGTGGAGAGTGCACCAGCTTTATTGATCACAATATCTATAAGTTTGGAAAAGGTGATCTTGTAATCGTTCCGGGTGGCTGTCTGCATAAGACAGTATATACCGGGAAAGGAATTCATGAAAGGATTGTTATCAGTTTCCGGCAGGAGATTACGGATTGGATCAAAGAACAGATCGGAGCGGAATATCTTAAGAACTGTATGGTTCCGGGGGTAATCAATATACCGGAAAAACGCAGAAACTATGTGGATTCCCTGCTGGATAAGTTAATGTTTGAAAATGATACGCCGGACATATTATCAACGGCATTTATAAAAGCAGGACTTGTTGAACTTTTGCTGTTTATCATAAGATGCACGGAGTATGAGGACAATGTTATAAAAGAGATTGATGTTGATAACCGAAAAATCCAGGAAGTTGCAACATATATTTTTGAACATTATACAGAAAATATTTTGCTGGAAGATGTGGCGGATAAATTTGACATGAGTAAGTCATTTTTGTCTAAGAGATTTAAGACAGCGACGGGGTTCGGGTTTAAAGAATATATTATTAATCTCCGGATACAGAATGCATGCAGGCTGCTGCTGGAAACGAATAAATCTATCACAGATATTGCTTTTGAATGTGGATTTAATGACAGTAACTATTTTGGGGATTCATTTCGAAAGATAAAAGGTATATCACCACGCAAATACAGAAAAAATGAAACATTTTAGTTTGGGATGCAAAAGAAGCCTTCATAAAAAGAAGGCTTCTTTTGTCAGGTAAAGACAGGCAGGGAGGTTAGCCCATCGTTACTTCCACATTTACATCTTTCTTCTCAGCCGAGAATGGAATCGTAGTTCCCTCTACCGGCTGTCCATCCACGATCATGGAAAGCACACCTTTTTCCACATGATTTGGATTCTTTACGGTGATATGGTAGCTGACACCGCGGAAATCACGTTTGGCGGTAAAACCATCTAATTTGGATGGAATACAAGGATCAACAGTCAGACCATCATAATCCGGGCGGATACCAAGGATAAACTGGGAAACATTGAGGAAGGTCCATGCGGCGGTTCCTGTCAGCCAGCTGTTCTTTGCCTCACCGAAGTTCGGGGCGTCTTTTCCGGCGATCATCTGGGAGTATACATAAGGCTCTGTGCGGTGGATCTCGCTGATATCCTCAATGTATGCAGGACAGGTTCTTGTATATACCTGCCATGCGCGGTTACCTCTGCCGACTACAGTCTCTGCGATAGAGATCCATGGATTGTTGTGACAGAAGATACCTGCGTTTTCTTTGTATCCTGGTGGATAAGAAGAAATCTCACCGAGTTCCACATGATATCTGTGGTAAGGCGGCTGTAACAGCACGATACCGTATTTTGTGTCGAGATATTTTTCGACAGATTCCATTGCCTTTAAGCAGCAGCCTTCCTCTAAACCGATCTCGGCTATAACACAGAAGCCCTGTGGTTCAATAAAGATCTTGCCGTCTTCGCATTCTTTTGAACCGATCTTATTTTTGTAATGATCGTAAGCACGCAGATACCATTCACCATCCCAGCCGGCATCCATAACGGTTTTTTCCATTTCTGCGATTGCTTTCTCTGCAATCTCTGCTTCCTCTGTCATACCCTGATGGCGGCAGATTGCAGCATAATCTTTTCCATAGCGTACAAACATACCTGCGATAAATACGGATTCTGCATTCGGACCTTCAGAAGGACCAAATGTCTGGAAAGATTCACCCGGCTCAGTCGAGAAGCAGTTTAAGTTGAGACAGTCGTTCCAGTCGGCACGTCCGATCAGCGGTAAATTGTGCGGTCCCAGATGTTCCATTGTATAATGGAAGGAACGGCGCAAATGCTCCATGAAAGTGGTTGCTTTGGAAGCATCGCTGTCATATGGTGTCGTCTCGTCGAGAATTGAGTAATCGCCGGTCTCTTTGATATAAGCTGCAGTTCCGGCGATCAGCCATAACGGATCATCATTAAAGCCGCTTCCGATGTCAGAGTTCCCTTTTTTGGTGAGCGGCTGATACTGATGATAAGCACTTCCGTCCTCGAACTGGGTAGCTGCGATATCTAAGATACGCTCTCTCGCACGGTCAGGGATCAGATGTACGAAACCGAGCAGATCCTGACAGGAATCACGGAATCCCATGCCACGGCCGATACCGGACTCAAAGTAAGATGCGGAACGGCTCATGTTAAAGGTAACCATACACTGATACTGGTGCCAGATGTTTACCATACGGTCTAATTTCTCCTCACTGGAAGAAATGGTAAAATGGGACAGCAGTTCGTTCCAGTAATCTTTTAATTTGACGAGTGCTGCGTCTGCTTTTTCTGCGGTATCAAAACGGGAGAGAAGTTCATCGGCACGTTTGCGGTTGATGACTCCATCCTCAGCACGTCCAACCCATTTTTCCTCTACCGGATTCTCAACATAACCAAGTACGAAAACGTAGGTCTTTGTCTCGCCCGGAGCAAGAGATACTTCAAGGTGGTGGGAACCGATCGGTGCCCAGCCGCTTGCAACAGAATTCTTTGAAGTTCCGTTTACAACAACTTCCGGAGCAGAGTTTTCACCGTAAGCGCCTAAGAACGAGTCACGGTCTGTATCAAAACCGGCGATCGGAGCGTTGACAGCGTAAACAGCGTAATGATTTCTGCGCTCTCTGTATTCGGTCTTATGATAAAGAGCAGAACCGTGGATCTCAACCTCACCGGTGGAGAAGTTACGCTGGAAGTTGGTCATATCGTCCATTGCGTTCCACAGGCAGAACTCTACATATGAGAAAACAGAAAAATTGCGGATTTCATTGCTCTCATTGGTAAGGGAGAGTTTTCCAACTTCACATGTCTCACCGACCGGAACAAAAGAGGTAAGCTCTGCGGTCAGTTTATTTTTGGTTCCTTTAAATACGGAATAACCCATACCGTGACGGCAGCTGTAAGCATCCAGTTCTGTTTTGGAAGGCATCCAGCCCGGATTCCAGATCGTGTCACCATCTTTAACATAGTAGTAATGTCCATTGGAATCGAGCGGTACATTATTATAACGGTATCTGGTCAGGCGGAGTAACTTTGCATCTTTGTAGAAACTGTAACCGCCGCAGGTGTTTGAGATCAGGGAAAAGAAGTTCTCGGAACCAAGGTAGTTGATCCATGGCAGTGGTGTTTTTGGAGATGTGATGACATATTCTTTGTTGGTGTCATCGAAATAACCGAATTTCATAATAAAATCCTCCATATACATAAATATTGATAAGTAACGATTTCGAAAACGATTAAGTTTTCATCCTTTAATAAAAAGTATATATTCAGAAAGAATAAAAATCAATACAAAACATTGAAAAACAGGCAAATATAGCAGATTAGACAAAAAAAATATACTTTTATGGATGAAAGCGACAATAGCTATTTTCTGATGAATAATTAAAATATTTTACGAAAACGTATAAGAATTAGATACAAAGTACTGAGATTACAGATAATTGGTCTAATATTTAATGTAAAAATGCACAAAAACTACTGCAAAAAAGTGTAAAAAGCGACGAATTGCCAAAAACCAGTTGCAATTTGCTTATGGATGACATATAGTAAAAGTACGAAAACGATTAAGAAATATTTCAGAAACAGGATTTCGTTTTCGAAGAGAAGCTGGAGGTTTCCATGGTATCATTAAAAACGATTGCAGAGAAATGTGGAGTATCTACTGCCACCGTAAGCAAGGCTTTAAATGACCAGAGAGATATCAGCGAAGAGACAAAGAGCCGTGTCAGAAAGACAGCAGAAGCACTTGGGTATTTTCCAAATGCGGCGGCGAGAGCACTAAAGACAAACCGTTCTTATAATATAGGAGTTCTCTTTGAAGAAGAGGCGGGAAGCGGTTTGACACATGAGTATTTTTCCGGAGTGCTGAATGGATTAAAAGTTCAGTCGGAGAAACAGGGATATGACATTACATTTATCAATACCTGTTTTGAAAATCGCAAGATGTCCTATTATGAACATTGCAGATACCGGAATTTTGAAGGAGTTGCGATCGTCTGTGCCGATTTCAATGACCCGGATGTCTTAGAACTGATGAATAGTGACCTGCCGGTCGTTACGATTGATTATGTACATCATAACTGTACGGCAGTCAGTTCCAACAATATTCAGGGTATGGAAGATCTTGTAAAATATATATACGGGCAGGGACATCGGAAAATTGCATATATTCATGGGCAGCAGGCTTCTTACGTTACGAAAGACCGGCTGGCAAGTTTCTACCGGACGGTGGATGAACTTGGTCTGAAGATTCCGGATGAATACATCCGGACAGCAGATTACTTAGAGACCAGGGAGGCAGCAAAACAGACAAAAGAGCTGCTCAATTTAGAAGATCCGCCAACCTGTATCATTTATCCGGATGACACCTCTTTAATAGGAGGAAGGAACGTCATCATAGAGATGGGACTTCGGATTCCGCGGGATATTTCGATTGCAGGATATGACGGAACGAGGATGTCGCAGTTGTTACATCCTCAGCTTACGACGATCAGACAGGACACAGAGCTGATCGGGAGTGAGGCAGCCAAGCGGCTGATTGGCTCCATTGAGAAACCGAGAACAACTCTCGTAGAGAGAGTCGTTATAGAAGGGATCTTAGTTGCAGGTAAATCTGTTGGACGCATTTAAATGTAGTTGCAGCTACATGCGGACGATATTTTTACAGAAATGTATACAAAAGATTCCAGACTATCTGCTTTCAAAGCAGAAAAACAACAAAAACAATGGTCAAAAGACCACATATTAAGGAGGAGGGTTTTCTATGAAGAAGAAAATCGTTAGCACATTATTATGTACAGCAATGCTTGTAACCATGATGGCAGGATGCGGCGGTAATAACGCAGCAAACACCAGCACAAACAGTGGAAACAGCAGCTCGGCAGATACGGGCAGCAGTGACGCCGCAGCCACAGATGAGGCAGCTCCGGCTACCGAAGCTGTAGCTTCAGATGCGAGTGCTTCCGATGAAGGAAAAGTACTTAACATCTACTGCTGGAACGAAGAGTTCAAGAGCCGTGTTACAGATCATTATCCTGGATATACAGAGGTGGATGCAACCACAGGTACGATCGGTGATGTAACTGTAAAATGGAACATTACACCGAATGATGACAATGCATATCAGAACAACCTGGACGCAACCTTATTAAAACAGGCCGATGCAGCAGCAGATGACAAGATTGATATCTTTTTAGTAGAAGCTGATTATGCATTAAAATATGTAGATACCGACTACACAATGGCAGTATCAGATCTTGGAATTACTGATTCAGATCTTTCCAAACAGTATCAGTACACCAAAGATGTTGTTACCGATTCCAACGGTGTATTAAAAGGTGTTTCATGGCAGGGCTGTCCTGGCGTATTATTCTATAACAGAGATGCAGCAAAAGCAGTATTAGGATCTGATGATCCTTCAGAAGTTCAGAACTATGTAAAAGACTGGGATACATTCAATGATACAGCAAAGAAGATGAAAGATGCAGGCTACACCATCACATCTTCCGCAAACGATACTTACCGTGTATATTCCAACAACGTTACTTCCAAATGGGTTGTTGATGGCAAGATCAATATTGATGACAACATTATGAAATGGGTTGATGATTCCAAAGAACTTGTAGATGCAGGCGAGACAGGAACATACGAACTGTGGAGTGATGACTGGAAGAAAGGTTTCTATCCGGAAGGAAATGTATTCTGCTACTTTGGACCTGCATGGTTAGTAAACTTTTCAATGGCAGCAGATACCGAAGGCAGTATCGGTTACAACGGTGGCTGGGGCGCAACCGAAGGACCGCAGGGCTTCTTCTGGGGTGGTACATGGATCTGTGCAGCAAACGGAACTGATAACCAGAGCCTTGTAAAAGATATCATGCTTCAGATGACAACCAACGCTGATATCATGAAGGATATCGTTGTTGCAGATGATGACTTTGTAAACAACCAGGATGTAATCGTTGAGATGGCAGACAGCTCTTACGCAAGTAAAATCTTAGGCGGACAGAATCCGCTTGGTATTTATAATGAGGGTGTATCCAAACTTGATTTAAGTAATCTTTCTTCATACGATCAGGGATGCAACGAAGAATTTCAGCATGCAATGAAGAACTATTTTGAAGGAAGTGCAACGAAAGAAGAGGCATTAGACTTGTTTTACAAATCAGTTTTAGAGAAATATCCGGAATTAACATATTAAGAAGATGAATGATCTAAAAATAACAATGGAAAGCACGCTCTGCGGATATTCTGTTGTTATGAATGAAAAGCTGCGCCTGCCGGAATGCAATAAGGAAGGCAGGTGCGGTTTATTCAGGTTAAAATGCCAAGCGCAGAGCTGACAGCATGTTTACACAGGATAAAGGTGAAGGATGCTGTGAGCTCTGTGGATGAAAATAATACACTCTGAAAAAGGAGGTCAGATTATCATGAAAAAAAGTAGTGGAAAGGTAGTAAGGTACAATAAATGGGGGTATATCTTTTTGATTCCATTTATTGTAGTATACGTTATTTTTCAGCTGATCCCATTAGTCAGCACTATTTACAACAGTTTCTTTGAAAACTATATGTCAGGACTGACACAGGTCGGACCAAAGTTTGTCGGGCTTGCAAACTATCAAAAACTCTTTTCTGATGGAGATATCTGGGTTTATACAAAAAATACTATGGTATTATGGATCATGTGTTTCGTGCCGCAGATCATTTTATCACTGGTACTTGGCGCCTGGTTCTCCGATGTACGTCTTAAATTAAAAGGAACCCGTTTCTTTAAAACAGTTGTATATCTGCCGAATCTGATCATGGCATCTGCATTTTCCATGTTGTTCTTTACGTTGTTCTCTGATGGAGGACCCATCAACTCAATGCTGATGCAGATTGGATTGGTTGATACACCGTATAAATTTTTATCGAATGTAGGAAGTGCAAGAGGGCTGATCGCATTGATGAACTGTCTGATGTGGTTTGGTAATACGACGATCCTTCTGATGGCAGGCATGATGGGTATCGATACCTCTCTGTTTGAGGCAGCGGAAGTTGATGGGGCAACTTCTTCGCAGGTATTCTGGCAGATCACACTGCCGCTGTTACGCCCAATCCTTGTATATGTGGTTATCACATCTCTGATCGGTGGTTTACAGTTATTTGATGTGCCACAGATCTTAACCAATGGAACCGGTGACCCGATGCGTTCTACCATGACGCTGATCATGTTCTTAAATAAACATCTCTACAGCAAGAACTATGGTATGGCTGGTGCATTGTCAGTTGTTCTGTTTATCATTACAGGTATCTTAAGCCTGGTAGTATTTAAGATAACCGGCAATGATAAGAGGAAGGGGTGAAGATCATGAATGAAAATCGTAATCTGAAAAAAGGTGTAGGAATTCATGCAAGAAGACTGATCGCATATATCGTACTGATCATTGTTTCCATATTGTGTCTGTTCTGGTTTTATGTACTGTTTATCAATGCAACCAGATCAAACGGTGAGTTACAGTCAGGTTTTACGCTGGTTCCGAGCAGCCATCTGTGGGAAAACTGGAAGAATTTGAGAAATGGAACGCTTCCGGTATGGAACGGTATGTTCAACAGTCTGATCGTTTCTTCGCTCAGTGCAGTACTCAGCGTATATTTTTCAACGATGACAGCTTATGCGATCCATGCATATGATTTCAAACTGAAAAAATACATTTATCCGTTTATTTTGATGATCATGATGATTCCGACACAGGTAACTGCACTTGGATTTATCAAACTTGTTTCCAACATGAACTTAGAGGATTCCTTTATACCTCTGATCGTGCCGACGATTGCGGCTCCGGTTACATTTTTCTATATGAAACAGTATATGGAGAGTACACTGCCGTTGTCACTGATCGAGGCAGCACGTATCGATGGTTCCGGTGAATTCCGTACCTTCAATGCAATTGTAATGCCACTGATGAAACCGGCAATTGCTGTGCAGATGATCTTCACATTCGTAAGCAGCTGGAACAACTACTTCACACCGGCATTGATCTTACATGATGACAAGAAAAAAACACTGCCTATCTTAATCGCACAGCTGCGTGCGGCTGACTGGCTCAAGTTTGATATGGGGCAGGTATATGTGATGATCGCATTTTCCATCTTCCCGGTTATCATTGTATATCTGATCTTATCCAAACACATCGTACAGGGTGTTGCACTTGGAAGCGTAAAGGGTTAATAAACGGATTGCTGTACTACATAAAAATGAGACTGCCATATGGGTGGTCTCATTTTTTAACTCTTATTTTTGATGAAAATCTTTGACAATGTCACTGGTAAATAAGCCGGTTGTGTGCTATACTATTATCTATGATTAGTAGAAATAAAGGATCGGATGTGTTGGGGTACATGGGTGCAGACAAGAACGGACAGGCTGGATCTTTGTAAAATACACATAGAAATGGAGAGGAATATGACAGAGACAGGATTATGGATTTTTCTGATTTGTTTACTTGTAGTAGTCATCATAGCGACTGTGGTTGCAGTAGTGTCAGCAGTATCAGGTGCTACGGCAGCGATCGTGGATGATGAGGAATCAGAGGAAGAGTAGGAATACAGCAGGTATAAGAGAAAAGCCTCTTGTCAGTTTTGTATAGGTGTATAGCTGACAGGGGCTTTTTTGTGCACAGGATTCTGCCTTAATCAGCAATCTAAAAAAATATAAACTGGTACGAAAGTCTTGCAATCCATTTTGAAACAGGTAAACTAAATATATTGTGGCAAAATATTTGCTGCCAGGTGTTTATTACAAATGTCTTGCGTATTCAGGTGGAGGGACAAAAGAGAGTGTTGTCAAAATTAAGTGTGAAGAAACCGTATACTGTGATCGTAGGCGTGATCTTAGTCATTGTGTTAGGAGCCGTATCCCTAACCAAAATGACCACAGATCTACTGCCGGATATGAGTCTGCCATATGCCTTAGTCATTACGACGGATATGGGGGCAAGCCCGGAGAAAGTGGAATCCGATGTGACAGCACCTGTCGAGGCATCCATGGCGACGACTTCGAGCATCAAAAATGTGAGTTCTGCCTCCTACGATAATTATTCGATGGTGATCTTAGAGTATGAGCAGAATGCCAATATGGATTCGGTCATTATCGAGATCCAGCAGAAATTAGACCAGTTAGAGGGCAGTTTTCCGGATGGTGCCGGGAAGCCGATGATCATGCAGATCGACCCGGATATGATGCCTGTAATGGTGGCATCTGCCGATGTGGAAGGCATGACGCAGTCAGAGATTTCGGATTATGTGGAAAATGAACTTTCGCCGGTGCTTGAGAGTATCGACGGTGTGGCATCTGTTTCTACAACCGGAACTGTGGAAGAGAACATTCATGTCACATTAGATCAGGATAAAATCGATGCACTGAATCAGAAGATCCAGAGTAAGATCGAGGAACAGTTTACTGAACCGCAGGAACAGCTCGATCAGGCTGCCGAGCAGGTGGAGAGTGGACGCAGGCAGATGGAAAGCGGAAAAGATCAGCTTGCAAACCAGCTTGGACAGGCAGAAAATGAAGTGATCAATGGTAAGTCGCAGGCGTTTGTGGCAGAATCAGATCTGAGTCAGAATTATACAGTATTGAAAGCGACCGATGAGCTGATAAAGCGGGCAATCCCGGAACTCCAGAGTATTTATGAACAGGGAATGGGATTAAAAGCAGACATTGAACAGGCACAAAAAGAAGCCCAGATGAACAGTGACGATGGAAGCAGACGTATAGAAGAACTTTTAGAGGAGGCGAAGATTTCCGGAGATCAGGAACAGATCAATCAGATCCTTGCGATGACCGGGGAAAATCAGGAGAGCATTGCGGAAGCAGGAAAACGTCTGGAATTATTACAGGAAGAACTGTTAGAACTGAATACATCCTTAAATCAGCAGTGGGCAGATCAGTTAGCAGCGTTAAATGTGAGTCTTAGTTCGATCGATGATATTCCGCAGGTGATTACGCAGCTGTCACAAAAACAGGTTGAGATCCAAACAGCAATGGCAGCTCTGCAGACTGCACAGGAACAGGTTACAGATGGAAAAACTACCTTAGATGATGCGTATGTAACGTTAAACCGGATGGAGATCGACGGGATCTTAGAGATGAGTGAAGCGTCTGCACAGCTTGCGGTCGGGGAAGCCCGGTTAGAGCAGGGACAGGAAAAATTAGACGAGTCAAAGCAGAGCGCGCTTGATTCTGCAGATCTGAATCAGATTTTGTCGGTGGAAACATTAGGCGGAATATTGACAGCACAGAATTTTTCCATGCCGGCTGGCTATGTCAATGAAGATAAGAAACAATATCTGGTGCGTGTCGGGGACAAAGTTTCGTCGGTGGAGGAACTAAAAGATCTTGTGCTTGTGGATGTAGGACTGGATGGAATCGAGCCAATCCGCTTATCGGATGTTGCAGAAACAGAAGTGGTGGACGATACGGGAGATTCCTATTCCAAGGTAAACGGAAATCCTGCGATTATGCTTTCCATTGAGAAGCAGACCGGGTACTCTACCGGGGATGTAACAAAACGGATCAAAACCAGATTTGAATTACTGGAAAAAGAAAATGACAAACTTCACATGACGATTTTGATGAATCAGGGAGTTTACATTGATACCATTGTGGAGTCAGTCATGGAAAATATGATTGTAGGTGCAATTCTTGCCGTACTTATTCTGATTCTGTTTTTAAAGGATATCAAACCGACTCTGGTGATCGCATGCTCTATTCCACTCAGCGTGGTTTTTGCAATCGTTTTGATGTATTTTACCGGAATATCGTTAAATATCATTTCATTGTCCGGTCTTGCGCTTGGCGTCGGCATGCTTGTAGATAATTCGATTGTCGTGATCGAAAATATTTACCGGCTCAGGAATCAGGGATTATCGATCCGGAAGGCAGCAGTTGAAGGAGCAGGACAGGTGGCAGGAGCTATTTTTGCATCCACGCTCACAACGGTCTGTGTGTTTGCGCCGATCATTTTTACGGAGGGTATCACAAGGCAGCTGTTTGTGGATATTGCACTCACGATCGCCTATACGTTAGCGGCAAGTCTGATTGTGGCGCTGACGTTTGTACCGATGATGGCATCCGGTGCGCTGAAGAATACCAGGGAAATCAAACATCCGTGGTTTGACCGCATTTTAGATGGATATGAAAAAGTTCTGCGTGTGGCACTGCGGTTTAAACCGATCGTACTGATCTGTGTGGTAGTTTTTCTGGTGGCAAGTGTGACGCTTTCCGTTTCCAAAGGATTTACCTTTATGGACATGAATATGGAGACAGAGCAGCTCACGGTCACGGTTTCAGCGAAAGAGGATGAAAAGCTGACGTTTGAGGAACTGACGGAGCGCGCGGATGAGGTTGTGGATAAGATCTCTGGCATCTCCGGTGTGGATTCGATCGGAGCCATGGCAGGCGGCGGTGGAATCATGTCGATGGGCGGCAGTACGGACAGTGTGACCATGTACGTGCTCATCGATGATTCCGGGGCGACTGGCAGTGAGATCACTGCCTCGATACAGGCGCTTACAGCGGATCTTGACTGCGACGTGAATACGGACAGCTCTGCGTCGGATATGAGTTCCTTTTTCGGAAGCGGTATTTCCGTGCGGGTCAGCGGAAAAGATTTAGATAAGCTGCAGAAACTCGCAGGGCAGATCGCAGAAGTCGTGGAAAAGACGGAGGGCACTGTAGATGTGGACGATGGTCTTGGAGATACGACACCGTCTTTCACGGTAAAAGTGGACAAAGAAAAAGCTGCAAAATATGGCATGACAACAGCGCAGGTGTATCAGCTTGTCTATAAACAGCTTGCATCGAATACGTCATCCACAACGATCTCGACGGATTTAAAAGACTATAAAGTATATGTGCAGAGTGGGGAACAGGCGGATGTCACGCCAGGGGATATCCGTAAGCTGACATTTCCTTATACAGACCGTATCAGCGGAGAGACAACAGATATTCCACTGAAAGATATCGCAGAGTTTGAGGAAGGTGAGTCCTTAAATGTGATAAACAGAAGCTCGCAGACGCGCTATATCAGCGTGACAGCCGGTGTGGATGAAGATCACAATGTGACGCTGGTAAGTAACCAGATCCAGAAAGAATTAGATAAGATCAAGCTGCCGGATGGATATGAGATCTCCATGACCGGGGAGGATGAGACGATCCGGGATGCGATGAACCAATTGTATCTGATGCTGATCTTAGCGGTGGTATTTATTTATCTTATCATGGTTGCACAGTTCCAGTCATTTTTGTCGCCTTTTATTATTATGTTCACGATTCCGCTTGCATTTACGGGAGGTTTCTTTGCTCTGTTTGTGACAGACAATGAAGTCGGCGTGGTATCCATGATCGGATTTGTCATGTTAGCGGGTGTCATCGTCAATAACGGAATCGTGTTAGTCGATTATATCAATCAGCTGAGAAGAGAGGGCATGGATAAAAAGGAGGCGATTGTCACAGCCGGAAGAACGAGACTGCGCCCGATCTTAATGACGGCACTGACCACGATCCTTGCAATGTCCACGATGGCGATGGGACTTGGAAGCGGTTCAGAGATGATGCAGCCGATGGCGATCGTGACTGAGGGAGGTATGTTATATGGAACACTGCTGACACTGATCGTGGTGCCTTGTATCTATGATCTGTTTACGAGGAACAAGAGTATGGTGGAGGAAGAGATCTAAAAAAACAGTTGACAAACCCCGCGTCCCCTCGTATGATAAAAACAGCAAAAAACAAAGGTTGTGAGAAAGAGGAGTACACATAAACTCTTTGCAGAGAGGGAAGTTCACCGGCTGAAAGACATCCCAGAGAAAGATATGTGGAAGGTAGCTTTTGAACCGGAATGCTGAGAAAGCATAGCTGTATGACAGGATATAAGAACAGGCATTGCAGATATGCACAGGTATTCACGACTCATCCACGTTACAGGATGACCGGTCAGATATGGAACTGGCTGGACATGAGCACCAACAAAGGTGGTACCGCGATCATATTCGCCCTTTGTATTCCGTATGGAATACGAAGGGCTTTTTTTAATTCATAGGAAATTATGTCCTGTGAATCAAAACCGCCTATCTATCAGAACTAAAAAAGGAGAACAGATTATGTGTCAGAATTGCAGCAAAGAATTAGCAAAGACCTACGATCCAAAAAGCATTGAAGACCGTTTATACAAAAAATGGGAAGATAACGGCTATTTCCACGCCGAAGTTGACCGCAGCAAAAAGCCGTTTACCATCGTGATGCCGCCGCCAAACATCACAGGACAGCTTCACATGGGACATGCCCTCGACAACACCATGCAGGATATTTTAACACGTTATAAGAGAATGCAGGGTTACAACGCATTATGGCAGCCGGGTACAGACCACGCTTCCATCGCAACAGAAGTGAAAGTAATCGAGAACCTGAAAAAACAGGGCATCGACAAGCGTGATCTTGGAAGAGAAGGATTCTTAGAAAAATGCTGGGAGGGGCGTGACGAGTACGGCAGCCGCATCATCAA
>ERZ773110.1546-NODE-1546-length-17855-cov-4.700000_pt1 | contig 17855 bp, 16 predicted proteins | sample MGYA00580568_ERZ773110 | MGnify/ENA primary metagenome ERZ773110 (study PRJEB29015, sample SAMEA2737870) | human gut metagenome | biome: human gut; feature: human-associated habitat; material: faeces | place: China | collected 2012 ... | reverse complement strand
TACCTATATTCCTGATCCTTCTTTCTTCCGCCCTGATCTTATCGTAACGGATGTTGTCTACGCACCACACGAAACAGCAATGCTCAAAATGGCACGACATGCAGGATGTAAAACAATGAATGGTCAGGGCATGATGCTCTTCCAGGCAATTGCCGCTATCGAACTGATTCTCGGCAAACGTGTGGACAGCGAATATATGAAAGAAAAACTGGGAATTTCCTACGTTTATGAAGATTAAGGAGAAGTTTTCTATGAACACTGTAAAAGTAAGAAATCTGGAACTTGGAAACGGAATTCCGGCAATCTGCATTCCTAATGTCGGTAAGACAAAAGAGGACATCCTTTCCCTTACCCGTACATATCTTGATATGCATATGGATCTGATGGAATGGCGTATGGACTGGTATGAAGATGTCGAAGATATTGCAAAAGTCACAGAACTCGTAAAAGAACTTCGTAATGTAATGGGTGATACTCCTCTTCTCTGTACATTCCGTACAGACAAAGAGGGCGGCGTACATCCAATGTCCACAGAAAAATACGCCAAGCTCAACAAAGCCGTTGCCGCCACCGGCAATGCGGATATCATTGACGTAGAGATCTTTACCGGCGACGCGATTGTAACCAAGATCATCGACGGCGCACATGCGGCTGGCGTGAAAGTCATCGCTTCCAACCATGACTTCCACAAGACGCCGGAGAAATCCGACATCATCTACCGCCTGCGTAAGATGCAGGATATGAATGCAGATATCCCGAAGATCGCAGTTATGCCGCAGAACAAGAAAGATGTTTTAACACTTCTCTCTGCCACTGAGGAAATGACTTCCCTCTATGCGGACCGTCCAATCATTACCATGTCGATGGCTGGCACCGGCGTTATCAGCCGTCTCTGCGGCGAGGTATTTGGTTCTTCCATGACCTTCGGCGCTGCCAAAAAGGCATCCGCACCGGGTCAGATGGGCGTAAAGGAGCTGGAGACTGTACTGGGACTGCTTCACAGTGCGATGTAATATCTGGCTTATCCAGTTATTCGGTTACTGTTCACGCTAACGTGCCCAGTAACTGAATTTGCCGTGGCTTCGCATTTAAATACGGCAAATTCCAGCTGCCACCACGCTATCTTACGGCACTTTCGGTTCCAAAAGTGCCTATATTATACTTTTAGCCACCTATTTTTTTACTCCCGGAAATCCCTGTACCTGCGGGTACGGAGGGATTCTCCGCGAGACACTCAAGACCTGCTACCTCCATCGCAGGTCTATTATTGTTATCAAGCGGCACATCCGTTTTCAAACGTGCCTGCATAAACAGCAACCTATTATCCGTATTTACAAGGGGATTATTCATGAAAAAAACACTTCACTGGCTGGATGAAAACCTGGAAGAATTTCTGCTGGTTGTCATGCTGGCTGCGATGACACTCATTATGGGAATCCAGATATTTTCCCGCTACGCGCTGGGACAGTCTCTGTCCTGGTCCGAGGAGGTTACCCGTTTTCTCTTTATCTGGAGCGGTTTTTTAAGCGTCAGTTATTGCAGCAAAAAATGCCTTTCTATCAAGATCGAACAGTTCGTCGCCGCCTTCCCGCGCAGAGGAAAGGCTCTTTTTAAGGTTGTCAACCACACCTTTGAGCTGATTTTTTTCCTCTATATGATCCCATTTGCATACTCTTACATGATGTCCGCCATTCACAGCGGACAGTTATCCCCCGCCTGCGGGATTCCGATGTACTATATTCAGGCAGCGCCGTTTGTTTCCTTTCTTCTGGTAACATTCCGCATTCTGCAGCGCTGGATCATCGAATTTAAGGTTGCCCGCGGCGAAGATGTCTACGATCCGGCCCACCCGGAGCGCAATACACCGGAATCCTTTATCCATGCAAATGCAGATATGCCGGAAACGGAATCCAATGAAATCGAATCTCTCATCGAGGCAAATACACCATCTGGAAAGGAGGAACACTGATGCCTGCTGCTCTCTTATTTGTTATCTTTGTCGTGCTGCTTGTCATCGCGATCCCGGTATCGATCACGCTCGGTATCGCCTCGGTTCTCCCTTCCGTTTTTGACCCGTCCTTCACGGTCGGCGCTAAGTATCTGATCCGCGCCATGTTCGGCGGACTGGATTCTTTTCCCCTGCTCGCCGTGCCGATGTTCGTCTTATCCGGCATCATCATGGCAAAGGGCGGTATTTCCAAGAAACTGTTTGACGTATTCGCCTTCTTTCTTGGCAATTTTACCGCCGGTATGCCATGCGCGGTCATCGTGACCTGCCTCTTCTACGGCGCTATCTCCGGCTCTGCCCCGGCAACCGTCGCAGCCGTCGGAAGCATGACGATCCCGATTTTAAGCGCCCTCGGCTATGACCGGACTTTCTCTACCGCGATCGTGGCAGTCGCAGGCGGTCTGGGCGTTATCATTCCGCCGAGTATCCCGTTTATCATGTACGGCATGGCGTCCGGTGCCTCTGTCAGCAGCCTGTTCTTAGCCGGCGTCATTCCGGGTCTGATGATTGGTCTGCTCCTGATGCTGTATGCCATCTATCACTGCCGACGTTACGGTGAAGATAGAGAAAAAATCCACGCTGAAATCCATCTGCTGCACGAAAAAGGACTGTTCCGGGTGCTGCGCGAAAGCTTTTTCGCTCTCTTAAGCCCGGTCATCATCCTTGGCTGTATCTACAGCGGCATCGCCTCCCCCACGGAAGCAGCAGTTATCTCCGTTTTCTATGCCCTGTTTGTCAGCCTGTTCCTCTACCGGACCATGAAATTCCGGGATATCCCGCCGATTTTTGTGGAAGCGATCCGCACATTCACACCGATCCTCTTTATTCTGGCAGCTTCCACGGCATTTTCCAGAGTCCTGACCCTGATGCAGGTGCCGCAGGCGGTCAGCAGCTTTATCCTGGAGCATTTCAACAGCCCGGTCATGATCCTGCTTGTCATCAACCTGTTCCTGCTTATCGTGGGAATGGTCATGGATACAACCCCGGCGATCCTGATTCTGACCCCGATCCTGCTCCCGATCGTGACAGCGATCAACATGGATCCGGTCCAGTTCGGTGTGATCATGGTTGTCAATCGGGCAATCGGCTTCGTACCCCCGCCGATCGGCGTCAACCTCTTTGTCGCCAGCTCCCTGACCGACGTCCCGATCATGGCGATCGCCAAAAAAGCGATGCCGATGATTGGATTGTTCCTGGTGGCGCTGCTGCTGATTACGTTTATACCGGCTTTGTCGCTGGGATTGTTATAATGCTGAATGGACGCTTGGAAATGTTGAAGTTCTGAAAGATTTCATATAACGACCTGCTTCACGCTTTCAGGCTGTGAATGGAATATTTCACATATGAAATGGATGTTTTTAAATTTGAAAGGATCTCCCATTATGATTTATATTTCAAACCTAGTGCCCCGCCGATGCCGGACTTCTTCCCGATTCGCTGCGGCGCTCATTTCTTCCTCGGTTCTTTTATTCGGTGCCTCGCTCGCGCTGAGCGGCTGCGCCTCCAGCAAGGAAGAACAGCGCTATTCCTGGCCACTGGCGACCGCCAGCCCGGAGGACACGGTAACGCAGCTGTTTGCCGAAAAATTTGCGGAGGAAGTACATGACTTAAGCAACGGCGCAATGCGGATTCAGGTTTACGCCAACTCCACACTCGGCGGTGACCGCGACCTGCTCGAAACGTGCGCGGACGGCGATATCCCGTTTGTCGTGCAGAACACCGCCCCTCAGGTTTCTTTCATGAAGGATCTCGCCGTTTTTGACCTTCCATGCGTCTTTGATTCGCTGGATGACTGCCGCAAAAAGCTGGATGATCCGGATTTTTACAATCTCATCAGCCAGGTGTACACCGACGGCGGTTACCACCTGCTCGGCATGGCAGATCAAGGATTCCGCATCATGAGCACAAATAAACCAGTTTACTCCCTGGCAGATTTCAAAGGGCAGAAAATCCGTACCATGGAAAACAGCTATCATCTCGCATTCTGGAAAGCAATCGGCGCCAATCCGACGCCAATGACCTTCAGCGAGGTGTATATCGGTCTCCAGCAGCACACGATCGACGCGCAGGAGAACCCGTATGAGGTCATCGTCTCCAACCGTCTCTACGAACAGCAGGATTATGTGGTCGAGACGAACCACCTGCCGCATCTGATCTCCTTGATTGTCAATGACGATTTCTTCCAGAACCTGACTCCAGAAGAACAGGAAATCATGACGCAGGCAGCCAAAACCGCGACCGAGTATGCCAGAGAACAGTCCGACGCGCGCATCTTTGACCGTATCGCTACGATCGAAGCGAGCGGCACCGCGATTTTAACTCTCTCGGATGAAACGCGCGATGCCATCCGGGAGGCGGCTGGAAGCGTATATGAGAATATCCGCGAGAATATTGATCCGGAAATTTATGACGCATATATGGAGCCATAACCTCATCCTCTTTTACCGTCTGCAAAAAAAGTTCATACAAAATTCAAAAGCGGATATACCGGCCATCTGGTCAGTACATCCGCCTTTTCTCATGTTTCAATCATTCCGCGAAACTTTTTATCTGCCTTGCGGACAGCATCCCGTTTCGCTTCATCCTGGCACTGCGCTTCAATTATTTAGCTTCTTCTGCGTCAGCCTCTTCATCGGTCTCCGGTACATTGTTGTGAACCGCTGTGACGGTAGCAACTACTGCCTCCAGATCGGTCAGAATATCAATGTCTTTATCTTTTGCGATCGAAAGGTCTTTGACACGAATCGTATCACCAATCTCCATCTCACCAACATCAACTTTGACTTTCTCAACCAGTGCAGCCGGTAATGCACGGTACGATACTTCTTTCAGTACCTCCTGCAGAACGCCAGCTTCTACCTTGTCGTGGTTCTCGAAGATAATCTCAGCAACGGAATGAACCTTCTCATTGCTTACCAGCGCCTGGAAATCTATCTCTACAACCTGATTTGCCATTGCATCATAGTCAACTTCCTTGATCAGGACATCGTAGACTTCACCTTCTACATCCAGCATAATCTGTCCGCCCTTGGTCTCGGTCTTCAGCAGACGATCCACGTCTTTCTTTTCCATCTTAACAGGAATGGAGCCCTGAATCTTCTTACCAAATACGTTGCCTGTTACATAGCCTTCTCTTCTGAGTCTCTTTGCCTTAACATCCATGCTTCTTTTTTCAGCTTTTAAAGTAGTCATTTGTCTTTTCCTCCAAAAATCTGATCTGCGCCTTCCGCACACCCTGTGTGGAAAACACATTGTGCTTAGCAGCCCTCAGCCATGGGGTTTTGTTAAGTATCTATCTCCTTGTTACGGCTCATATTATAGCAGGGTTCTCTGAAAACGATTCACCAAAAATAAAATCATTTCGGCTTTATTTTCAGCATTTTTTAGCTTGAAATTTAGAATTTGTATATTTTTCTTTCTGTCTTTTTTATACAAGAAGTATCTCCCTAAATCCGCCACCCGGTTTCAGGGCACACACACTTTTAAATCCACACGCCACCGCCAGCTCCTGCGCCTGCTTAAACCCATATCCGATCGTGTCGGTACTGTGGCTGTCGGAGTTGATGAGGATACGTCCACCGCAGGCACACAGCTCTTTTAACAGAGCTGCGGACGGGTACGGCGCACTCCGATAGCCGCGGGACATGGCGCCTGTGTTGATCTCAAACGGAATCCCCAGAGTCGCCAGTTTGTGCATCGCCGTGATCGCCGGTTCCAGATAGGCGTCTTTCGTCTCGTCAAAATGTTTATATCCCTCGTTAAATTTTGTCAACAGATCAAAATGTCCGATGAAATCGCATTTTGTCCGGTCATAAATCTGCGCCTCTGCCTCGAAATACTCCCGTGCAAACGCGTACCAGTCACCATGCCACAGCGTCTCGACTGCTTTTACCAGTTTCTCCTCCGTATCATCCACACAAACATACTCGCCATCCTTGATGAGCGCATGGGTCGAGCCGATCGCGTACTCTGCTTTCTGCACCGGTCCCAGTCCATCCAGCTCGATCCCGATATAGAGATTCATCTTTCCCCGGTATTCCTCCCGGAGTTCTTGAAGTTCTTCGGTATACTGGCGAAGCTTCTCGTCGTCCATCCCGAATCCCGGCTCAAACATCGAAAAATCAGCATGTCCTGAAACGCCCAAATCGGTCATTCCCATCCGGTATGCCGCCTCCACCATCTCCCGCGGCGTACTCTTTCCGTCGCAGAACGTGGTGTGGGTGTGAAAATCCGTATGAAGCATCGGTAATCTCCTTTCTTATTTCACTCTGTCAAAACGGTTCAGCCTCTTCACAGCTGGGGGCAAACATCCTTGCGGATTTGTCTTCAACAAAGGATTTATCGCAAACTCCGCTCCGCCATCTGCATCCGCTTTTCAAACTGCTCGTAAAAGTCCTTCTCTCCATCATACGGAAGCAGATAGAACAGTTTCATAATCAACAGATTGCGCCGTTTTTCGCGCTCGGCTGCCGCAGCGGCACGGTTTTTCTTCTGTATCTCCTGTTCCTCCGACGTTCCGATGCATGGTTCTGCCAAAAGGTTTTGCGCCGCCTCCGTTTCCGCCATTCTTATATCTTTTAAGAAATAATGCCACCGGCTGATATACGCCTCATACCGCTTTAAATCTGGCGTATCAATCCATTTTTTCACTTTAACTTTCGTCCGGTTTTCCTTTTTACACTCATGAATCTGGAGAAAATACTGGAAACTTCCATTTTCATAAAAGCGCCCCAGTGGAAACAGGCGGCAGATACCCGGCCGGTATGCATGGATCCGGCAGCGCCCTGCTTCATCGAGAAACCCACAGGCTTCATCCGCCCCGCTCCGGAGAGCCAGATTCGGCAGAATCTGTCCGTCCACGACGTTCCACTCCACCTTTTTCTCCTCCAGCAGATGTTCCAGCGTGTCCCCGCGCAAGGTGGTCAGACGGTACACATCATATGGATCCAGCACGATCGAATTACCCATTCCGTGGCAGCACGCCGAACAGCCCCGGCAATCATCGCATCCGACTTTTACCATATCGTCCCGGCTGTACAGCTTTCCATCTGAAATCTCCGCCATCGTTACATTACGTTCCATCTCTACTTCTCTCTTTCTGCCTCAATCCGATCTAAAATCTCCCACAAATGTTCCAGATCCGCCTCTCTGGTCGCCCAGCTCGTCGCAAAACGGACAACGGTGTGATCCTCGTCATACCGCTCCCAGAAGCTCACGGAAACCTCTTTTTCAATCTGCTCCATCCGATCATTTTCCAAGATCACAAACTGCTGGTTGGTCGGGGACTCACGGAAAAACGTATAACCGCGCTGTTTTAACCCTTTCTTTAAAGCTGCCGCCATCTCTACCGCATGGCGTCCCAGGCGCTCGTACAGCCCGTCTGTAAACAGCACATCAAACTGGATTCCCAGCAGGCGTCCCTTTGCCAGCAGCGCGCCCTGCTGCTTGATCCGGGTAATAAAATGCGCCGGAACATTCTTCTTCTCACCAAATACAACTGCCTCTCCGCAGAATGCGCCAACCTTCGTGCCGCCGATATAAAATACATCACACAGATGCGCGATCTCCGAAAGACTCAGGTCATTTTTCTCTCCCGCCAGACCATATCCAAGACGCGCTCCGTCCAGATAGAGCGGGATTTCATACGAACGGCAGATCTCCGAGATCGCCTGCAGCTCCTTCCGGCTGTATAAGGTTCCGTATTCCGTCGGATGGGAAAGATACACCATTCCCGGAAATACCATATGATCATTGTTTGCGTCCGCCTCGAAATTTTGCAGATATTCCTGCAGATCCGCCGGATCAATCTTCCCATCTTTTTCCGGAAGCTGCAACACCTTATGCCCGGTGTACTCGATCGCCCCGGCTTCATGAATACTCACGTGCCCTGTCTGCGCTGCCACTACGCCCTCATACGGTGCAAGCATGCTGCTGATCACGACCGCATTCGTCTGGGTACCGCCCACCAGAAAATAAACCTCCGCCTCCGGGCATCCGGTCGCCTCCTGTATTTTTCTGGCGGCACTCTGGCAGTACCGGTCCATGCCATATCCCGGCAGACTCTCCCGGTTCGTCTCCGCCAGCTTCTGAAGTATCTCCTCGCAGGCGCCCTCTGTATAATCGCTTGCAAATGAAAGCATCGTAGTATCTCCTCCTGTTCTTTCCTCGAGCAAACACAATCCTGCGTTCTCGAAATTGTTTGTATTTTTATGTCCTCACCAGTGCCAGAGAAGCCCCCGCATCAGCATCGCCGTCAAATTTGCTGCACTGTGAAATAACACAGGTTCCCACAGACGGTTCTTTTTTTCATACAGCCACGCCAGTATAAGTCCCATGAGCGCCGCATAAATCCCCTGCGCCCAGTTTCCATGCACCAACCCGAAAAATACCGCCGATCCAAGTGCCGCCCAGAAAAATGGAAGCGCCATACGCAGGCGCTCAAATAAAATGCCGCGAAACAGCAGTTCTTCGGAAAGTGGGGCGGCAATGCCCATGAGAAAGAACTGCTGCCACAGGGCGCCGGAAAATAAAGCGGCGGCGCCCTCCGACGCACCTTTTCCCAGAGCTGCCGCAAGCATATCCCCCTGAGGCATTTTCAAACACAGAGACACCGCTTCAGCTGCCTGCCCAGTCACCCGAACCTTTTGCACTGCAATATGCAGCACTCCCAGGAAAATCTCCTTTTTTTCTAATGCCCAGAAAATCATGTTAAACACAGCGCTGAACGCAGCTGCCCCCAGCAGGATTTTCCACACATCTGGCACTTTTTCCCAGAAATATCCACATTTCTCTTCCTTTGTCGTCTTTATCTGTGGAGAGACCTGCTCTTTCATCCCGTCTGCCTCTGCTATGCGCCTTTTTTCTTTCTTTTTCTGGATCCTCCGCCAGTAAAATGGATAAATCACGGCAAATGTAAGAAACGACGACACGGTTCTTCCCGCATTTCCCTCCAGATGTCCCAGCACCTCCACACATCCGCCGATTAAATCGCTGATGACGCACGGAAAAAACATCTGCCAGACGATACGCCAATCCGCTGTCTCCTGCCGTTCTTCGTCCATTTTTCTGCCTCCTGTCATCCTTTTCCTATCTGCATCTGTTTCCATGACTTTTTCAGACTTTCTACTCCACGCCTGCCTTCGCGCAGATATCCTGCAGACAGCACTTGTCACAGTACGGCTTCGTCCGCGCCGTACAGACTTCACGCCCGTGATACACCAGGCGGTGGCAGAAATCGCTGCCTTCCTCCGGTGGAATCAGCTTCCAGAGTGCCATTTCCACGCGCTTCGGGTCCTTGATTCCTTCCACCAGCCCTATCCGGTTTACCAGGCGGATGCAGTGCGTATCCGTGACGATCGCCGGTTTTCCAAACACATCCCCCATAATGAGGTTGGCACTCTTTCTGCCGACTCCCGGAAGCTTTAACAGAGCGTTAAAATCATCCGGCACATGCCCGCCGTACTCGTCGCGCAGCACCTTCATACAAGCGCTGATGTCCCGCGCCTTGCTGTGTCCCAGACCGCACGGCTTCACAATCGCCTCGATGTCTTCCACCGGGGCATCCGCCAATGCCGCCACATTTGGATATTTCTCAAACAATCCCTTGACTACCACATTGACACGCGCATCGGTACACTGCGCCGCCAGACGGACACTGACCAGCAGCTTCCACGCCTGATTGTAGTCCAGCGTACAACCCGCATCCGGATATTCTTTTTTCAGGCGGTCAATTACCTCTAATGCAAGCTCTTCCTTTGTCATGTTCCTGTCTCTCCTATCTGCTATCCTTCACTTTTCAATTTACAGTCTGTCTTTGTAACACCTGACACAACACTACAACCACTGCTGCATTCTTCCAGCCTCATACGAATCACAGCCGCTTCTGCAACTTTTTATTCTCATACGAACCGCATATGCTTACTATTCTTCCGCGTCCGCATCCTTCTTTCGTTTTCCGCCGCGCCGTACCTTGGAAAGTACCGGCTTTTCTTCTTTCTGTTTGACACGCACATAGATGATCGACAGAATCTTATTGTGCGGATTGCGCGCTGACCGAACCTCAACGGAATCAAACAGCTCGATAAACTGCTTTAACTTCGTGCATTTATAATTTCGCGGGTCAAATCCCGGCACACGCTTTGGAAGATTGTCTCCCAGCTCCGATAAATCCACCCATCCGTCATCGTCCGCATGTGTGTTGATGATCGAGATAATCTCTTTCTCCATCTCCTCCATGTTCGGAATATTGCTGACTGCATTCGGATCGCTTTCTTTCTCTGCCTCTTTTCTGGAACCATCCGCCTCACTCTCCTTGCGCGTCTGCGGCAGGGACGGATTCTGCGACGGATTTTCATCGTTTAATAAAATATCCAGGAATTTAAATGTCTCACACGCCGAGACAAACGCATTCGGCGTCTTGCGCTCTCCCATGCCGATCACCGTCATGCCTGACTCACGCAGGCGCAGCACCAGCTTCGTAAAATCACTGTCCGAGGTGACGATACAGAAGCCATCCACATTGCCCGAATATAAAATATCCATCGCATCGATGATCAGCGCTGAATCGGAGGCATTTTTCCCCTGCGTATAATTGTACTGGAAAACCGGCGTGATCGCATAGTCGCGCAGGTTCTTCATCCACGCCCGCACGCTCGGCGTCTGAAAATCGCCGTAAAGGCGCTTGTATGTCGCACTTCCATAATTGCTGACCTCATCTAAAATCAGCTTGATATACTTGCCGGACACATTTTCCGCATCGATCAGTACGGCTATTTTTTTGTCATCCATCTCCTGTTTCCTTTCTCAAATACCGCTCAAAATATTCTCTGCCGCTTTCATCAGGGCGCACTTTCCTTTGAAATAAAAAGGCACCGGAACTTTCGCACGGTCGCATGATCGTGACTCTGAAAGCCTCCGGTGCCGGAATTTCTCAATTTCTCATCTTCACACCGCCGAAACGGTCGTGATCGACAGCCGATACAGCTTATCTATAAGTGTATCACGTTCATGAGAAATCAGCAAATATTCTTTTTATTGTTCAGGCAAATGGATTCTCCGTCTTATAAAGCATTCCCTTCGGCTGGTTAAAGCCAATCTCCGGGATGGCAAAAATACCGATGAAACCAAAGGAATGCGTCGCGACCGGAAGCACCTCGCCCCATGCGATATACGCACGCAGGATACCCTGAATTTTACACTTCTCTTGTCGCTATCTTTTTAGTTAATAAAGCTACCGTCTCCACATGCCCGCTCATCCCGAACATATCACAGCATCTCACGCGCTCCACCGCGTATCCTCTTTCATCCAGATACTTCACATCGCGCGCCAATGTGGCGGAATCGCAGCTGACATAGACTACCCGCTTTGGCTGCATCCGGACGATCGTGTCGAGGCAGACGCTGTCACAGCCTTTGCGCGGCGGATCGACGACGATGACATCGGCATAGACCTGATTTTTTTCATACTCCCTTGGAAGTACCTCTTCAGCTTTTCCGACGAAAAACTCGACATTTTCCATGCCATTTAATGCCGCGTTCCGGCGGGCATCCTCGATCGCCGGAGGGACGATCTCTACACCGTACACTTTCTTCGCTTTCTGCGCCAGAAACAGGGAAATGGTTCCGATTCCGCAGTACAGATCCCATACAGTCTCCCCACCGGTCAGCCCCGCGTATTCCAGCGCCGTTCCATAGAGTTTTTCCGTCTGCACCGGATTGACCTGATAGAAAGAAAGCGGCGAAATCTGGTATGATACATTTCCGATTTTATCTGTGATATAGCCCGGTCCGTATAAGTTTACAAGCTCCGAACCAAGAATCACGTTTGTTTTTTCCTGATTGATGTTGTAGGAAATACTGGTCATGCCAGGGACTTCTTTTAAGCGTTCCACAAAAATATCCGCGTGCGGCAGCTTCTTTCCATTGATGACGAGACAGACCATCAGCTCGCCGTTTGCAAATCCCTTCCGAATCAATGCATGGCGAATCAGACCCTTGTGCGTCTCCTCGTCATATGGCGCAATCTGGTATTCTTCCATGATTTTCTTGATAATATCCAGAATTACCGCATTTTCTTCGACACCCAGCAGGCAATCCTCCGCTTCCACAATATGGTGGGTGCGTCCCGCGTAAAATCCGGCAATGATTCTTCCATCCTTATCGCGTCCAAACGGAAACTGTGCCTTGTTGCGGTAGCGCCACGGGTGCTCCATCCCCAGGATCGGCTCCATCACGATGGTTTTATCCACAATCACACTATCCGCCCGCTCCGGCAGCCGCAGGTTCTCCATCCCGCCGATCCGGCGCAGGTTATTGTAGACCTTGCGCTCCTTAAAATGAAGCTGCGCCTCATAACTCATCATCTGAAGCTGGCAGCCGCCGCACTGTCTTGCGACCGGGCATTCCGGCATCACGCGGTCTTTGGATGCTTCCAGCACCTCCATCAGACGGGCAAAGCCATAATTTTTCTTCATTTTCATCGCCCGCGCCCGGATCCGATCCCCGATCACGGCATCTTTTACAAACCAGATATAGCCGTCCTGCTTTCCGATCCCGGCTCCATCTTCGCTCATATCTTCGATTGTCAGTTCAAATTCATCATTTTTCCTGATTTCCACGTTTTTTTGTACTCCTCATTTTCTTTATTTCGCATCCAGATAATGCGCCCGCTCTCCGCCAATATATTTCAGCCTCGTTCTCGCACACGTCACATGGGCGCCGCCGATCGCACGGATCGAGGTCCGCACCGGAACTGCAACCGGGCGCAGGTGCATACCGATGAAAGTGTCTCCGATATCGATGCCCGCGTGTGCCTGAATCCGCTCTACGGCTGTCGGATGTTCAAATCCCGCATAGGCTGCCGTTGCAAAGGAACCGCCTGCTTTTAGCTGCGGCACGACGTTTACCATCTCCAGACCATATTTTTCCGCCGCTTCTTCTTCCACAATCAGCGCCCGGTTCAGATGTTCACAGCACTGTGCCGCCAGATAAAGCCCCTGCGACTTGGTAACTGCATACAGCTCCTCAAACACCACTTTTCCGATCTCAGCGCTGGAATAGGAACCGATCTTATGCGATGCTATCTCGCTGGACGAACATCCGACCACCAAAATCTGTCCCGGCTTCATATTTGCCGCACTGAGAAGTTCCTCTGCGGCAATCCGTACTTCCTGGCGCAGCTCCTCTAACTGTCCTGCTGTCTCTATTTCTTTTGAAATTCCTGTTGCACTCATCCTGCTGCCTCCTGATTTAATGCCAGAAAAAGCCGCGGTTCAAACAGGCTGAGCCCGCCGCAGCTTTTTCAAAATTTTTATTTGCATTCCCTTACTTCCGGTAAAACTCCTGAATCCGATCCAGCCTCGCCGTCATGCCGCCCAGCAGCATATCCGCCGCCGCAAATGCCGCCATCGTCTCAACCACGACAACCGCTCTCGGCACAATGATCGGATCATGGCGTCCCTTGATGCTGATGCCGATCTCCTCGCCGCTCTTATTGACGGTTCTCTGCTCTGCGGCAATCGACGGGGTCGGTTTAAATGCCGCACGGAACACAACTTCGCTTCCATCCGTCATACCGCCTAAAATGCCGCCTGCATGGTTCGTCGCCTTGCCGACGCTTCCATCCGCCTCCATGACAAATGCGTCGTTGTTCTCGCTTCCTGCCATCTGCGCCGCATGGAAACCCTCTCCGATCTCGAAGCCTTTAACGGCACCGATCGAGCAGATTGCCTTTGCCAGGTTCGCATTAAATTTATCAAAAACCGGTTCACCAAGCCCTGCCGGAAGACCGGCAATCACGCATTCCACGATACCGCCAGCAGAATCTTTCTCCGCCATCTTCCTTTCCAGATACTGCTCTGCCTCTGCGGCTGCGGCAGCATCCGGCATATACAGCTTATTCTTTTCACATTCTGCCAGATCAAACCGATCCGGCGCCACTTCCACCGGTCCGATCGCTTTCGTGTATGCTTTTACCCGAATGTTCAAGGATTCCAGCAGCTTTGTCGCGATAGCGCCTGCTGCCACGCGTCCGATCGTCTCGCGTCCCGAAGAACGTCCGCCGCCCCGGTAATCCCGGAAACCGTATTTTTCATCGAAGGTATAATCTGCATGTCCAGGACGGTAATAACTGGCGATCTCACTGTAATCCTTCGAATGCTGATCCTGGTTCCGCACCAGCATCGAGATCGGCGTGCCCGTCGTCCGCCCTTCAAAAACGCCTGACAGGATCTCCACCGTATCGCTCTCGCTGCGCTTCGTCGTAAAACGGCTCTGCCCCGGTTTGCGGCGGTCCAGATAACGCTGAACGTCTTCCTCACAAAGCGCAAGCCCCGCCGGACAGCCATCTACGACCACGCCCACGCCTGCGCCGTGGGATTCGCCCCACGTTGTCATTGTCAGTATTTTTCCGTATGTTGATCCTGCCATTCTCGCTATTAACTCCTTCTGCCATTTAGTCTGCTTTCTTTCCTCTCGTAGGTACCTTTGTAATCACACAGCAGTTCGGCTCATTCACCGAAATACTGCGTCCGCTCATCACCAGCAGTTTCTCCTTATATTCCACCTGGAAGAAAGAAATGCTGTTACTGCCGTGGTTGATCGACGCCAGATGGTTTCCATCCGGGAAAATCGCGATATCCTTCGGGTAATCTCCACTGATCGGCAGACAGCAGAGCAGCTTCAAAAGCCCCGTCTGTGCATCGCGCTCGTAGACACTGACTGAATTATCGCCCGCATTGCTGCAGAACAGATGTGTCTCGTCCTCGGACATCCGGATCGTGCACGCTGCGGTCAGCTGGCTGGTGCGCTCCGGTGCGGTCGATGGGATCGTCTGGATCTTCTCGATCTTCGGCACACGATCGCCCGTTTCATACGTGTATACATCAATCACATTTTTGATTTCATACATCAAATACAAGAATTTTCCATCCTTGCTGAACATGAAATGTCTCGGACCAGATTCCAAATCACAGCGGATCGCGTCCACCAATGAAAGTGTTCCCTTCTCGCCATCAAACCTGTAAATCTTGACCTGGTCAATTCCCAGATCGGCTACCAGCAGGAATCTGCCATCCGGTGTGCGCTCCGCACAGCTCACATGCGGGCGGAACGTGCGCTCTGCCACGCTTCCAAGTCCCTTGTGGTAAACGCCGTCGGTCACTTCCCCGATAGAACCGTCCGGCTTCAGGCGGACCACCGTCTCCTTGCCGTCATGATAGCCGGATACGAAGATAAACTTGTCCTCCGCATCGGTCGCAATATGGCAGCCGCGCATCGCCTTGATATTTGCGCTGTTCACACGGCTGAGTGCGCCGTTTTCCAGAATCCGGAACGCCACAACGCCCTCGTCCGCGATGGAATAGAGCATCCGCCCGTCATGTGAAACAGTTAAATAGGAAGAGTTGTCCACTTCCACCTCGCACCGGTAGATAAATTTTCCCTTTTTTACATCCACATCATACACGGTAATTCCCTTTGCCTGACCGTTGTATGAGTAAGAACCCACATATGCCATATACTTATCCTGCATGAAATGTTCCTCCTTTGATCCCCCAGAACCGTTATAACGGTTTCTATCAAATTATCTGCCCCTATTTTATCATCATACCGCCATTTTTGCACCCTTTTTTCACACAATTTGAGAGCCCCCGGATTTTCCCGTTTTTTTCCTTGACACCTTCCCCACATTCTGTATAATAGATACTCGGAAGCAAGTTTATTATTTCTAAACAAAAAGATTAATTTTACATTCATTTTAGAATTTCTAAACTTTCATCTTACTTTTGTATGTTTCTAAAAACGCCGGACGGATGGTTTTCCCACCCGGTTTTTATAAAAAAGAATGTGCCCTAGCGCATCCTCGCGGAGCGTTTTTTGTTTCATAGGACGCAATTTCCTATGAAACCAGGAAAGGAGGTTCCCTCTGTTGAGTATAGGAGGAAAATTAAAGGAACTGCGAATTTTAAAGGGTCTGACGCAGGAAGAGCTGGCTGACCGCGCAGAGCTTTCGAAGGGATTTATCTCCCAGGTAGAGCGCGATCTGACCTCCCCGTCCATCGCTACTTTGATGGATATTCTCCAGTGTCTCGGCACAACCATAGGGGAGTTTTTCAACGAGGCTCCGGAAGAGCAGATTGTATTTGAAAAAAACGACTATTTTATCAAGGAAGATCCAGAACTGAAAAATGAGATTCAGTGGATCATCCCGAACGCCCAGAAGAACACGATGGAACCGATCCGCCTGACACTCGGTGTCGGCGGCTCCACCTATCCGGACAGCCCGCATGAGGGTGAGGAATTTGGCTACGTTCTTTCCGGCAGCATCCTGATTCATCTGGGGAACCGGACGTACAAAGCCAAAAAGGGCGAATCTTTTTACTATACGAGCGACAAGACGCATTACCTTGAAAGCCGCTCCGGCGCGACGATCCTCTGGGTCAGCTCGCCGCCAAGTTTCTAATACTACACATTATTTTACTATTTACGGAGGAAACGCATGAGCCAGCCATTAATCGATTTACAGCATATCTCGAAACGCTTTGACGACACCCTGGTCCTGGATGACTTGAGCCTTTCAGTAAAGGAAAATTCCTTTGTAACGCTCTTAGGTCCCAGCGGCTGCGGCAAGACGACCACGCTCCGCATCATCGGCGGATTTGAATCCCCAAATACAGGAAAAGTAATTTTCGGCGGCGAAGACATCACCAAACTTCCGCCAAACAAGCGCCAGCTAAACACCGTATTCCAGAAATACGCACTGTTTCCGCATATGAGCATCGCAGATAATATCGCATTTGGGCTAAAAATTAAGAATAAATCAAAAGCATATATTGATGACAAAATTAAGTACGCTTTAAAGCTTGTAAACCTAAACGGCTTTGAGCATCGCAGCATTGACTCTTTGAGCGGCGGTCAGCAGCAGCGTATCGCCATTGCGCGTGCGCTTGTCAATGAGCCGAGCGTGCTGCTTTTGGATGAGCCTCTGGGCGCGCTTGACTTAAAGCTGAGAAAGGAAATGCAGCAGGAGCTGAAAAAAATCCAGCAGGAGGTCGGCATCACCTTTATTTATGTTACCCATGATCAGGAGGAAGCGCTGACCATGTCCGATAAAATCGTTGTCATGCGAGAGGGCGAAATTCAGCAGATTGGCAGCCCCACAGATATTTATAACGAGCCTGTCAATGAATTCGTTGCGAACTTCATCGGCGAATCCAATATCATTGAGGGCATGATGGTGGAGGATTACAAGGTTGTGTTCGGCGGCAGACGCTTTGACTGCGTGGATAACGGCTTCGGCAAAAATGAGGTGGTGGATGTTGTCATCCGTCCGGAGGATTTGGATATTGTCCCCCGCGGCGAGGGCAAGCTGAAGGGCGTTGTCAAATCCGTTCTCTTTAAAGGGGGGCATTATGAAACCATGGTGGAAACAAAGGTCGGTACGGAAATCACCGTAAAAATGGCAGTTTCCAACGACAGCCCCGTTTATAACGAAGCGGCAAACGAAAAAATGTCCGCCAACGATTTCTATCTGGATATGGAGGACGTAGAGGAGCTGGACGAAGCAACCATCATTGCCCGTGCGGACGCGCAGGCATGGAATCCCGATGAGGATGAATTTATCTCCATCAAGGAGGTGGATTATGACATCAAAAAGGAAAACGGCAAATATCCCGTTACCTTCTCCACAGCCGCAGGCACCTCCGTTACGGTCAATATGATTGTAAAGGATGAAAACCGCGTGACAAGCACCGAAAACGAGGAAGAAATCTATGCGATGAATTTCTTTAAGAAGGTGGATGAAATTCAGGAAGCGGTTGCACTGGATACCGACCTGAAAACATGGGCGAAT
>ERZ773110.1541-NODE-1541-length-17893-cov-34.042157_pt1 | contig 17893 bp, 10 predicted proteins | sample MGYA00580568_ERZ773110 | MGnify/ENA primary metagenome ERZ773110 (study PRJEB29015, sample SAMEA2737870) | human gut metagenome | biome: human gut; feature: human-associated habitat; material: faeces | place: China | collected 2012 ... | reverse complement strand
AACTTTTGTATCTGCTCCGAATTTTAAATAAATATCATCGGATTCTTTTAATAATGTAACAGTCTCATCATATCCTAAAATCTCCGGAAGATTTCCACCTACGTCAGGGGATAAAGATAATTTTCCATCGGAGAATGCTCCTGCTCCGGCAAATCCGGTCGTGATGGAACATGGCTGACAGCCTACACATACTTTTGTCTTTCTCTTCGGACACTGTCTGTTCTCGATACGGCGTCCTTTTTCAATCATTAAAATCTTCAGGTCTTTGTTGGCATGGATCAGTTCATATGCACAGAAAATACCAGAAGGACCTGCCCCAATAATAATCACATCATAATTTTTCATGTAGTTTTCTCCTTGTTATAAAATGCTTTTTTACAGTTTTTTGCACTGTAAAATGGCTTACTCATTCTGTTTGCTTTGCAAACTTTTTGAGTATAATAAACTATTTTTCGTTTGTCAATCCTATTTTCAAAAATTGTTGAAGTAATAAATTGTTGAAATAAGTAACCATTCAGCCCCCATTCGTAAATTTATGAAAGCTGCCTTGGTTTGAATCGTTACAAACCTAAGCTTCCACGATCAGATATCTGCCATCCGGGAGGGCAAAAACTTCGCTTGCCTCCTCCAGATCCCTGAGTGACATTCCCTCGATATCAGCCCCCTGATCTTCGAAATAAGCTTTTACCTCTTTCAGATTCATACAGACGACCGCCATGCAGTCCTCTAAAAATTCCTCTGCCTCTTCCATTGTCTCTGCCACTGGCTCCGGCAGAAGCTGTTCCTGATGTGCCAGAAAATATTCTAAACATGTCTCATCATATTGCATTTTATTTGCTCCTCTCCTCATATGTGTTGTTGATAATTTCTAAATTTTAATTTAGGATCTACGAGAATTTAGAAATCATCCAATCTACTATTTCATGCAGTTTACCATAGATAGGGATCGATTCCAAGCTTTTGCAGCTCCTTATAAATGCGTGCAACCGGAAGTCCGACCACATTATTGTAATCACCTTCGATCCCTTCAATATAAATGGCACATTTTCCCTGGATCCCATAGGCACCGGCTTTATCCATCGGCTCTCCGGTCGCCACATAACGGTCGATCTCAGGTTCCGACAACGGCTTCATGGTAACTTCTGTTTTCTCGTAAAAGGTATGTGCGCCCGCTCGTCCGTTTTTATCCAGAAACACAAACGTAACGCCTGTATACACGGCATGTTTTCTTCCCGACAGAAGTGTGAGCATCCGCTTTGCATCGGCTTCATCTTTCGGCTTTCCAAGGATGGTATCATCACATGCAACGACGGTGTCTGCCCCGATCACTAAGATATCCTGCGGTGTCATCAGTTCCCCATGTCCGCTCTCATATGTTTTTACCATTGCAGCAACCTCTGTCGCTTTCTGCTCGGAAAGCTCCATCACAACCTCCTCCGGCGCACTTTTCGAGATAACTTCCTCCCCTTTCGCCGGGCAGATTTCAAATTCCAGTCCGATCTGTTCTAACAATTCTTTTCTTCTCGGCGATGCCGAGGCAAGTATGATCTGTCCCATAAATTTCCTCACTTAACCGTTTACTTTTTCTTGACAAGACACCGTTTTTTGAAAAATGAAATGCCATAGCATAGAATCTCAATTCTCATGATTTCTATGATACCATGAATCACTTATGCACACAAGAAAATATCGTCTGATTGCTCTATACGATCGCTCTATACGAAAATCACCGGAATCATTAAGACTCCAGTGATCTTCGTGCATACATTTATTCAATTGAAATCAGCTTTTCTAACCGGAACGAGTAGATCAGAATCTCCTTCACCTTCAGTTTCCGGGTGGCAAAAACCCGCTCCAACGCATCCGCATAAAGCTTTAACTGTGTCGCATAACGGTCAATCAGCTCCTGCGCAGTATCCACACGATCTGTCTTGTAATCCAGGACTGTGATTCCGTCATCCTCAATCCAGAAAACATCAATGATTCCCTGAATTAAAGTTAAATCTTCCTCATGCATATGATTTTCCTGCGACACATTTTCTGACATGATTTCCTGTTGTGCATTTTCAGTCTGCGCTTCATTTTCTATCATCTGCGCACCTGCCCCAAAGCCATATCTTTCCAGTTCCTCTTCCGTAAATCCCATGACAAATGGTTTTTCACGGTAAAGCGCTCCCATGCGCTGTGCGAGAGCCATCCGCTTTCCTGTTTCCGAGGAAACAAAATCTGCCACAATCCGCTCTTTCACAAGTGTGCGCATATCCGCAGTGATCTTCTCCTCTTTTTCCATAGCGTCCATCTGTTCCTGTACGCTTTTTTCTGAAGTAAAATCGTAGCACTCCATGACACGGTGCACCGCAGTACCACGTAACGCTCCACGGTTTACCTGCACTCCCTGACCGCTTACATTCTGATCTGGCGTGATTTTCTCCTGCCTTTGTATAAAGAGAGGAATCGTTGGCGTCACAGGTTCTTCCAAAAATGCCGGAACTGTCTCCTCCTGCTCTGCCTCAAATCTTTCACGCATTGCACGGTGCTTTAATTCGGATACGGAATATTTGTTTTTCCGCAAAATATCTGTCTGATAGGGATAACGCTGCGAAAAGCGTTGTTTTAACTGCCCGACCAGCTGTGTGTCCGCCGCTTCGATCTCAACGATCCGCTCCGTCAGATTTTCATTTTGCTCTAACTGGTTTTCCACTTCGTCTAAGACAAGCTCTGCCGCTTCCACGATCCGGACCGGGTATTTGTCCCCATAGGAAAGCACTGCCGGAAGTATCCAGTCGAGATACCCTGCGGCACTTTCCCTTGTCAGATACGGAATCGCTGTGGTGTCGCTGGAATGTGCATACAATGCTGCCTGCTGCCTGAAAAATTCCAGTTTTTCCGGGGCATCCTTTAATGTTCCGGTGAGAATGAGCTTTTCTTTTGCACGGGTTAAGGCAACGTAAAGTACACGAAGTTCCTCGCCGAGATTTTCCAGATCGATCTGCTTTGCGATCGCTTTCTTTGCAATGGTCGGCGATTTGATACGCTTTTTTCCGTCCATGTAGTCAAGACCAATACCAAGTTCCGGGTGAAGTACCATTTTGCTCCGCGTGTCCTGCTTATTAAAATTTTTGCCCATACCGCTCACGATCACGATTGGGAACTCAAGACCTTTGCTCTTATGGATACTCATGATCCGGACAACGTCCTCATTTTCCCCGACCATGTCCGCCTCACCGAAATCCACATCATATTTTTGCAGTTCATCGATATAGCGCACAAAATGAAACAGTCCTTTGTAACTCGTCTTTTCGTAGGCTGCGGCTTTTTCCAAAAGCATGTTTAAATTCGCTGTTCTTCTGTTTCCTGCCGGCATTGCCGCCACATAATGACCATATCCGGTCTCGCACAGGATGATCTCGATCAGCTCATGGATCGGAGTGTCCGGGACGAGCTGGCGTAATTGCGTGTATTTTTTGTAAAATTTGAGCAATTTCCGGTGAGCGGTTGTCTCTATATGATTTTCTGGTTTCTCATCCGCATTTTTTCCCTGCTTCTGATCTGCCTCCGGGTTTGAAATTTCTTTTTGCCCGTCCTCGTCATAAAGTCCTTCTGCCAGTTCGAGCACCGCTTCATGAAACGGCACACTGCCATCTTCAAGCCTTAACACTGCAAGCTCCTCATCGGTAAGCCCTGCCATCGGCGAGCGGAGCACTGCCGCCATCGGAATATCCTGCCTTGGGTTATCCAAAAGCCTCAGCATGGACAGCACCGTCTGCACTTCCACCGTGGAAAAATATCCGGTCGAAGAAACCGTGTGCGCCGGGATTCCATTTCCGTTCAGCACTTCCACAAGGGAATCCGCCCAGCCGGACAGGCTGCGGAGCAAAATTACAATATCGGAGTAACGTGCCGCCCGAAGTTCTCCGGTCGCCTTATCGGTGACAGGCTGCATTTTCATCAGGTGCCTGATCTTCTCCGCGACCATTTTTGCTTCTAATGTCTTCTTATCGGAAAAATCTGTGTCCTCCAATAATTCATCATTGCTGTCCGCAAGTAAAATCTCAGGTGTAAATCCATTTATCTGTTTCCCGGAAACTTTTTCATCTTCTGCTGCTTTTTCTCCAACAGGATTTTCCTGCACTGGCATTGCCGGATAGCTTGCCCCCGGATACAGTGCAGCCTCCGCGTCATACTCCACATTTCCAAGACTCCGCGCCATAATTTTATAAAAAATATCGTTTGTGCAGGTTAAGACTTCCGCTCTGCTTCGGAAGTTTTTGTGCAGGTCAATACGCTGCGTGGTGCTCTCTTCCAGCGAATAGGAATCGTATTTTTTCATGAAAAGTTCCGGTCTTGCGAGACGGAACCGGTAAATACTCTGCTTTACATCCCCGACCATGAAAATATTATTTTCCCCACGCTCCTCTCTGGAAATGGAGCGAAGCAGTGTCTCCTGCACTTCGTTGCTGTCCTGATACTCGTCGATCATGATCTCCTCAAAGGTATCCCGGAACTCTTCCGCAGTCTTTTTCGCTTTTTCTGTCTCCTCATCCACAAGGATCTGCAGTGCAAAATGTTCCACATCATGAAAATCCACCAGATTTTTCCGGCGTTTTGCGGCTGCAAACTCCTCTGCAAACTGTTTTGTGAGGCGGACAACTTCTTCTAACATCGGCTCCGCGCGCTCTAACTGCTCTATCATCATCTCCGGCGAACAGAAAAAATATTGTTTGCAGAGTTTTTTCACCACATCCTTTGCCTGTTCCCTGAGACTTTTCACCAGCTCTAATTTATCAGGATCTCCCTCAAAACCTCTGCTGCTCGCAAGTCTGTCGTATTTGATATCGGAAAGCGCCACGGACAGTTCACAGAAAGATGTTAGTTTTGACAAACTCTCATATTTTTCCAGATCGCTGCGCACCGCTTTCTCATACATATCCGGTCCGTCATCCTGCTGTGTGACCGCAAGCGCCTGCTTCAGGAGCTGTTCACAGTCTTTTAAGACAAAGCGGATGTTTTCCGTGAGCGGAGCAAGCCATTCTGCGCGGTCTAACTCCTCCCTGGTTTCGATACGGTAGGCTCCCACAAACGAATCCAGCCATTTTTCCGGCCACGGATAACTTCTGGAAAACTCATATAACTGAAGGATCATCTCATTTAATGCAGCATCGGTCCGCCCCGAAGCATAGCCCTCCACAAAATCGGAAAATGCTTCCGAAGGCTCTTCATAGTTTTGTTCCAAAACTCTGCCAAGGACATCCTCGCGCAGTAATTTTAACTCACCCTCATCCCCGATACGGAAATTCGGTTCCAGATCGATCTCATGAAAATGATTGCGCACCACATACAGACAGAAGCTGTCGATGGTCGTGATCTGTGCATTGTGAATCAAAGTCAGCTGCCTTAACAGATGCTCATCCCCCGGCTGTTCGTCTAACGCTTTCTCAATCGCATTTCCGATTCGCTCCCGCATCTCTGCCGCTGCCGCATTGGTAAACGTCACAATCAGCAGATGGTCAATATCCACCGGATGATTTTTGTCTGTGATGATTTTCACTATCCGTTCTACTAAAACAGCGGTCTTTCCAGAACCTGCTGCCGCAGATACCAATATATTTCGATTTCTTAAGTCAATGACCTGCTGCTGCTCTGTGGTCCATGAAACTCCCATATTTCTCACTCCTGTTATTTCTGTTCCTGTTTTTCGTTTTCCATACGCTTTAACACCTCGTCCGCACTGTCAAATTTTTCCAGTTTATGATAGGAATATCCCGGCATCCGGGCGTCAAAACCGCAGACTGTGTGGTATGGACAGTAATCGCAGCCACTTTTTCCGTCCAGCGAGTATGGATGGATTGAAATATCCCCGGCAAAGATTTTTTTCCCGGTCTCTTTGATCTTCTCTCTCACATAGTCAGACATCACGGAAAAATCGTAGGTGCTGGCAGCCTTAGAAGTTGCTTTTAAGCTTCCATCCGCCTTTTTTCCGATTGGAATGACCGAAGAATTTCCGGCAAAATCCGAATCCATCGCCTCGTAGATTTCCGGATCATCATTCACCAGACCATTTAATTTCAACTGCTCCAAAACGCTGTTTTTTATCTCTGCCTCTGTCTCATTTCCAAGTCCGTCTACCATCGGATTCTGAATGTGATAGTAGAAGATACCCGCCGGTTCCGCTTTTTTGCCCGGATGGCGTTTTTCCTCTAATTCCAATGCCGCATTCATATAGACCACAAGCTGTAACTGCAGTCCATGATACAGATTGACGAGTGAAAAACTCGTATTTCCCGATTTATAATCGATGATCTTCACGTAAACTTTATCCGGCGTCTCGTAAGTGTCCACACGGTCGATCCTGCCGAGCAGGTTCATTTTTTCCTCATCACTCAGCTGAAAGCGGATTGCGTCCAATTTATCTGCACGCGAAAAGGACACCTCAAAATCAGCCGGCACAAATTTCCCCTTCTGGATCTGGGTGGTGAGCGCCCAAACCGTGCGCTTGATGGTCTGGCGCATCCGGCCGGTCAGATAACGGTTTCTGACGTTCTCAAACGCTCCGGCATTTTTGCACCCGGCAATCGCATCATCCATGCTCTCCTCAATAAATGTCTCCTGCACGTCCTCCGGGATGTCAAACCAGGTGTACTCTGATTTTTCCACCCTTCTGGAAAAATGTTCGAGCGCATCATGGTAAATATTTCCCATGTCCACGCTTGCGAACTCCAAAAGCTGACGCTCCCTTAAACGCAGACCATAATTCAGATAATGCGCATAGGCACACGCCGCAAAGTGCTCCAGTCTTGTAACACTGTTCTCTAACACAGTCCCGTAAAGTGCCTGTGTCACTGCGTGGCTGATCGGTTCGTCGCTGTGCACCACATACGACGCTTTTAACAGGCGTACTGCTTCCTCTTTCCATTTTTCATCTGAAAGATAAAACTTTGCAAGCGCATTCCATACCTCTTTTTTCGCTGGCTTTGATAACTTTTCCTCTGTCTGATCTTCCCCTGACGCAGTTTTTTCATTCTCCCCGGACCATGCCTCATCCTGCAGTCCCTCCAGGAAAAATGCCATGCTGCTCTCCGGCGTCATGATACAGTCCGCAGAAGTCGTCTCCCCGATTTCCTCCACGTTTTTCTCCGGAAACATTTTCAAGAGTGTTCCGGCAAAATACGACCTTCTGAGTGCTTTTCCGTCCGCATTTACTTTCGAAAAGGTCACATATAAAAAGTCAGATGGCTTCGTCACATTCAGATACAGATAAAACCGCTGGATGAAAACTTTTTCACGCGCACCCGGTGCAAGCTCCAGATGGCAGGCTGCCATTTTCTCACGCTCAAACTGTGAGATGATCCCTCCGGCATTGCCCGCTTTCGGCACAACACCGTCATTGACACCGATAAAAAACAAGATTTTGATATGGTTCAATCTGGTACGCTCGATATCACCGATCGTCACCTTATCATTCCCCGGCGGGATCACGCCAACTCTTGCCGCCTCGAACCCGGCGTCTAAAATATCCGCATACTCTCTGACCGGAAGTACCTCATCTCCCAAAAAGTCCACGACCTTATCAAAAAGATCCATGACGATCCTGTAAATCTGGGCGTACTCTTTCGCCTTGACCTGATTGCCCTGACGCTCGAATTCGAGTTCTTTTTGTTTCAGTTTTTGCTCTATTTCTAATTTTTCAATCAATTCATACAACGCAGTGGTTCCGTCCCGCACGGTCTTTCCCTGGGCAAACGCTTCCGACAGCGGTGCAAAGAAGCCATAAATCTTTTCCCGCACCTCATTCATTTCTGTGAGGTTCTCTTTTTCCGTGTCGTCGAACACAAATGTCCACTGTTTTTCCCATTTTTTTCTGCCACGTATCCCCTTGGCAAGCACGTAGTTTTCCAGCAGATCGATCTGCCGTTCTGTGATGCCGGTCAGTCCGCAGCGAAGGAAACGGAACACGCTCTCATAAGAGAAATCAAGTTCCACCACTTCAAGCACCGCACGGATAAACTCGATAAACGGATGAAATAAAATGGTTCTCGTCTGGTCGAGAAAGTATGGAATGTCATACGCCGTAAAGATCTCATCCACATAGTTGTCGTAAAGCCCCACATCCCCGGTCACCACTGCAATATCCTTATAACAGTAATGCTTTTCACGTACAAATTTCGTGATCTCGCGCGCCACAAAGTGTAGTTCTTCCCTTGGATTTTTAAGGCTTACGATCCGAAGTTCGTCCTCCTTCTGCCGCCATTTATGATAATACGGACGGAACAGATTCTGCTCCATGAAGTACAGGGAGGGTGCATTTTTATACCTGTGTTTTTTTCCATCGGATAACACAACCGGCTCCTCCACCGTGATGTGAAGCTCCTCCGCCATTTTCATCAGGACCGACACCGTTTTTTTACTCATGGAAAAAAGTTCCTGTCCGCCCCTGCAATGGTAAAAATCCTCGCCTGCATCCATCGTCACGGAGACAATGATACGCTCTGATAACACTAAAAGTTTCCTGAGAAGCTGGTTCTGTATCGGTGTAAACCCGGTAAATTCGTCAAACACGATCACGCTGTCTTTTATGATACCAGAATCCTCTGCAACGTCACACAACAGCGATAACACTTCCTCAGCGGTGATATACTGCCCATTGAGATATTCGGAAAAACTGTGATACATGACCGAGATATCCTGCATTTTCAGGCGCAATGTCTCTCCGACATCCTCTGTCTCCAAAAATGTATCCAATTTTTCCGGTGACACATTGTACTGCATCAGCTCAGAAATGAGGGATTTCACCTCACTGATGTATCCCATCCGGTTTAAGTTACCGCCCAGCACACTTAAGTTTTTCTTCTGTTCCCCTGCAAGCTTTCGGAGTACCAGATTTTTTCCGGTCTCCTCCAGCACACGGAGGTTTTGTTTTCCAAGCCCGTCAAACACACGGTATGCAAGGCGCGCAAAACTGAGCACATCCACATTCATAATGGCGTGTGACTTTTCAAGCCGCACAAGCTCGCGCTGTGTCTGCATGGTGAACTGCTCCGGCACAAGCACCAGATAATTTTTCTCCGGATGCTCTGCCGCCTCTTTTAGTATGTTCCTATATAAATAGGATGATTTTCCACTTCCTGAATTTCCCAAAATAAATTGCAGCGACATGTTTTTCCCTTACTTTTTTCAAATTCTAATTTTCGTTTTCTGTTCCTTTTCATAGTACATCATTCTGCCTTTTTTGACTAGTACGGCGTTTCGTTATTTGCAGGACGATGTACCAGTCAAAAAAAGCTGCCATACAATCCGGGAATTTCTCCTTTCAGTACGACAGCCGTAATCACTGATCTCTATTTCTGTGCTTTTGTTTTTTTCTTCCGGTAACCATTGATGTCATATTTTCTTTCATACTCATCAAAGTATGCCATGTAAGTGTCATTCTTTAACTCGCGGACACTCTTTAAATACTCATGGGTATCAAAGTCTGCTGCCTCAAGCTCGATCATGGCAACTGCGATGTTCGAGCAGTGTGCTGCGATTCGTTCCAGGTTCGTCAGCAGATCATTAAACGCAAATCCCTGCTTCATCTCACATTTTCCGGTGCGGAGTCTTGCGATATGACGCAGTTTCAGTTCATCGCAGAGGATACCGATCAGTTCGCGGAGTGGTTCTACTTTTGCCGCCATCTCAAGGTCGTCCGCACAGAATGCATCCACCGCAAGACTGACACACTCTTTTACTGCATTCTCCAGCACATCCAGCTCATACTGTGCCTCATCCGAAAATGCAATTTTCTTCTCGTTCAGCTCCGCCGCAACCTCTGAGATATTCACCGCATGATCGCCTAGACGTTCGAAATCACTCACTGTATGCAAAAACTTGGATACCTGCTTCGCCTGGCTTCCATTCATCTCATGCGTGGACATCTGCATCAGATAGGTTCCCAGCTTATCCTCATATTTATCGATCAGTGTTTCCTTTTCCTGTACCTTATTAAACTTTTCTGTCGAATACACAAGGAACAGGCTTAACGCACGCAAAATATTCTTTCTCGCCTTCTTTGCCATGCCGTTCATCGCAAGATGGCTCTGTGTGATCGCAAGATCCGGGTAAGCAAGGAAACGCTCCTCGAGCAGATCGAAGTCTGCCTGATCCTCCTCGTCCTCCGGCGAATCTTTTACAACAAGATAAACAATTTTTTCAATCCATTTGATAAATGGAAGAAGTACTAAAATCGTTGCCGCACGGAAAACCGTGTTTAACATTGCGATCAGTACCGGGCTCATGGTGGCATTCATAAACGGGAAATGCACCACAGCATTGACAGAATAGAATACAATTGACCAGAACAGCATGCCGAACAGATCGTTAAACAGATAGATCAGGGCTGTTCTCTTACCATTTTTGTTCGTTCCGATCGAGGAGAGCAGAACCGGACAGGCTGCGCCGACACCAATACCCATGGTAATAGGAAGCGCCGCTGCAAAAGTGATCGTTCCACTCATGGACAACGCCTGAAGGATACCGACTGAGGCAGATGCACTCTGCAATACCGCTGTAAATAAAATACCTGCCAGTATACCTGCCGCCGGATTCTTAAACATTGTCAATACATTCACAAAATGCTCGTTATCTTTTAATGGTGCAACTGCCCCACTCATGGTCTGCATCCCCACCATCAGGATGGAGAACCCAAGCATAATGTCACCGACATTTTTAAAGCCGGATTTTTTTACAAACATTTTAAAGATAATACCAATGATCGCCACGATCGCTGAGATGGTCGCTGTGGACAGCAGCTGTGCAATTCCATTTGAGCCGTCAATGTACGACAAACACAAAATCCAGCCTGTCACACTCGTTCCGATGTTAGCTCCCATGATGATACCGATCGCCTGCGCAACCTTCATCATTCCGGAGTTTACGAAGCCGACAACCATAACAGTCGTTGCGGAGGAGGACTGGATGATCGCTGTCACAGCAGTTCCAAGCAGCACTCCTTTCAACGGTGTGTTCGTCAGCTTATAAAGAACCAGCTCCAGCTTATTTCCCGCCACTTTCTTCAGTCCGTCTCCCATCAGGGACATACCAAAAAGGAACAGTGCCACTCCGCTGAGCAGCGATAAAATAATAGTAAATGTTGTCATTTGTACTCCTAACTACGTTATGCATTCTAACGTATCCCTGTCTGCAATTTTATTTACAAACTTTTTACATGATTTTTACATTTAACCGACATTTCTTATTATACTGTACCTCATGGCAAAATCACAATCATTTTATTTCTATTTTAAAATTTTTTACATTTCGCCTAGGAAAATACCGTTTTCAGACAAAATTATTATCACTTTTTTATCTATTCTCATTTAGTGAGAGCAGATTCAGCCTTTTTTGTCTGCACCTCTCCGCTCAATCCCTGTTTTCTTATAGTATTCTGCCTTATCCTCATACATGCGCTTCTCAGCTTCCTGCAGAAGTTCATCCAGATGTGTGTCCGCCCTGTCCTGCCAGATCACTCCCACTGCGATATTTACGTCCTTCTCAGCTGTCAGACACTCTAACTGCCTTATGCGTTCCGCCAACGTGTCCTGATCGATCTGCGCGCACAATACAAGCAGCTCATCTCCCCCGATACGGAATACGCCGTAATCGCCAAACACTTGCTCCAGACATGCACCGGCTCTAAGGATCAGGTCATCCCCTGCCTTATGTCCCAGTGTGTCATTCACACCCTTTAAACCGGTAACGTCACAATAAACTACGCCCACGCTCTGCTCCGGATCGATCTGTCTCACATACTTTTCCATCGCAAAGCGGTTTCCAAGCTGAGTCAGCGCATCCTTATAGCTCAGATCTTCCAGACGCCTCATCAGATTCCTGCGTTTGATACAGGACTTGAGAAAAGAACCCATGATCTGAAGCATATCCGACGTATATTCCAATGAAACTGCCGGCGGATTGTCAACTCCGTAAAAAGCAATGATTTTTTCCGCATCATAAATTGGCATGGCAACAATGGAATGGATATTCTGCCGCTTCAGATTTTCATATTGAAACGGATCGCTCAGGCGCATCTCCTCAATATCCGGTATCCGGACATATTTTCCCTCCTCAAAAATGTGATACCAGTTCTCACAGATCTCCGGCGGAAGATTCTGGAGATTGTCGATCTCCGGTGGCACTCCCGGCGCTGTCCATTCATATGTATTATCATCCCTGCCATCTCTGTTCCTCTCAAAAATATACGTTTTCTCTCCGTTCAGCGCTTTTCCGAGATATTCCAGAATAATACGGATCGTCTCGTCCGGCGACTCGGCAGAAAGTGCTTCCTTCAATGCCTCGTTGACAAAGGACTCCATATCCCTGTACTTCTGGATCATCTTGTCCTGTGAACGCTCCTCGCTGATATCTATACTGATCTCGATCCGGTACTTTTTCTTTGTGACAGGATCTTCCACCAGGGTATCTTTCAACATCATGTATTTATCGATCACCGGATTATAATAACGCCACTCGACAAACTTTCCGGCACAAAGCCTATCATTATTGCACATGCCGCAGGGAACAGAAGATTTCTGCAGCACCTCGTAACATTTCATCCCTTTCACATCATCCATGGACTGTAATCCATACACCTCTAACAGTTTGCGGTTCATATAAACAAGCTCATCTGTCTCTATGTCTGTTGCGTACACGTACTCACCCAGATTATCTAAAAACTTCCAGATAACTTCTATTTCGTTCATTCTTTATACTCCGTTTCATGCAGATATGAAATTTCTATAAAAATCTGTATAGTAAAATAGCACCTCCTGAGAGGTACTATCTCACCATACGCCATTATTATGCGGATTGCAAACAAACTCTTCCATAAACTTCTTTTTTTCACAGGGTTTTCCAAAAAAATACCCCTGAAGATAATCCGCCTGCAGTTCTTTCATCTTAAGATGCCAGTCTTCTTTTTCAATTCCTTCCACACAGATGTGGATGCCGATGCTGTGGACCATCTCAATGATCTTTTTAAACAGCTCGTAATCCCGTTCGCAGCTCATTGCCTTTGCTGTAAAATCCTTGTCCATTTTCACATAGCCCGGATTCATGTCACTGATGCAGTGGAGATTGGAATATCCGGTTCCAAAATCATCGATCACGAACTGAATCCCATTTTCCTCAAGCACTTTCCTGAATTTACAAAAGACCGGTGTCATATCTATGAAGCCGCTTTCAGTCATTTCTATGCAGATGCGGTTCGGTGTCAGTCCATTGTCCCTGACCGCAGTGAGTATCTTGTCTGCAATCTTTCCATGCTCGATCTGATAATAGGAAATATTCACGTTCACCCTGAATTCCGGTATATATTGCTGTATCTCACGGCACATTTTTGCTGCCTCATTTAACACAAACCTTCCCGCCGGAATGATCAGTCCTGACTTTTCCAGAAGCGGTATGAACTCGACCGGAGACAGCCACTCCTTGCCTTCCTCTGTCACCATGGTATACCGCATGAGTGCTTCTGCACCGATCACACGCCCGGAAACACAATCCACGATCGGCTGATAGTATACTTCAAAACCTTCACATCCGTTGGCAATAGAATTTCTCAGTGCACTTATGATTCTTCCATTCCGCTGGAATTTCTCGTAATCCTCCTGCCTGTAAAAATAGATGTTATTTTTTCCCATCCGTTTTGCCTTTTTCAGGGAAAATTCAAACTTTTTGCGGCATTCCTCGTAGCCTTCTGCCACAGTCGAGGCATCGATCACTCCTGCAGAAGCTGAAAATACAACTTCATATTTTTCAGAGATGATGAATTCGTCTATTTTCTCACCGATCTTTTTTTTGAGCTGTATGGCATCATCCATGGAAGTACTGTCAAGATCCACGATCACATACTGATCTGCGATCAGATGATAGAGTCGCTGATTTCCGGACAGACACTCTTTCATACAGTCTGCAACACTTTTTAACACATAATCGCCATAATTGCTGCCATGTGTTTCATTCACCGTTGCAAAATCATCAATTCCAATATGCATAAGAAATCCGGTCGTCACAGGTTTCTTCTGTGACCGCAGGTAAGCACAAAATTCCATTCCGCCTAAAAGCCCGGTCACATTATCAGCCCGCCGCTGGTTTCCGGTCTCATTCAGACATCCCACCAGATACCCCGGCTTCCCATCTTCATCATCGATCACTACTCCGCGGCAGTTGACCCACACCGGAAGCCCGTTTTTGTCGAGCCACCGGTAATGGATATCATGCACCTTTTCCTTTCCATCCATCACAGCCTGCATATGCTTTGCAAACATAGTGCGGTCTTCTTCGTAGACAACGGACATGATCTCCTGCTTTACATTCCTCACATGTGTCTCAGAAATCATAAACCGATCCAGGGCAGACTGGGAAATTTCCATCTTATTATTCTGGAGATCGATTACGTATAGGTAATCATCCATGCATTCCGCTATGATCTCCAATAAGATCTCTGCTGTCAGATCTCCTAATATTCCATATACATCCTTATTCATAACCAGAGAACCTTTCCTCTTTCTTTTGCGCTTATACTCCTGCGCATCCAATTGAATTTATCTGGTCTGATATTATTTTTCCGTCTTTGCAACTTTAAATCTGCGGATCATTGTACGTAAATTGTCTGCTTCGCTGCTCATCTCTTCACTTGCAGCCGCACATTCCTCTGAAGTAGCTGAATTCGTCTGTACCACATCATTGATCTGCTCGATTCCTTCATTGATCTGATGGATCTCTGCTGTCTGTGTCTCTAAGGTGTCTGCGATATTTGTCACTTCACTTGTGATCGTTTTTGAATTCTCTGCCACTTCCTCTAACTGTGCTGCTGTTTCCTTTGCAACTATCATACCTTTTTCAACAGCATTCACAGAGCGCTCGATCAGTGCCGCTGATTCCTTTGCCGCTTCTGCACTCTGATCTGCCAGGACATTTACCTGATTTGCAACTACTGCGAAACCTTTTCCTGCCTCACCGGCTCTTGCAGCCTCAATAGATGCGTTTAAGGCAAGCAGGTTGGTCTGGGATGCGATCTCATTGATCGTCGCAATGATCTTGTCAATCTCATGCGATGCATCATTGATCTCGTTCATGGAGACAACCATCTCCTGCATCTTTCCGTTGCTCTCGATCAGCGCCTGTCCAAGCTGTTCCACTTTTCCGCTGATCTCCTTTGCTGCCTGTGAATTGTTTGCCACCTGTTCGGAAACACCGGTAACGGTAGCGGTCAGTTCCTCGACAACTGCTGCCTGATTCGTTGCGCCGTCTGCAAGCTCGTTCGAGCTGGATGCCACCTGTTCTGCTCCGTTGGATACCTCATCGGAAACCCTCTGGATTCCTCTTACCGTATCAGACATGCTGTTCTGGAACTCCATAAAGGATTGTAAAATACCAACAAAGTCCCCTCTCCACTCTACCTCTGGCTGTACATCAAAATTGCCCTCTGAGAACTGTTTCATGGAGCGGTCAATATCATCGACATACGTTCCAAGGATATGGATGGACTTACGCATGCTGTGTGCAAGTCTTCCGATCTCGTCCTCGGAGTGGTATTCCAGCTGGCTGTGCAGATTTCCTTCCGTGAGTTCCTTCGCCACGTCCTCGATCGCATGTAATGGTTCCAGAATGGTTTCAAGTACCATACTGCTCACTTTCTTTGCGATTGCCCATGCAAGGAGCAGGAAGATAATGATCACTGCAATACCGGCAACTGCACAGAAGATCGTGCTCAGGACAGCCTTACTTCTCTGTTCATCAGTCAATGCATCTAATTTCTTTGAAATTTCTACTAAGCTGTTTAATGCAGGGGTACACTTATTTAAGATACCATCGACAGCCTGATCTTCCTTACCGGCCTTGATCTCTTCCATGATCTCATATCCGATCGTTCCCCAGTCCGTAAATGCACCTTTATATTCTGTATAAAGATCCTCTGTAATGACACCTGTGCCGTGTAAAACATTCATCTGTGTATCTACGGTCCCGAGAAGCTCTTTCACCTTCTCCTCGTAGCTGTCGTAAGTGGATTCGTCATCATTCAGCGCCATTTCACGGATATTTCTTGCTGCTGTATTTATATTAATTCTGCATGTTTTTACTGCCTGATCTGCTGCGTTGACATTATTGACATAATTCATCATATTGGCAAACAGAATGCCTATTGCAATAATAGAAATCACTCCTGACAGCAGCATCATGTTAATGACTTTTCTATAACCGTAACTGATTCTTTTCTGCAGATACATATTTTCAAGTTTTGTTTTCATTGTACTCTTTTGTGACAGCATAAATTGTATTTTCCTTTCCATTCTAATATACTTTTTTTCTTTCTCTGATATATTAATTTTTCCAGTCTGACAATGTATTAATTGCCTCGTTTTATTTCACTTTTTATCTGTTTTTTCTTCTACCCTCCCCTGAAAAATCTGTCAATTTTCTTTTTAATTTCTCACATTATAGTCGCTTATTTTGCGCTTGTCAAACCTTTAACAATTTTTTTATCAATTATTTGTTTGAAAACATTTCTTTTTTTGCAGTGCGTACATATGTCTGTCTGTAGTGGAATTTGAGTCCTTTTTTCCTGTACCAGATATTGTCTCTTAAATTGTGTTTCCGACCGCTTCCTTTGCGAGCCGGTCTGCTTCTTCATTGCCATCCACACCGGAATGACCTTTTACCTTGACAAATTTAATCTGGATTTGATTTTTCACTGACTGCATGTAATCATAGTAGGCGATCGTGCCCTGCTTGTTCCGTTTCCAGGCTCCCTCTGCCCACATCTCGATTCCCATGTAGTCGTAATAAATCGTCACTTCCGGAAGTTTTAACTCGATTGCACGTTCTACTGCAGCCATCGCTCCTAATATTTCTCCTGAAACATTGCGCATAGATGCCATCTCCGCATCTTTTCCGCTTCCCTGCAGCACTTCTTTCTCTCCATTATGAATGAGAAATCCGCCGTAGCCGTAGACTTTGGTGGCAATGTTGTAAGAGCCGTCGACGAAAGCGTAGACTGCCGGATTCTGTTCCTGCTTCCCTGTATCTGGTTTTTCTGCTTTTTCGCTCCGCTTTCTGGATGTGCCTTCTGCACCCACGAAGGCTTCCGCTTCCTCAAGAGTTTTGAAGCTTTTATATACGGCGCCCGGAAAACCGTCTACCATTTTTTTGCAATCATCCCAGCTGTTGTAGATTCCCGGAATTTTACCTTTTTGTACTGCGTAGAATTTTGATGCCATATACGCTCCTTTTCTGATTGATATTTCATTATGATAATTCCAGCCTGCAGCTTCCTCTCATCTGCAGTGGACACTCGTAAACATTTTCGTCCCCATTTCTTCCGATATAGGACAATGGGCATTTTCTGCAATCCTCTAATGCAAAATCTGCCGGAACATCAAACTCGATTTTCGCTTTTTTACTTCCTTTTGCCTCATTCTCATGCCTGATATTGTCCCAGCTTAATTTCTGTCCGCATCCCTGACATTTTTCAGTGCCGATTGAAACTGCGCGTTTGCATGTCGGACAGGCATAGTACTCTTTCCCTGTCATATCCTTTGTCTCTATTACCTCTGATGGGAACTGTTTGATCAGTTCTGCTCTTAAATCGTCCTGCATTTTTTGTCTCCTGTATTCTAATTTTTTATTTAAAGCATGTGATGTTTGTTGTTATCGCCATTCTCACTCACCATCACTGTAAATGCCAACAACTTATTTTATCACAACAATTTTTAAATTTCACTAACATTTATATCAGTATTTTGAAATATTTTCTATGTAATGCGCCATTGCAAAAATTGTCGATTTTTCAAAGTTTTTGCATTTCAGTGCATAAACTTTATGTCCAGATCACGGAATCAATGACAAGTGAAGATGTTCGCAAAAG
>ERZ773110.1536-NODE-1536-length-17942-cov-3.399620_pt1 | contig 17942 bp, 14 predicted proteins | sample MGYA00580568_ERZ773110 | MGnify/ENA primary metagenome ERZ773110 (study PRJEB29015, sample SAMEA2737870) | human gut metagenome | biome: human gut; feature: human-associated habitat; material: faeces | place: China | collected 2012 ... | reverse complement strand
CTATCCAGCTCCGGATATAATCCAGAACTTCGCCGGAATTTCTCTCATGCAGAACGTCATGTCTCATTTCCGGAAATATCTTGTACCCGATATCCTTGTATTCTGCTTTCTCAAATAATTTTTTTGCAGCCTGTACTCCTTTGGTAAAATCTCCAACGGCATCTTCAGATCCGGAAATAAACAGTACCGGTACCGCTATATTTCCTCTTTTTATATTTTCCAAAGAACCCGTTCGTTTCATTCCATACAGAAGCTCCCGGAACAGTCCTACTGTCATATATTCGCCTCTTAATGGATCTGCAATATATTTATCGAGTTCACTCTCATTGGCACACAGCCAGTCGTACTCTGTCCGATTTGGTGCAAAATGTTTATTATAAGTGCCAAATGTAAGTGCCTTAATCAAAGAAGTTACTGTTTTTTCTCCATGCAGTATCTCCTGTATTTTTACAATTCCCTGCATAATGGTCAGAACGGCTGCATTCGTCTGTCCTGTTCCGGCAATAACAGCTGTCGACAAATCCTGTGGATAGCGGATCATATAATCTCGCAATACAAAAGATCCAAGCGAAAATCCAAAAAATATGACTGGAATATTCCGTTCCGAATATTTCTTTTTTATATATTTATATGTGGTATGAGCATCTTCTACGATCCAGTTCCAGCTTCCTTTTGGCCCGAAATACATGGAGAGTCCGCTTTGTCCAATAGACCGTCCATGCCCTAAATGTTCCGCACCCGCTACCACATAGTTCTTCTCTGTAAAGTATTGTGCAAATTTCTCATAACGCATTATATTTTCCGTTACACCATGTAAAATAATGATAATTGCTCTGGTTTTTCCGTCCGGTGTCCATTCAACTCCATGTATGGTGGTATGCCCGTCCGCCGATAAAAAATTAAATTCTTCCTGTCTCATCTGCCTACCTCACGTCATTCTCTGTAATGTACTTTGTATAAGCAGCAAATGCTGCCGGTATCGGATATTTTTCATTCACTTCCTGTAAATCAAGGTACAACATTCCGCTGACATCTTTCTCCAGTTCATCGATCCATATAACATAACCGGTCATATGCCATTCGATATGGGAAAAAATATGCTTTGCTTCTCCCGCCTTCTCTATTCTGAGTGGCTGCAGATTCTTCTGCTTTATCCATTTTAATGCTTCTTCTTCGGATAATGTTCCCTCTACATTCGGAAATTCATACATACCTGCCAGCAATCCCTTTGCCGGTCTTTTATGCAGAATCACCTTGTCCAGGCGGCGTATGACAAATACGGTCCGGTTCTGTATTTTTCTCGCCTTTGCCTTCGTTTTTACCGGAATCTCAGAAATCTTATCATGGAATCTTGCCCTGCAGAACGACCGCCACGGACATTTCCCACAGAGCGGCTGACCATTCGGCAGACACACAATCGCTCCTAATTCCATTAGAGCCTGATTGAACTGTCCTGCATGGTCTGCGGGTATGATTTCGGCAAGCCTTTTCTCTATCTCCGTTTTCACGGACTGCTTCATAATGTCCGAGGAATCCTCTGCCACTCTTGTAATGACACGCAGAACATTTCCATCCACTGCTGGAACAGGCTGATGATACGCAATCGATGCCACCGCTCCTGCGGTATAACTGCCGATTCCTTTTAATTTCAGCAGTTCACCGTAATCCGACGGCAATTCTCCGTCAAATTCTTTCATGACAGTTTTTGCCGCTTCCTGCATATTTCTGACACGATTATAATAACCAAGTCCCTCCCAGAGTTTGAGCAGACGTTCTTCTTCACATTCTGCCAGGTCCTGTATCTGGGGCAGTTCTCTCATAAAGCGTTCGAAATAAGGCTTTACCGCTTCTACCCTTGTCTGCTGAAGCATAATTTCAGATACCCACACACGATATGGAGTCGGAGATTCCCTCCACGGAAGGACTCTTGCATTTTTCTGAAACCACTCAAGCAGCGGCTCTACTGTTATACTTAAATCAAAATCAGACAGCATATACTATTTCTCCATCTATCTATAAATATATTTTTTTATAGCCAAACAGGAGAGAACGGCATCTCATAGTCGCTCTCTCCTGTTTCTCTGTTGAAACCTTTCATCAGATCTCACTGGTGGATTCTGATTAAAAAATTCTTCTAACTGTAATTACGCTCTTATAATTAACCGGTGATGTATATTTAATACCTGTTTCCGGTGTACTTGCATGTACGATGGTGTTATTACCTACATAGAGGGCTACATGACCGCTGTAACATACAATATCACCCGGCTGGATTTCGGAAAGACTTACTTCATATCCCACACTTCTTAATGATGCAGAAGAATGAGGAAGACTGATTCCAAACTCTGCATAAACACTCATAACAAATCCGGAGCAGTCTGTTCCATTTGTCAGACTGGATCCGCCATATACATATGGATTTCCAACAAACTGGCATGCATAATCAACTACTGCCTGTCCGGTTGCACTTGTCGGAGCTGTATAAGTCTTTGCTTCTGTCGCCGCTTCAGTGGTTGTTTCCTTAGCAGCTGTAGTTGTCTCTTTTACTGTTGTAGTTGTTTCTTTCTTTGCATTGGCCTTATTGGCTTCCGCAATTGCTTTCTCTGCAGCTTCTTCTGCTGCCTTACGCTCTTCTGCTTCTTTCTGCAGTCTTGCCTGCTCTTCTGCGGTAGACTCTGCCGTAACAAAATCTGTAGTCATTACAACATAATCAGCAGAAATATAACCATCGCCTGCCTCTGTAGTTACTTTAATCCAACCCGGATTAGATTCATCAATTGCTACCAGATCTTCGCCTTCCGGAAGCATATAGATAATCTTTGATTCCGTTGTCGGCTCACTTCTTACAAATAATGTTTCTGTATTTACCTTTGCATATCTTGTTGCAACACTCTTTGCAAGGTTTTCATCACCAACTACTACATATTCTGATTTTACATATCCAACTACATTTCCGGAAGAAATCTGATACCATCCGTTCTCTTCCCCTAAAATAGTTGCAGCTGAATTATTGTATAATTTTCCAACCACTTCTCCATCTGTACTTGCAATGGATCTTACATTTACATAATCATTTACCTGTGCAATCGCAATATCACTGAATTCTGACTTTGCTTCAGCCTGTGTTTCTGTCTCTGTCTGTGTCTCTGTTTCCGGCTGTGTCTCAGCCTGTGTCGCTGTCTCTGTCTCCGGCTGTGTCTCAGCCTGTGTTTCTGTCTCCGGCTGTGTCTCTGTTTCCGGTTGTATCTGGGTTTCTGTTTCCGGAGTAGTAATTCCCATCGCATCTTTCATCATCTGATCCTGCATTGCCATGGCAACGATACTCTGTTCTCTTCTTTCAATTCCAATCATAGGCTGTGTCTCGCTGTTATAAGCTGCCACAGTCACTTTCTCTGTCTTCTTGCTGTGATCTACGGAATCTATCTGTTTTGCTCCAATGTAACCCACCATCATCAATGATACACCAACTGCAATCATTGATGGTACTTTCTTATTTCGCATTTGTATCTCCTTTTATTCTGTAAAACAAACCTATACACTTCATGGTTTTTACAACCAACAGTTACTAGTATACTCATTTTACAGCTATCTGTCAAGGGTGTTATTCTTTTTCATGCTTATAGAACGTTACGCAGTATCCTTCCACCTTCTTGCTCTGATACATTGCTTCATCAGCTTCTTTATAGAGACGGTCAAAACTGATCTCCTCATCCTCAAGACAAAAAGAGGCTCCCATACTGACATATATCTGCTTCGTTCCCATCTCCGGAATATAAATGGAAGAAATCGCTGCAAATACTCTCTCTGTAAACAAATCTGCCGCCTGCCGGTCCAATAATCCCGGAATGTACATGGCAAATTCGTCCCCGCCAAGTCTCAGTACAATATCATTTTCCCGGCAGGAATTCTGCAAGGTTTCTGCAACTGCTATGATAACACTGTCTCCTACTGCATGACCATAAGTATCATTGATTGCCTTGAATTTATCGCAGTCAATCAGGCACAACAATCCTCCGATATGCTTATCCAGCATTTCTGAAATCTTCCGTTCTCCACATCCCCGGTTGCAAATTCCAGTCATCCGGTCAGTTTCAGACAGATACAACAGCCAGTTCTCCCGTTTCTTTTCCTCATCTATAACTTCCACACAATACAGTACATTATCCTCATCTACTTTGATAAAACGTTCTTTACACCAGCCGGAAACCGTTCCTAGAAATTCATGCACTATGGTTTCTTTTCCCTTCATTCTTTCTGCCAGTGTCGCAATATCCGTAAATTCAAACACACTTCTCTTATATTTCTCCGTTGCCAGCCGTTCCATGACATTTTTTATCTGTACCGGAAAATATGGACCACTTTGCAAATCCAGGTTTTCATCAACAAAATTCTGAGATTTAATCGTTTGAAGCATTCCCGTTTTTATATTAACCATATGCATGGACAGATAAATCTGTGACAATGCTGTATATCCGGAAAATCTGGCATCTTCCGTCGATTTATGAAATGAATTTCTCAATTTTATAAGCGAAATCAGTAATGTCCCTATCATTTCCAAAAAGACTGACAGCCTGTCCAAATCTCCTTCCGGCGGATTATCCACTCCGAAGAATCCTTGTATGGAATCCTTGTAGCGAAGCGGACTTACTACAAGATTCTGTATATTCTGTCCTTTTAAAAGTTCATAGGATGCCGGATGTGTGTCTTTTATCGTTTCCATATCTTTGATAATAATATTTTGTCCCTTGTCAAATGCCTCATACCACCAGTCAATCTGTTCCATTCCCACCGCCTGCAGCAGATTTATCTGTGGTTCTACACCATCAGCACACCATTCATAGCTATTATTCGTAATACTTTTTTCCAAATCATCTTCAAATATATAGATTCTGTCTGAACCAATATGTTTTCCAAAGAAACGAATAAATTCGTTTATCTGTTCTTCTGGGGTATCATAGTCTAATGCCGAACGTAATGCCTCGTTGATGATTAACGCATACTTCTTGTTCGTTTTCATAATTCTTCCTTTATTTTCTCAATTAGTACAATATCTGCCGGTAACCAGTTTACATCAGATAAGTGTTTTTTGTCAAGCCATCTGGCATCTTCATGCTCTTTTAAAATGAGTTCCCCGCCGTTTAATCTGCACCAGTAACACTTCATGGATAAATGAAATGCCGGGTAATCGTACTCTATGGTATCTATCAGGTCTCCGATCTTAACCGTGGCATCCAGTTCCTCACGGATCTCTCTGACAACTGCCTGCTGTGGGGTCTCCCCGGCTTCGATCTTTCCGCCGGGAAATTCCCAGCCACCTTTAAATTCTCCGTAGCCTCTTGCGGTGGAAAAAATTTTGGTTTTGTGCTCTATGGAATCGCAGATTACGGCTGCGACTACGCGAATGGTTTTCATACTGCCTCGTTCTCCTTTGAAATATTACTCTGTAAATATCTTAATAAATCCTCGCGTACGGGATGATGCATTTTCATGGTCACCTTCGCGATTGGTTTCATTTTACCATTATTGTCTTCCTTCTGGCTATCTGCAGATTCCACAATGTCAAATTGTCCCATGTAATAAAAGTTCTTCTCTGATCCGCTCTTTTGAACCAAGAGATGCTTTCTTGGTGCTGTCAGTACTTTCTGCATGTAAGGACTAAGGGTAAAGTCCGAATTTCTCACGTTCCCTTTTCCAGACACTCCAGATTGAAAGTAGCACGGCGATCTGTAACTTGCTAACCTGTCCAAACTGATATAAAATTCCGATCAGTGTAATGGTAATAAAGTTCCTTCAACAACCTATTTTTACGAGAGCAATGCAGCCAGATGACTGCCATTTAACAGAGATCTGACAAACGATTCTGCAATGCCGTCTGCTGGTGTTCGTTGAGTTTTACCTTAATAGGCATCGAAAGCGATTTTTTATGTATCACTATACATCCTATATATTGGCCAATCCTACTGTACTGCCGTTTGATACTCCAATCAATTCAGCATCACCTCAGAACAAGGGTGCTCAGTTGACACTGTTCTTCATTATTTTGCCCTTTTTTTAAACATACGTGTGGAGTCATTTCCAAACTTAATTCACTACATAATACGGAATGGATATACCTTTACCGCAATGAACCTTGTCATGCTTTGCATACCTCTGCTCTCCCTTAACGGTAGCACTTTTCATATCAACGACTTTTCACTCGGCCATGAAGTGAATTTTACAATAAGTGAATATTACGGAATCCTAGAGAATGACGAAAATATCTATCCTCAAATGTTTCAAAATCCGACAAATAGATATGCCAATTTTGATGATTCAAAAAAGAAATAAATGCTAATCTTAAGGGAATCCACCCAATGTATGACGCTACTACTATGGCTCTCAGCTGGTACGTAGATGATTTGCTCAGTGCAATCTACTTTTCAATTTTCATTTAAAACCAAATCAAGCGCTTTATCGTCGTTGTGCCTGCTGTAATCGCATGACTCAATATCGTCACCCAAAAATTACGTGAGCAATCAGAAGAATAAATAAAGACAAGCTACGCACTTTGCTATGCATAACTCGTCTTTATTATTCATCTCCTAGAGCCCTTGTGGAATGTTCTATATTCTGACCTCCATATGCGGTGTTCTCAGCGACAAGTCCAAGGCTTCCATTAAAACTCTTATTCAAATAGCTTACCGGTGTCAGAATCGGCTTTACCGAGCCTGGTGCAGACGGAACTGGATTTCGTTTTTTAACCATTTCAATGCATTCTGCAAGTGCTTCTTTGTCCTCTACCGGGTTTCCCAAATATGCATACATCAAATGTCGTGTATCTAAAACAATCCCCTGTATTCGCTCATAGTACTCCAGGTTTTCTCGCCAATCTCCTACCGCCTCACCAATTGTTCCAATATTCTCCGTAATATCAAAAATATTTTCGGACTTATTAAACGGCAGAATGAATGCATTATACAAACAATCATTTTGTATCCCCATCGTTCTACGGAGATACTCGCCATAGGTTATCTGCTTATTAATTGATGATGAATCTGGAAGATCATTTGGACTTCCAGTCCGCCCATACTTGTAACATTTTGCATCCAATACGTAGTATTTATTCTTATAAATCATGATAGTATCTGGCTGAAGCGGATACTTTTCCTTATACTTTCCATAATCAAGAAGCCACCTTGCGCGCGGAAAATATTTATTCTTATCCCTAATACCAAACGCCTTGTCAATTAATTTTTCCCATACATGATCAAAATTATCTGTGCCAAAATAGAAATTCTTCTCCATCGTTGCTTCATCAATATAGACCAACATGTCCTTCATTGCTTGGAACAAAGATCTTTTCTTATCATCAAATGTTGAAGCCAGCTTATCTGTCACAATACGAATTGAAGTCTTTACATCTGGATGCGGTTCTTCTGGTCCCGGCTCCATTGGAATATAAAGCCATCCCATTTTTGCAAGTGCTTCACTAACACAATACTTATTTATTTGTGTAATTTTCTTTGAATCATTTAGCGCAACGGACCTAACAGTAAATTGTGTGAAAATAAAGTTACTTACACCATTCTTTGTCTGAACTAACGGCATCTGATTCTTCAAAGTCTTGGGCCAGTGTTGATTACCGCGCTGGCTTGTCTTGTAAACCGGATCAGTCTCAATATAATAATTTCCCGTATCTAGATAATACTCAATAACCGTCCTATAAGCATTTATTGGAAAGTCCACAGTTTGAGAGGCTGTAAATTTCTGCATAGAAATAAGTCGATCATATTTAGTCGTAAACTCCGACAATACTTGAATTAAATGTCGAATATCCTTGCGTACTTCCTTGTCCGTCTTGGGTAATTGATACCCAATTGGAAAATAAACCATTACATTCTCAAAATCAGCTTTAATGCCAACAAAGCAATCACCATCGGTATTATGATTTACATGCACATGCTTAAAAATGTCTTGTTCACTGACTTTGCTTAAGGAAGTATTAATATCCATAGAATCACCACCTTACTGCTGTGTTCCGGTAAATGTATTTACTATAGTCTGATTAAATACAGCCATACGATCTCTTGCTTCTGAATCCACAAATTTTCTAATCACCGCTTCAAGGCTTGAATAATTAGTTACGTCAAAAACAGTTTCACGATTGAATTTGAATGCATCATCCCAGAGATACTTCAATACTTTTTCCGGAAACCTTCTGTTTTGTCTTTTAGCCGCTCTCATCTCTTGCAAACGCTGGCGATCAATATCACTTATATCATGCGTTTTCTCTTCAAAGCAAAGGTGCTCAAATTCATTGTCATAATTATCCTTTGCTTTATCGTTATACACGAGATCACGAAGGTGAACAAAATAGGCCCCTAATCGCTTATCTTCCGAAGATACTGTTCTAACACCATTCTCAATGATAATATGGTTCATCTGTGTACAGAATACTCTCCACGTTATTCCAGTATCAAGTATAGGCTGATCTGCAAATGCAGGATCCACATTTTCAAACGTATTCTCAATCAGGCGCATTTCCCATCTTCTCTGGAATGCCGTATCCAATGTAAAAACATTCTGATCAGAAGTATTCATAGTTCCGATGATAGAAAGGTTCGACGGTATTCTTACTTTTCGTTCTGAATTTCCATAAATAATATTTGCCACACTAGTATTTGTGATTCCATATTCGGATGTACCTACTGGTGTACTATCATCTTTTTCATCTAAATTATCTTGTTTTCTGTCCAGAAGCTGGAATATTTCACCAAAAATTGCAGGTGCATTTCCTCTGTTAATTTCCTCAATTACAAGAACATATTCTTCGCTCGGATGCCAATATGCATCACGCATAATATTTGTGAATGGGCCAGCAGTAAACTCATAGCTAACCTGACCGTCTTCCGCTACATTAGGCAAAATCTGTCCAACAAAATCTGAATAGGTATAGTCTGGATGGAAAACAAGGCGTTGCTCATGTACACCCTTTCTTACATATTCATGCTCAATTGTCCAGCTCTTTCCAGAACCCGGCACACCATACAAAAGAATATTACTTCCCCCAGAGATGCGATCTTTTTCATTAATTTGTGACAACAAATCTTCCGCCAGTACCTCACGTTCATCATCAGACAACTCTACAGCAGCTATAATTTTTCCGATGCCACTAATAGCAGGATTCTGATTTGAAATAAGAGCATATCCCACAAGATGTTCAAGTCCACTGAACATCTTGTAAAATCCCTTATTTGTGTCGGTGAGACCTAATGCTTTGCGCATACTATTATATGAATTCTCAGTTGATGTATAGATATACTTACGAATAATGCCTTCATCTACAGCATCAAATAGATATGCCTGTACTGCTCTTCCCTCATTCTCAAAAGCACAATAATTTCCTGTTGGGCGATCAAGCGTTACGACAGGCACATTTCGAATGATCCCAGTACAAATATTACCTTTTTCTGTCGTATATCCTTTCGTATACGACTGCAGTATCCATGCTACCATGTTATAATCTACTATACAAAGATTATGGTTTGAGTCTTTTGAAAGAATACCAGCCTGCACGAGCATCTTGCTCCAAACATCATAGCCAATATTTCTTTCATTGACATCATGCTCTTCTGTATGTGAAGATATACATTCTGTTATAAACTCATCGTTGATATTAGCAAGTGCATCACATTCTACGATTCGCGAAAAATCATACGGCGTAATATATGCCTCCGTTTTATCCCTATCATAAAGTTTTCTAAGACAGGTAAGAATAAGCTGTGCTGGATAATACTCAGCATTGTCATCTGCGTACTTGTAATTGAGTATATACTCAAATGATAGTTCCTTTACAGACAATCTATTCGCTATAAATTCTCGACCAACTTCTGTCAGCTGTTCTACATCATTAAGACATCCATATGCTCTAAAATATGTAAATAACGCTCTACGAACTCTTCCCTTTGCTGATGGATAATCCTTATATACTTTTTTCTCTACGAGTTCCTTTTCCACAGCATCAATTTCTTCTGGTTTAGATTCAGAAGTAATTCCATGTTTTGCTATAACCTGCAACGCTGTTCTTGTTATCTCACTCATATACTTATGAGTATCCATTGACCACTTCACTTGCACACCCTCCCTTAAATACATTTAATAATTTCCGCTAACAGTCCCATCTGTACATCAACTACCATTGAATTACCTGCCTGTCGATACATCTGTGTATCCGACACTACAATTTTGAAATCATCCGTAAATCCCATAAGGCGAAGACACTCTCTTGGTGTCAATCGCCTTATCTTACCATTCGTTGTAACATAATTATCTTCGCCCGCTCTGTGCATTTTATGCATTGTACTCATCAGCGGCCTAGCGATCTGCAAGTCTATTTCTGGCTTCATCGAAAAGCCACCTGTACCCGCACTCATTATTCCCGGCAAAATTTTTTCTGAAAGGAAGTATTTATCTGGTACTTCACTCGGTCTATGCTTGATCTTAAGCTTTCCATTTTCAGATGTGAAACACCCCTCCGGGGTATTCTCCAACAAAAAATCCTGCATCGTATATTCTAATACCTTTTCTTCTGGAAATTTAAACTCCTCACCACCTTCTTTGAATCCAACAACAAATATTCTTCTTCTTTTCTGCGGAATATTGTAATTAACTGCATCAAGTACTTGATAATGCAATGTATATCCTAAAGAATGGAATACTCTTTGCACGACCTCCCAAGTCCTGCCTTGATCATGTTTTACTAGCCCTTGCACATTTTCATAAACAAATGCTTTAGGCTCAATTTCTTGTACAAGGCGTGCAAACTCATAGAATAATGTACCTCTTGCCTCTTCTAAACCTTTCTGGTAACCCAGAAGCGTAAAACTCTGGCAAGGACTGCCTCCAATAAATAAGTCAACCTTGCCCTTATATTCATTGCCGTCTAGAAAGCAAACATTATGATAGAATTTAGAAAGATCCAAATCATAATTGGCGAGGTATGATTTCTTAACAAAATTAACTTTTCTCGGCAACAATGAATCTAAATATTTCCGCTTTGCTTCTTTGCTCGTTAGTGTTACGAGATGCTGTTTTATTGTTTCATCATCTTCTGTATATTCAATTTCGCCGTTATCACAAGCAAAAACCAGCTCATGTGGAACTCCCAGACGTTTTAATGCCCATTCTGGTGCACCAATTCCACTAAATATTGTAGCAACCCGTAGCTTTTTATCACTCAATATTATTATCCTCGCCTTTCTCTTCAAATACTCCAGTAGCAATAACGCTTCGAATTACTTCCTTTATTACATTCACAGCAATAGAATTACCGGACTGCCTCCACATTGCAGGGTCCGGTACAACTATATTAAAATCATCTCCATATCCCATTAAACGCAAACATTCTCTAGGCGTTAGACAACGTGCAACTCCCCTTTGTCCCTTGTATTCACCTTTATAAATCCTATCATCTTTTTCAAGACGTTCTGAAATTGATGGTTCAAAACGCATGTCTCCAAACCAGTTAAACTGCTGGCACGCAACCTGACATCTGGAGATTGTTCCATTAAGTGAAACATGCTTAATCTGTTTTGGATCAATGACTCTTTTAAATCCCTTTTCCGGGAGATAATACTTATTGGGTATTTCTGTGTCCAGATAATCTAACATTGTCTCGGTCAGCTTGACCTTCTTAGGTTCAGTCAGTCTGTTAGCAAATTCAAGGGAATCTGCGCGAAAGCCAACCACAAAAATTCTCCGCCGATTCTGTGGGAGTCCAAAATCTTTTGCATTTAATGTCCACTGTCGCCATTTATACCCAAGTGAGTCAAAAATTTCAGAAATTATTTTCCATGTCCGACCGCCATCGTGAGACAGCATCCCCGTAACATTTTCATAAATAAAGACTTTGGGCTGAATTTCTTTTACAAGCCTTGCATACTCATAAAATAACGTACCTCTTGATGACTCAAGTCCCTTCTGCTTTCCCATTACAGAGAAGCTCTGGCATGGGCTGCCTCCAACAAACAAATCCACATCTCCTGTGTATTCAGTTCCATCAAGGAATCTTGCATCTTGATAAAAGTCTTTATCATCTATTTCATAATTCGCTTTATAAGACTGCTCTACAAGATTTGGTTTCGTTTCTTGGTTATACAGTTCTGCAATATACTTGTTCTTTTCAGCATTTGACATGCCTTTTGTATGTTCCAAAATAACCTCAGCTTTGGTTTTTAGTCTGCGCTCACCATTATCACAAGCAAACACAACTTCACAGGAAACATCTAATTTTCTAAGGGCATACTCCGGTGCTCCGATACCACTGAACACAGTAGCAACTTTCAGCATAAATTATCCAGCCTTTCACTCAGCGCTTTTTCCGCTGTTTATCCATTCATCTAACTCAGAACATTTAAACTTCCAGAGTTTACCTACCCTATGTGCCGGAATATCTTTTTTCTTAATCCATCCACGAAGGGTAACAACTTTTATTCCCAGATAATCAGCAGCTTCTTCTATACTGATATATTTGTCATCTAAGGGATTATTCATTCTACTCCACCCGTTATAAATCATCATTCTTATAAACTACATCATAATATGAAATCAACATTAACGACTTTTCTAAATGCCTTGCAAGTTCATCCTAATCTGGCGAGTCATTGATTGTGATAATTATATCAATCTGAGCCTTCTTTTCGACTCTCCCATCAATCTATTTCTTCAGCACCGTTCCATCAGAATCACCTTTTCTTGAATCTTTTAAAGTTTTATAGTTTACAAAATATATAAGCCCCAGCAATCAGTTCCTTTTCAGACAATGGGCATTACCTAATCCCCTTAGCTTTCCTTGCTTTAATCTGATTAGTATCAACAACCACTCAATATCTTGCACCGCTTTTCACGAAATAAATTTCCAAAAAGCGAAATACTCACCGGTACTTTCTCATATTTTAAATTGCTAAACCGCCCGTTAGTACAGGCATATAGATTTTCTGGTAACTAGAAGAACTCAGAGATTACTTATTGGTGCTAAATTACACTTAACCTCAATCTTGATTACTCTAGAATTAAATCCATCCTTAATCTTCTGGCCTGTATCTATGATTATACGCTTATATGCCTTTGTTCGCTGACTTCTTTATCAATATATTTATTAGGCAAATGATATGTCGTATCTTAATAGATACTAAATGCTGGACAATCTACATATATTTTTCATCAGCCACTCTTTTTCTACTGTCAAGCAAGCTCTCCAAACTACCTTTTTTATTTATATCACAATCTGTTAAAAAAGGCAATATTACCATCTATATTATGATATTTGATTATATTTTCTGATATAATCACACGTTTTATTAATTTCATTTCTATACATCAAAAAGGCAAGCATCTTTGCCCGCCTTTAAGTCACATTTTATATACTTTTTCACATCTATTCGCTTATTGACATTAATATCTATCATCCTACGATCCAGTGTAGACATCCTAATTTTTCCGATTCTTACTAAATTTACTTTTATTCTCACTAAATTCTGATATATTAAAAGCACACTAACTGTATTTTTGGCATCATCCGGCATGCCACGCTCATGACCATTAAAATCATTTCCTGTAAGGTTCAGTGTTTTTCGAATGCAATTTGACGTTTAAATATCAGGTGTTCATCTATGCTACTTTAAAAATCCTGCAAGGAAATTATATAATGCTTCTGTAATGCACATGCATTCTCCACCACTGCACAACTAATTGTGGTAATTTTTTCACATCTAAATTTATCCTATCGTTGCACTCTAGCCTTATGCAGATGCGAAATACCGCTATTTCCATCAGATTGTCACCAATCAACACCATACTGATCTCTATAATCTCCTGCCAGCATACAGTTATTGCCTACGTCTGTATTTATCCTCTTAACAAATACAAATGGAATAATTTTAATATTCAAAAAAACTATTTGATAATCAACTATACAGGTAATCCCTCTAAAGGAATATTATGTAAATATAAACGGTGTAAAGGCATGCTGGCAATTTTCACAATAATAATGTTGAATTTCTCTACAACATTATTTTTTCCTTACATATTTTCTTTTTGTCTCACAATGTGTTTTAATACTTAGGCCGATAACCTCTCCTAACCTAGGCGGTACTGCGTTCCCTATATGTCTCGAGACGTTTTTTAATATGACCTTCTCCCCTTGCGGAACAAATGAATAATTTGGTGGAAATGTTTGAAGCATTGCTCCCTCCCTCAATGTTAATGCTCTGTCTTGTTCAGGATGTCCGAATCTTCCAGTGCCATATCCAGTAAATTGTGTGGTTATGGTAGGTGCAACATCATCCCATCTCATTCGTCCATAAACGGATGAATATGTCTGTCCGCTGATCTTTTTATGACATTTAAGTATAAGTTCATCTGGCCAATTTCTCCATGTTCCACCCGGTATAGAATGCTGTATCCTTTGCATATTTACATCAGATAAAGATGATGTAATATGTAAATTATCGCTGTCATTTTCTGCACCTGCTTCTACCGGCGGAAGATTTCCAATAACTTGTCTTACTGTAACCGGTTTCTGATGAGTCGGACCGATAAAAGTTATCTTTTTAATTTTTGATGCCAAAAGCAAAAGCCTTTTTCTTCTTTGTGGAACACCATAATCTGCTGCATTGACCACTTTATAGGTAACATTATACTTCAAATTTTCTAATACCTTTACAAAATCCTTAAAGACTTGCTCATCCGCCAATTCTGGAACATTTTCCATTGATACTATATGCGGTCTTACCTCTTCCACAAGCCTTCCAAACTGATATAACAATTTCCAATCCTTATGTTTCTTTCTATTTTTCTTATCCTTTTGATGCCTGGAAAACGGCTGACAAGGAGCACATCCTGCCAATATTTTCACATCATACCCTCTAAGTAATTTTCTAATTTCCTTTCCGGTAATATCCTCAACATTCTTGTTGATAAAAATAGCTCCATTATTATGTGTATATGTATATTCGCAGCTTGCATCCAAATCGTATCCTGCCACCACATTCAATCCTGCTTTCTCAAGTCCACATGTCAAGCCACCCACTCCACAAAAAAGATCCACAACACCATATGTCATCTTCTCATTTCCTCATACTAAATTATTTTAACCAAAGTTTCTAAATATTTTTTGTTTGATTCTCTGTCCCTCTTTTCATATCCTAAGTATTCACAAATCACTTCAATTTTTTGAGCAAATATATCGCACGACAATCGTGACATTGCAAGATTTCCCTCCGAATCTCTAAAGCTTATATGCCATTGTGATTCGTCATCTAATGGATGTTCCGGTCTAAAATCTGCTATATTAAAGACTTTATGATTAGCTTGTGTAATCCATGCCGCACCAACCTCAGTTAATGCTCCCCAAGATTTTTTAGTATTCTCACTCGTCACAAAAATAATATATATTTTTTGATCAGAAATGCTATCGACAAAAAAATCCCGTAAATAATCATATATTCCACTTTTTCCAACGGCCACTTCTGGAATCCTTGCTTTTTCATCATCACAATTTGTATATATGATATCTTCTACTGGTACTCCATTATACAACAACATATTAAACACAACATCTGCCAAATCCTTATCTTTATACGTTTGGCTAATTAATATTTTCTTTTTTGTATTGTCAATAACGCTTTTCAGTCCCAAATCAGGGCTGTTTGCATTCATTTCATCTTCAACAATCTTTTGAATTTCATCCTTTTGTGCTTCTGATATTCCTCCAAATTGTAGTGATACTTTTTTTGCAACATTCTTAGATGATTTTTTTTTAAAATTATCTACTGATTTTCTTAATTTTCTCTCATCCTCCTTTTGTTTTTTTAAAGTTTCTTTCTTTTTTGTTTCCTTCGTAAAGGATACATACTTTTCTCTCATTTTCAGTATATCAGGCAGAAGAACGTTTCTAACTGTCTCCAAGACTTTTTGATAACGTATATCGTCTGTTTTATACCCTTGTCTATTACTCAATGCCATATCCGGTAATTCGGTCAATTCAAATAAATCCACATGTAATTGTCCTACAACATAGACTTCATTCAATTTATTTTGTCCTACAGACGGTAAAATGTTGAATTCTCCCATTTTTTTATTTGCAAACAAAGAAATAAAATTATCTGGAAAATCCGTAATCTCGGCTTTCCTTCCTCTCGTTGACAAATATGTTCCTATCCACCCTTTAATCTCCAAGTTATAATTTTTAATTTTTCCATCTTTATTACACATTTCCAATGGTATTTCAATGGAATCTCTATCACTACATAATTCGGATACTAAATCTGGATACTTCGTTTCAAAATTATCTTTTAAGTATCTGAATTCGTTTCCAAGAGTAATCAACGAAGATAATTCCTTTATCATATCCTTATCAAAATTACTAATAACAGCTTCTTCTTTTCCCCTGATAATATGTATTTTAAAACCTTCATTCACCATAGGAAACAGTTTTAACAAATTTCTTTTTATCGCTTTTATTGTTGCATGCAACTTATATTGAGGATTCAGCATTACAATTGCCGTCCCATGTTGTTTAATTTTTTCAAATTTTATTTCCGACTCATCTAATGCCTCTAGTAGCCGATCATCTTTCACATTTCTTGATAATATAAATCCTGATTTTTCATCATTAGTTATTGTTTTTACCAAAACATTTTCTGATACGGATAATGCCGCAAGTTTTCCTACTCCTTTTCTATAGACACCCAGATCCATAATCTGTTTATAAACATTTTTCGCATCTTCCCATCTTTTTTCTGCCCAGTTTAGTTTCCGCATCACTTTCACTATTTCTGGAAATTCTTGCTACATTTAAATACTTTCCTATTTCTCCCCCCACATAGGACATTCCATTTCCATCATCTTCTACAGTGATATTAGTACCATTATCAATTATGTATACATTATGTGCATCCGCATCATATGCGTTAGCTATTAATTCTGCAATAATATAGTAAATGTTTGTATATAAACTAGGTCCTAGTAGCTCCAATATTCTCGGATCAATGTTTAATTTATATTCTTTCATATTCATAAAATTTTCCTCCTTTTTTCTTATTCTTTACTTTATTTTATTATAGCGTGTTTTCACACATAGTGCTTTTTCTTTTAGGTTCATCATGCTATAAATCAGTAATAATTTATATTTCTCCGGCAACATATTGTGAAATATCAATTTCTCTTAATGTAGGCTTAGACAACAACATTGACATTTTGCCATCCGAGTTTTTAAAAATTACTATATGGTAATGTGTAATTTTTCCTGTAGTACTGTCCGTTGACGCATTCATCATACTTATATTTTGCTCAATAAAGTTTCTTGGGAACTTTATCACTGATAATTTTTGACTTCGACATCCCAAAATCATATACTGTTCAGCACAATTATCAATACCTTCAAATCGCCTATCACGATATCCGAACCAATATTTTTCTTTATCTCCTTGAGAATACACTTTTGACGATATTATAGTATATCCTTTTTTATTATCAATTGTTTTAAACGCACGTCTTTTCCGTACGCAAACTGTCTGTTCATTTCCAAGAACTACCTCAACGCACATGTCAAGTGCAGTCATTTCATCCACAATATTATTATCCAGTTTCTCAGTAACATTAACTTGAGGATACGGATACAAATCACAGATCTTCTTGATCAACTTTCTGGTTCTATCGTCAATTCTTTCCATATCCCACTTATCAATTTCCATAAGTTCTAAATTAAGTTTTAAATGAGCTGTCCCCTTTAATACTTCGTTCTTATACCCCCACATAAGATTACTCATTTTACTATTATCCTTTTTGGCTGCAAGGGTGAGATTACCCAATCTGTGAAGATTTTCAAGATATGTTTCCATATCTGTATCCAATTCCTCCAGCCACTCTTCTGTTGGAGTCTGTGGCATTAAATGTTCTATACT
>ERZ773110.1513-NODE-1513-length-18110-cov-3.224702_pt1 | contig 18110 bp, 9 predicted proteins | sample MGYA00580568_ERZ773110 | MGnify/ENA primary metagenome ERZ773110 (study PRJEB29015, sample SAMEA2737870) | human gut metagenome | biome: human gut; feature: human-associated habitat; material: faeces | place: China | collected 2012 ... | reverse complement strand
CCTAGTAGCATTTTTACCTCTTAGTATTTCAATATCAAATATAACAAATTAAGATATTGCAATACCAAGAATTTCTTTAATATCCTCAACGGTCATGCTGGCACGGCTTTCATTGCCATCCAAGACGGTTGTTACCAGGTTTTTCTTGCCTTCTTGAAGCTCAAGAATTTTCTCTTCAATAGTCCCTCTTGTAATCAAACGGTAAACTTCGACATTTTGTTCCTGACCTATACGGTGAGCACGACTAATAGCCTGCATTTCTACCGCTGGATTCCACCAAAGGTCAATCAGAATAACCGTATCAGCACCAGTTAGATTCAGTCCCACTCCTCCTGCTTTCAGAGAAATCAAAAAGGCATCTCGACTTCCTTGATTGAAGGCTCCGTGCGCCTCTACGATTCCAAGTCGCCTTCTGAAAGTTTTATCCTGAAACCGTCGCAGAAAGCGATCTATTCGAAAAATAATGGGAAAATCAGTTTTCACAATACAGACAATGTAAAAGAAACCGCGTGGACGCAGAATCATCTGGTGTTCGAATCGGAGAAGTTGGGTTCGGTGTTCCAAAAGATCGAAAGATGGTATGGTGTGCATATTGACCTGCTATGTCCGGAGATTGCGAACGATCAGATTTCCGGCTCTTTTAAGGACGAACAACTTCCGTATGTCATGGAAGCTTTGAAATTTCAATATGGATTTAATTATGAGATCACAGGAAACAATGTTACGATTAATAAGTCTAACCAATTAAAAATAAAATGAGTCTATGAGATGAACAGGTGAAATCTAAGAAAAAGTGTTTTTAAAAATCAATTGTTTAATTCTAACTTAAGTCTATTTATCATAGTCATGAAGAAAGTATTTCGGAGTGCAGCACTCCTGTTTTTGTGTACAACCATGTACGCACAGGACATTTCGCAAACAATGTCAATGAATTTGCAAAATGTCACATTAAAAGAATTTTTTAAGAATCTGGAGGCACAGACTTCTTTTTCAGTTGTTTACCGGGATATTATCCTGAGTGAAAATCCTGATGTAGTCGTTTCTGCTTCCAATCGCCCGTTAAAGGATATCCTGTCTCAGGTACTGGAAAAACACGGCCTTTCCTACAAAGTGAGTAATAAGACGATCGTTATCGTTAAGGCAGAAGCGCAGGCTCCCGTGAAACAGCGAAAAACCAAGAAAATATCTGGTGTGATTACCGATGAAACAGGTCTTCCGGTAGCTGGAGCGAATATCGTAGTCAAGGGAACGACTAATGGGACCATTTCGGATATGGATGGAAACTTCTCTTTAGAGGCTGCTCCGGGGGAGATGTTGGAAATATCCTATATCGGTTTTTTGCCTATGGAAGTAAAGATCGATAACAAGAATACGTTTGACATCCTGATGAAAGAGGATGCACAAGGTTTGGATGAAGTTGTCGTGATTGGTTATGGTACGGTAAAGAAAAGAGATTTGACTGGAGCTGTCGCTTCTGTCAATGCTGCCAAGATTTCAGCTGTTCCGACCTCTACGGCATCGGAAGCCTTGCAGGGACGTATTCCGGGGGTTGTCGTTTCGAACGCCAACTGGTCGCCAGGCTCTACTCCGAACGTGATGATCCGTGGTAAACGTTCGATCACGGCAAGCAATGATCCGTTGTATGTGATTGATGGTGTTCCCGTTACTGGCGGTATTGGCGAAATCAGCCCGTCGGATATAGAGTCGATGGAAGTGTTGAAGGATGCGTCGGCAACAGCAATCTATGGTGCTCGTGGTGCGAACGGTGTTATCCTGATTACGACCAAGCAGGGGAAATCAGGCAAGACTCAGATCGATTATAACGGATATGTCGGGGCGCAGACAATTTTGAACCAGCTCGATTTTTGGGATGGTCCGGAATATGCCGAATATACGCGCGAGTCTTATCGCAATACGAGCAATAATTCGATCCGCTACAACTCGGATGTGGCTTCAAAGGAGCAGGATATGGTTTGTCCGGGATTTACACGTGACCCGTCGATCATGGAATCGGTCATGATGGGTTGGGGTGACGATGGCGTTTACTATCCGTCCCGTGTGCGTACGACCCGCTATATGGATCATGTGACTCGCACCGGTATGGTGATCGACCATCAATTGAGTATCCGAGGTGGTGGCGAACGGACGAACTTCTTGGCTTCCGCTACTTACAATAAGAATAACGGCATTTTCAAGGATGAGGATTATGAACGTTATTCGATCCGTTTGAATCTGAACCACGAAATCAACAAATATGTGAAGATCGGGGCGCAGACGCAATATTCGCATGCCATTCAGCAACGCGGGGCCGGACTTGCCAGTGGTTGGCGTTTAAGCCCGTTGGCTCAGTTGTGGGATGAGAATGGCGAGATTATTCCGTTACCAGGGTCTTATAATGTCTACAATACGATGATGGACCTTGTTCCGGGTGCAGTGGACCGTCCTGTGAAAACAACCCGTTACCTGGGTAGCTATTCTCTGGATATCAAACTGCCGGTCGACGGACTGAAGTTCCGCTCGAACCTGGGCCTCGATGCCCGTACCGTACAGGACTACGAATTCTGGTCCGCTAAAACGAGTAATCGTGGCATGGGGACTTCTTATGCGAAGAATGCCGTTGACAAATACACGATGTTTACTTTGGAAAACATGCTTTTCTATGATAAGACGTTCAACGACAAACACACCTTGGGCGTGACTTTATTGCAGTCCATTCAAGAAGACAAAAGGGAAAGTGTGAACGTCGCAATGGAGAATCTGCCGGCCGATAACCTGAAATATTATGATCTGGGGTCGGGCTTGGTGACCAATACGATCGGCAGCGCGATGGTCAAGTGGAATATGGCTTCTTTCATGGGACGTATCAATTATAACTATTTAGGACGTTACCTCCTGACGGTTTCTGCCCGTTATGACGGTTCGTCTCGTCTGGCTGACGGACACAAGTGGGTGCTTTTCCCTTCTGCCGCATTGGCATGGCGTATCAATGAAGAATCTTTCATGTCGAGTACATCCGGATGGTTGGATAACCTGAAATTAAGACTTGGTTTTGGTAAGACTGGTAATTCGGCCGTAGATCCTTACCAAACGAAAGGTACGTTGTCGTTGATTCGTTATCCGTTTGATAATGGTGGAACTCCAACGATCGGCTATGCCCCGAATGCGATGGCGAACAGTCTGTTGACTTGGGAAACGACGGACCAGTGGAATTTGGGTATCGATTTCGGTGTGTTGAGAGGACGTATCAACGGGACGATTGACTTGTATATGCAGAATACACATGATTTGTTGCTGAAACGCCAGTTACCGGTTGTTTCCGGTTTTCCCGATGTGCTATCGAATGTGGGTAAAACGCGTAATAAGGGTATAGAAGTTTCTATCAACTCTATGAACATCAATTCGAAAGACTTCCAGTGGACAACTGATTTGATGCTGTCTTCCAACAAGGAAGAAATCGTTGAACTGTATAATGGCAAGAACGACGATATCGGTAGCAAATGGTTTATCGGCCAGCCGGTGAATGTTCATTATGACTACCGGAAAGTAGGTATCTGGCAGAACACGGAGTCAGATCTTGCCGAGATGGCAAAATTCGCCGCCAACGGTACGGAGTTTGCTCCGGGCGATATCAAGATACAGGATGTGAATGGCGACTATAAGATTACGGATGCCGATAAGCAAATTCTGGGAAACCCACGTCCGAAGTTGATTGCCAGTATGGTGAATACTTTCAACTATAAAGGTTTCGACCTGTCGGTCTTTTTATATGCGAGTTTCGGTGCTATGCTGTATAATGATATTTATGCTGTGGAACATTGCGGACGTAACGGCGGTGTGAAAGTAGACTACTGGACACCGAATAACCCGACGAACGCTTATCCTCGTCCGAGTATTGATGAGGAGCGCCCGATCTACATCACATCCACTTATTATGAAAAAGCGGATTTCTTGCGTGTAAAGACAATGACATTGGGATATACCTTGCCGAAGACCTTGACCAATAAGTTCCTGGTGGAGAAACTGCGTGTTTATTTTACAGCCCAGAATCCGTTTATCTTTACCAATTATACGGGTATTGATCCGGAAGCAGCTAAAGTAAATTCGGCCGGTAACCCTGAAACCAACGGTAGTGGTTTCGGCACTCCGAGTGTCAGTTCCTGGATTTTTGGTATAAACTTGACTTTGTAATTTTAATCTTAATAAATCAAAGAATGAAAATGAAATCTGTATATTGCTATATGCTGGCAGGTCTGATGTTATCTGCTTCAAGTTGCAGTAGTTGGTTAAGCGAAGACGATGCACCGGTGATGTCGTACGATTATTATGAAACGGAAGCCGGTGTAAATGCAGCCATTACGGCAGCTTACGGTTTTCTTCGTTGGGGAGTTGGTGGTGAACGTTTCGATGTATTGACCGAATTAGGAACCGATTTGTTCACGGAAGGGGAAGATGGTAGTAATCGTGAATCGTATAATAAATATGCGACACAGTTGAATCCGGACGACGGTATTCTGTATGAAATGTGGGAAAATCACTACAAAGGGATTAGTGATGCCAATATCGCCATGCAGAAGATTCGGGATTCCCAAGACTTGTTGGAGAGTGTGAAAATACAAAGTTATGCCGAAATGCAATTTATCCGCGCCTATTTATATTTTGATTTGGTGCAGCAGTTTGGGCGTATTCCTTTGGTCACGGAAGGTAGTTTCGAGATTCGGACGGACTTCAAGCGTGCTCCGATCGCTGATGTTTATAATGTTATTATCAGTGATTTACGTAATGCCGCCGAAAATTTACCGGAGAAGGCTTCTGTTTTAGGACGTGCCACACGTTACTCAGCTGCCCATTTGTTGGCGAAGGTTTATCTGACTCGTGGTAGCGCAGTCAAAGATGCGCGTGGTCAGAAAGCGACAGATATGGATAGTACGCTTTATTATGCTGAGCAAGTGATCAACAGTGGAGCTTATGCTTTGCAAGAAAACTTCTCCTCTCTGTGGGATATCAAGAATCAGGGGAACTCCGAAGCTGTGTTTGCCGTGCAGTTCACAACCGAGCCGATGTTTAACGGAGATGGTAACAAGCAGCATCTCTATTGGCTGTCTTGGTATGAAGATCAGCCGGGTATGTTGAGAGATATTGAAAACGGTCGTCCGTACCGTCGTCACGTGGCGACAAAGAAAACGATGGACGATTTATTCGATCGTTTGCATGATTCACGTTTTTATAAGAGTTTCAAATGGGTCTACTATGCAAATAATGTAAGCACGCTGCCTGTTTGGGAGTCGCTTTCTTATGACGGAAACGTCTATTTTACGCCGGATCCTTCTAAAGGGCAAATAGAGGGCGAGTTGAAATTCCAGCATGGCGATACGGCGATTTATTATACGATGCAGGAAACAGGGCTTGCTTCTAATAGTGACGAGATGCGGAAATTGCGTGCAGACTATACTTATTCTTATTTCCCTCGCGAAATGCATTCGATCCGTTATTTTCCGTCACTGGTGAAATACCTTGATCCGAGCCGTCCTTCTGTGTCTGAAGAAAAGGGATCTCGCGAATGGGTGCGTATGCGTTTGGGAGAAACGTATTTGTTGGCAGCGGAAGCTGCCGGTCGTAAAGGTGATTTCGACAAGGCTGCTGAATATATCAATGTGATCCGCAAGCGTGCCGCTTGGGCCGAAGGTGAGCAAAAAGACCAGCAGATCTGGCTTTTCGAAGGTGGAGTGAACGATACGAAGAGTACGTATGATGCACTTAAAGTTTCTCCGGCTGATCTACAAGGTGATTTTATCGAATTTATTCTGAACGAACGCGGACGTGAATTACTGGGAGAAACCAATCGTTGGGAAGATTTGGTTCGTTGTGAACTGCTGTATGATTGGGTGAAGAAATACAATCCGGATGCAATCTACATTAAACCGTATCACAAACTTCGTCCTATCCCGCAGAAACACATCGACCGTCTGAATCCTGTTGGTGAGCTCAGTGAAGAACAGAATGAAGGTTATTATTGATGTCTGTCTTTAGAGATAAAGCGATATAAAAAGTAGGTATTAGTTAAAAGTGGCCGGCTACAATGGAATAGATGATATTCCGCCGTAGCCGGCTTTTTCTGTGTTTTTTCTAAAGAACCTTGAAAAAAGGAAGGAGGAATATCGGATTTTTGAATCTTCTGTTTATCTTTGTCGTGTACAGTAAGCAGGATAAAGCGTTATCGCTGGTACAACTTTGGTGGTGAACACGAAAGTTTATATATTATCTCTTGATTGAAACCTCGAAATTTCTAGATAACTAGTGGATAGTATGTGAATTTTGTTCGCGTTTTTTCTTGTCATGCAAGATGGGTGTTTATGCACTTGCGTATTCAAGATAAAAAACGTGGGTAATTATTGCATACAACTAGTTATAGGTTATTCGAGGTCCTTAATCGAGTGTATGTTGCTAATTCCCACGTTTCTTTATAATAACCATATAATTGGGGAATTGTTGGATATATGGGATTTTTTCAGGTCGAATTTAAGTAAATATGGAATTACCTTTATCTATTTCAAATCTTCAGGAGCAATGGTTGCTATCTTTTTTGAAAAAACTTGATCCTGCCAATATTACTGAGCTTTTTTGGCAATTGCGGCCTTATGTAGTCTTGCATCATGTGGAGTTTAAGGAGTCTTCGTTTTCTTTTTCATCAGTTGGTATTATTAATTTTGTAGATATTGTCGGTTTTGTCCGTAAGAATGATACTTTGGGTATTCTGTTGAGGAACGGCTGTTTCTATTTGTTTTCTGCAGTAAGTAGGGACCGGCAGTGCATATTGGTTTGTGATCCTGAATTTTATAAGCAAACGGGAAGAAGGTTGGGAGGCTGGTCTCTTTTTGTTGCGAAACGGCAATTATTGTGGTGGAAAATAAAGGAATATCTGCATCGGAATATATTTTGAGCTTTACTTTTTTTACCTTTGTCGGTTGACTAAACGATAATTAGGTATGAAGAAGAAACTTATCTTTTCTTTATTGGTTCTGGCTGGTGTCCCTTCACTGTCGATGGCGGTGGACGAAGCGCGTTTGTTGCGTTTCCCGGCTACGAACGGCAATGAGATTGTTTTCTCGTATGCGGGCGACCTCTACAAGGTTCCGGCTACGGGTGGCGAAGCCAGGCGCCTGACTTCGCATGTGGGGTACGAAATGTTTCCTCGTTTTTCACCGGACGGCAAAACGATTGCATTCACCGGGCAATACGATGGTAATACAGAAGTGTATACCATGCCGGTGACGGGTGGAGAACCGCTGCGTGTGACCTATACGGCAACAAACAGCCGGGATGACTTGGGTGATCGTATGGGACCGAACAATATCGTGATGACCTGGACGCCTGATGGCAGTCGGATTGTGTATCGCAACCGCATCAGCGATGGCTTTAGCGGAAAGTTGTTCACGGTGGAAAAGGAGGGTGGCTTGTCTGAAGCCATACCTCTTCCTGAAGGTGGATTCTGCAGCTATTCTCCCGATGGTAAACAGTTGGCTTATAACCGTGTCATGCGGGAGTTCCGTACCTGGAAATACTACAAAGGCGGGATGGCGGATGATGTCTGGATCTATAGTTCCGATAAGAAGACAGTCGAAAACATTACGGACAATCCTGCACAGGACATTATCCCGATGTGGATCGGCGATGAAATCTTCTTTCTTTCCGACCGTGACCGAACAATGAACATCTTTGTTTATAATACGAAGACCAAACAGACGGACAAAGTCACTGACTTTACCGAATACGACGTAAAGTTCCCAAGCGCAAATGGCAATACGATCGTTTTTGAAAATGGCGGTTATATTTATAAGATGGATGCTGGGAGTAAGAAGCCCGAAAAGGTGAACATCACCTTGACTTCCGACAATATTTACGCCCGTAGCGAAATTAAGGATGGAGCTGACTATATTACCGAGGCCTGCCTGTCGCCCGACGGTGAACGTTTAGTGGTGACTGCCCGTGGCGAAGTGTTCAACTTGCCGGTTGAGAAGGGTGTGACAAAGAATATCACCCGTTCGCCAGGAGCACATGACCGCAATGCGCAATGGTCGCCCGACGGCAAATTCATCGTCTATATTTCGGATGCGACCGGAGAGACAGAACTCTATATGCAGGATGCCATTGGAGGCGAACACGTCCAGCTGACAAAGGATAATGACACTTATATCCGCGGTTTTGAACTAAGCCCGGATTCCAAAGCGGTTGTTTATACGGATCGTAAGAACCGTATGAATCTCTTGGACGTTGCTACAAAGAAGGTGACGACCTTGTTGCAGGACCCGATGGGCGAGCCGCGGGGAGTGACTTTTTCGCCGGATAGCAAGTGGCTGACTTATACCCGTACAGGGAACAATGAATATAGTATCGTTTATGTTTATAATCTGGCTGAAAAGAAAGAATACCCGGTGACAGACAAGTGGTATGATTCCTCTTCCCCGGTATTCAGTACGGACGGTAAATATCTGGTTTTTGCATCTGCCCGTGATTTTAATCCGACTTATGGATCGCTGGAATGGAACCATGTCTATAATAATATGTACGGGGTTTATTTGACGTTGTTGTCCAAAGATACTCCTTCGCCTTTCATTGAGAAGGATGCGGAAGTCTCTGTTGCCAAAGAGGAATCAAAGAAAAATACATCGGTTAAGAAGGAGGAGACAAGGAAAGACGAGTTTGCCACTTCTGCTGTCAAGATCGATTTCGATGGGATTACGGATCGTGTCGTCAAGTTGCCGGTGAGTCCTTCCTATTATGGGAATTTTTATTCAGACGGAAACAAGGTTTACTACTGGGGACGTGGAGGTACGAGAGTATTCGACTTGAAAGAGCAGAAGGAAGACGTGGTGGCCGATGGCGCTTCTATGGGTGTCGAACCCGGTAGCAAGAAAGTGCTCTTCTTCAAAGGTGATGCTCTTTATGTGACGGATATTCCTTCGGGAAAGGCAGACTTGGGTGATCCGGTGAACTTGTCGAATATGAAGATTGCGGTCGATTATCCGAAGGAATGGGCGCAGATTTTTGATGAGGCATGGCGGGCTTATCGCGATGGTTTCTATCTAGAGAATATGCATGGGGTAGATTGGAATGCGGTCAAAGCAAAATATCAGGTGCTTGTCCCATATGCCAAGACACGTCTGGATTTGAATTACATCATCGGTGAAATGATCGGCGAACTGAACTGTGGTCATGCATATGTGAATCCGGGTGAAGTAGAACGTCCCAACAGGATAAAGACGGGGCTGTTAGGCGCTGAGATCTCCCGTGATAAGAGTGGTTTCTTCCGTTTGGAAAAGATCTTGCCGGGCGCTTCCTGGAGCAAGTCGTTGCGTTCTCCGTTGACGGAGCCGGGCATTGAGGCGAAGGCTGGCGAGTTTATCGTGGCGATCGACGGTGTGCCGACAAACAGTGTGAAAGACATGTATTCGTTGTTGGTCGGCAAGGCTGGTGTCCCGACGGAGATTTTGTTGAACAGTAAACCGCAGCTGGAGGGAGCACGCAAAACCGTGATCAGTCCGCTGGAAGAAGAATATTCTTTGTATCATTATAACTGGGTACAGGATAATATTAAGAAAGTCGATAAAGCATCGAACGGCAAGATCGGCTATATCTATATTCCGGATATGGGACCAGAAGGACTGAATGAATTCTCCCGCTATTTCTATCCGCAGCTCAACAAGGAAGGGTTGATTATTGACGACCGTGCCAATGGGGGGGGGAATGTTTCGCCGATGATCCTCGAACGCCTTTCCCGTGAACCGTATCGGTTGACGATGCGTCGTGGTTCAGCCCGTATCGGAACTGTTCCCGATGCCGTGCAAGTAGGTCCGAAAGTATGCTTGATCAATAAATATTCGGCTTCCGACGGCGACCTCTTCCCTTGGGGCTTCCGTGCGCTGGGATTGGGCAAACTGATCGGGACTCGTACGTGGGGTGGAATTGTCGGTATCAGTGGCTCGTTACCTTATATGGACGGGACGGACATCCGTGTACCTTTCTTCACAAGTTTCGATCCGAAAACCGGTAGCTGGATTATTGAGAATCATGGTGTCGATCCTGATATCCTGATCGATAATGATCCCGTCAAAGAATGGAACGGTGAAGACCAGCAACTCGACCGTGCCATTCAGGAGGTCATGAAAGAACTCCAGGACCGCAAACCGCTTCCGGGAGTGCCGACACCGAGAGACTTTAGTAAATAATTGACAATTAACAATGGACAATTGGCAATTAAAGAAAGGACAATGAATGCTTTTCTTGATTGTCAGTTGTCCGTTGGATTAATTGTCAATTGACAATTATCAATTAGAAAAGTATGGAACGCTTTGCCGCAATTGACTTTGAGATCGCTAATGGAAAGCGCAGTAGTATTTGCAGTATCGGGGTTGCTATTATTGAGGACAATAAGGTAATCGATTCTGTTTACATGCTGGTCCGTCCCTATCCGAACTTCTACACTCGGTTTACTACTGCCATTCATGGCATAACCATGCAGGATACAATCGACTCTCCCGACTTTGAGGAAGCCTGGACCAGGATAGCCGGCAGATTGCAAGATATCCCACTGGTTGCCCATAACAGTTCTTTTGACGAAGGTTGCCTGCGGGCAGCTCACGAAGCCTATGACCTTGCCTATCCCAAATATCAGTTTTATTGCACCTGCCGTTTGTCGAGGCGCATGTATCCTTTCCTGGCTAACCACCAACTACAGACTGTTGCCGCTCATTGCGGATACGATCTGACCTATCATCACCATGCAATGGCTGATGCTTATGCCTGTGCTCATATCGCGGCAACCATGATGCGGGAAAAGGGAGTCGAAAGGCTGTGTGATTTATGACGAGGCAGATGTTTGAGAAGCCTACGGCTGACTTGTCCCAGTCTTTTGCTTGCCGGCGATCTTGTCTACCACAACTGCAATCGCCCCGTCGCCTGTCACGTTGCAAGCAGTCCCGAAACTGTCCATCGCGATGTAAAGGGCGATCATCAGCGCCTGTAATGTCTCGTTAAACCCTAACATGCTTTGCAGTAATCCGAGTGCTGCCATGATAGCGCCACCCGGTACACCGGGAGCTGCTATCATTGTGACCCCTAACATCATGATGAATCCGGCAAGAGAAGTGAAGGTGACAGGTTCGCCTGACATATACATGATTGCCATCGCGCAGGCGGTAATCTTCATCGTGCTACCTGCCAGATGGATAGTAGCACAAAGGGGAATGACGAAGATTGCGATGTTCTCCCGCACCCCGTTCTTGACCGCCTGAGCCAATGTTACAGGGATGGTGGCGGCTGAGGATTGTGTCCCCAGTGCGGTCGCGTAAGCCGGAAGCATATTTTTCAGTAGCCGCAACGGATTTTTTCCACTCATGCTGCCGGCAATCGTAAACTGGATAAGTAATAGCAACACATGCAGGACAAATATCACGATTATCACTTTCAAGAACATGGTAATCACGCCCATGACTTGCCCGCTCACCGTCATGTTCAGGAAAATGCCGAAGATATGAAGTGGCAATAAAGGGATGATAACCGCCTCGATCAGTTTCGTAATGATTTTCTGGAAATCGGAAAAGGATTCGCGCAATGTTTCCCCATTAATATAAGACAAGCCAAGCCCGATGGTGAAGGATAGAAGCAAAGCTGTCATGACATCCATCAAAGGTGGCATGGCGACTATAAAATAGGGTTGCAACATGAAGTCTTCGGGATTTTCCATTGCTGTTAACTCCGTGTTGACCGGTAGGATATGTGGGAAGATTGCCGAACTGCTGAAATAGGTGAAGAAACCAGAGAAGATAGTTGAGCCATATGCGATCAGTGCGGTCAAGGCCAGCAATCTGCCGGCCCCTTTGCCTAATTCCCCGATGGCTGGTGTCACCAACCCTAGAATAATGAGTGGGATCGAAAACGACAGGAAGTTGCCGAACAAAGAATTAAATGTAACAAAGATGCGGGCGATCCCGCCGGGCAGGAACTGCCCGAATACAACGCCGGCTGCGATGGCAATGACAACCTTAGCCAGCAACGACACTTTTAGCTTTTTCATTTTTCCTTTTTATTTTGAACCCGATCGCAGCAATCGTGATGCTCATCAACGGGCTGATTAGATTAAAGAAACAATAAGGAAGGTAGATGAATGTCGCAACTCCGAGGATCGTTGCCTGTGTCATACCGCAAGTATTCCACGGGATTAGTACGGAAGTGACGGTGACCGAGTCTTCTACCGTACGGCTCAGCAGACGGCTTTCGTATCCTTTCTTTTCATAAATATCCTTGAACATATTTCCAGTCAAGATGATGGAAATATATTGGTCGGCCGTACAGATGTTGAGGAACAGTCCCGATGCGACAGTCGACGTTACCAGCCCGACTGTCCGTTTCATAAAGCGCAGAAATACGGAAGTGATGCTGCCCAACATTCCGCTTGCCGCCATCGCCCCGCCGAAGCACATGGCACAAAGGATCAGCCAAATCGTATTCATCATGCCTGACATGCCTCGTGTGGCAACCAGGCTATTCAGTTCCGGATTTCCGGTTTTTATGCTTGTACTGCCGTAAAATGTCATTAATAGGCCCTTAAAATTGGATTGGATGTTTCCTACTGGTAAACCGGAAATTTCCAGCAACAGGTGTGGCTGGAAAATCAGCGCGAACATGCCAGCCAATGCTGCCGAAATGAACAGCGTGATGATCGATGGAACTCTTTTCGCAATCAGGATGCCAGTGACGACCGGTACGATCAGCAGCCACGGTGTGATATGGAACGTATTGTTCAGGGCGATCGAGTACTGTTCGATCTGGTCTGTTGCCGTCGCTTCGTGTGAAAGACCGGCTACCGTGAAGATAACGAGCGTGATCAACATAGAGGGAATTGTTGTGATCATCATGTAGCGGATATGTTTGAAAAGAGGTGTGTCCGTTACCGATGAGGCAAGGATGGTCGTATCGGAAAGTGGAGATATCTTGTCCCCGAAATAGGCCCCCGAAATGATCGCCCCGGCAATCCATCCGTCGGAGAAGCCTTGTGCCTGTCCGATACCTAAGAGGGCGATCCCGATGGTGGCAATGGTAGTCCATGAACTTCCCGTCATGACTGAGACGACTGCACAAATGATACAGGTCGATGCCAGGAAGAAACTAGGATGAATGATCTGCATCCCGTAATAAATCAAAGTGGGGACGACACCACTTATCATCCAGCTGCCCGACAACGCTCCAATGATCAGTAAGATGATCAGAGCTGTCGCAACGCCAGTGATATTGTTGATCATCGCCAGCTCCAGCGCCTTCCAGCGTACTTTGCTGTAGGTCATGGCGATCAGGCAGCAGATGGCGGTAGCGGTAAGTAACACGATCTGGCTGCCGCCACTAAGGGCATCGCTACCGAATATGCGTATTGTCACAAATAAAAGGGTTACCAATACAAGTATGGGAACCAAGGAAAGTAAGGGCGAAGGAATCTTCGTCGGATTATGCTCCATTCTCAATAATACTTAATTCTATGTGTTTACTTTGCAAATTTAATAGAAAAGCTCTGAAGTGTTTCTATTATGTAAGTGATTTTAAGAACGTATTAATGATTTTGCAGTAATAACTCCTTCAATTCTTTCACCCCTTCCGATGCTCCTTTCCGTATGAAGCGGATATCGTTACGATAGGCTTTTACCTCTTTCGGGTCGATGAGGTAGATTGTCTGGCCGTGGCGTACGTAGTTCAGTAGTCCTGCCGCCGGGTATACGTTGAGCGAAGTCCCGATCACCACAAAGATGTCACAATCTTCCACTAGTCGGATTGCAGGGTCGATCATTGGAACCGCCTCGCCGAACCAGACGATGAAGGGGCGGAGTTGTACTCCATGAGGATCCTTGTCCCCGATATGCAGGTCTGGATTTTCTGGCGAAATATCGTATGTCGTATTCAGGTCACGAATGGAGCAAGCTTTCAGCAGTTCGCCGTGCAGATGGATCACATGGCTGCTTCCCGCCCGTTCGTGCAGGTTGTCGATGTTTTGTGTAATGATATGGACGTCGAATTCTTGTTCCAAGTCGGCAAGTCCGATATGTCCGGCATTAGGTTTCGTGTTCAGTAATTCCCGACGTCGTTGGTTATAAAAGTTGAGTACCAGTTCCGGATCGGCAGCAAAACCTTCTGGGGTTGCCACATCTTCCACCCGATATTTTTCCCATAGTCCGTCCGAGTCACGGAAAGTCGAAATACCACTTTCGGCGCTCATCCCGGCACCGGTCAGTACGACTAATTTCTTTTTCATAAGGCTGTTGTTTTATATTTTTTACAAATATAGAAAAGAAAAATTATTCCGGTTTCCCAACATTCTCTGATTTTAAGTAGCGGAGTGGTGTATTAGGATGTTTTTATATATAGTTCGGGCATGAATTTTATGTAATCCATGCCCGGATCAGTTCTGTTCGTAAGCGATATTTATCTGTTATCCTAAATTGTTCAGAATATCGACTTTGCCTTCATTCACCAAACGGTAGATCATTTCACCGAACAACGTGTTGACCCAGGCGAACCAGGAACGGGTAAACTTGCTCGGATCATCCTTATAGAACGATTCGTGCATAAATCCTGTATCTGCATCCGTGTCGCGCAGCATCTTGACGCATTTGCGGATTTCCTCGTTGTCGTGTGTTGTATTGCAGCGCATGATGATACTCATCGGCCAGATATATCCGAAACCGATATGCGGGCCGCCGATACCTTCGCCTGCCTTGCCTTGGAAAAAATAAGGATTTGCATTGCTGAGTACCAGCTTGCGGGTGTTCAGGTAGACTGGATCGTCCATGTCCACACAGCCTAGATACGGTAGCGCGAGCAAGCTCGGAACATTGGCATCATCCATAAATACATGGTTGTAGAAACCATCTACCTCGAATGCATATACTTTGCCATATTCAGGATGGTTGACAATACCGTATTTCTCGACAGCAGCCGCTACCTCATCCGCCAATGAATCGCAACGACGGGCAAAATCGTTATCATTTTTGATCTCGCGCATCATCTCGGCTAACTGGCGGAGTGACGTGATGGCGAACAAGTTTGACGGGATCAGGAATCCGAACAGAGTCGCATCATCTGACGGGCGGAACGATGAAACGATCAGGCCGACTGGATTGACCGGACTGCCCCAACCGTCGTTTAGTAAGGTATCGCCTTGGCGGTCTGTCTTGCGTCTGAATTGATACGGACCGAGGTTGTCCTTACGCTGTTGTTCGATAAAAGTTTTGTAAATGCTCTTCATCGCTTTGTCCCAATCGGCATCGAAAGGGGAAGTTTCACCTGTTTTCTTCCAAAAATGGTAGGCGAGGCGGATCGGATAGCAAAGTGAGTCGATTTCCCATTTGCGCTCATGCAATTCCTTTTTCATATCAGTAAAGTCGCTTTCCCATTCACTGCCGGTCGGTCCTTCGTTGAAGCCGTTAGCATACGGGTCGATGTTGATACACCAGGTCTGGCGGTTGATGACGCCGGCAAGCATGGTTTTCACTTTCGGGTCGTCGTTGGCGAACTGGATATGCGGGAATACCTGTGCCGATGAGTCACGGAGCCACATGGCGTGGATATCACCGGTCAGGACGAAGGTGTCGGGCTTACCATTCACCATCTTGTGTTCGCAAGTCGTATCCAATGTATTTGGAAAACAGTTTTCGAACATCCAGGCGAGCTTCGGGTCTTTCAGCTTGGCCTTTGTGGTGGCGATCGCTTTCTCTACGGCTTCGGATGTGAATTGCCGTTTGCTCGGTACCGGACGTTTACAGACATATTGGGTGGTGGAAGCAGCCCCGGCTAATTTGTCGTCGGCTTTTTCAGCCATACGGGCAAATGAGTGCTGGCCAACCATAAGGCTTGCCAACGAAAGGCCGCCTGTTTTCAGAAAGTTTCTGCGTGTTGTCATCTGTTTGTTATTTATTTGATGTTATTGATTTCGGAAAAAAGTTCGACCATGCAGGCGTTATCCAACAGCCATTTATGCTCTTTGGTCTTGATACCGGTCCAATCGTTGTCGAGGAATCCGTTTACGTCGCGGGTATGATCCCATGCATAACGTGCGTTGTCCGCCATCGTCCGGATATATTCGGGATTATGGTCTACCTCATAGAGGGCAGTCAAGCCACGCAGCAGGATCACGTTGAACCAAGGGCTGGCGGTGTAGAAGCGGGTTGCCGTACCGTCTACGGCTTTGCGCACTTCGGTAAAACGTTGGTAGGCGCCTCGGGCGGTTTCCTGTGCGTCTTTCAGATAGGCTTTGTCGCCTGATTGCTGGTAGAGCAGGACGCCGGCTTGTATCATCTGTCCGCTGTTGTAGGTATATTTTGCCTTGTCCACGCTTCCGTCCAAGCGGACATTATCCCAATAAACGAAATCTTCCGGATCGCGGAGGCTATTCTTGGTCCAGTCGTATGTCTTCTTGGCCTGTTCGAGATAGGTATTATCTTTCGTCAGGTTATATAGTTTCATGCAGAGGACGGCTGCGGGTGCATTGGAGCATGTGTTCTTGGACGTTTTCTTTTGCTCGCACCAGTAAATGCCGCCGCCCAGTACATCGTCCCATCCGCTGTATATATAATTGTATAGTGTCTGTGCCTTTTCCAGATATTTCTTATTTTTCGTCAGTGCGTACAAGTCGCAGAAATCGATCGCCAACCAGTCGTTGTCATCATAAAAACGGTCGCTTTCCCCGTTGAACATCGGATAGCTCTGATAACAGAACGGTTCGCGTATATTATCCCAATATTGTTCCAGCCCCGGCAGAATCCTTTCTTCCAGCACTTTCAGATATTTCTTGTCTCCTGTTGTCTTATAAAGTGCAATCCCTCCTGACAGCATCCCGGAGTAGGGCCAGAGGAACGATACCTCCTGATTGCGTTTCTGCTCGGCCCCTTCCGCCAGATATGTGACCTGATTGTCGGGATTGGCCGGATACGTTTCTTGCAACAATCCGTATTTTTCGACGTTATATTTGTCCAGGATGTGGGTGAACATGGAATCGGCGATAGCGAGGTCGCGACCGGTAGAAACAGTCTCTGTTGTGTATTGGCAGGAGGTCGCTCCCAATAGGCATCCGCAAAGGGATAAAATCGAAAATAATTTTTTAATCATGGTCTAATAGAATAAGTTATTTTTTTTGCAAAGATACTATTCTTTTGAAAAAACGAAACTCTGATGGTATGCAAATACCGCTGAGGTTTGTTTTTGTGTACAGCTTTCGTCTTTATGATCAAAATTACACTACCATTCCTTCTTTCTTTTCTGAGTTAATAGGGTATCTTTCGAAAATTATTTGCTATGGTGATATTTTTTAATATTTTAATTGATAGTAAATCTCTCTTTTGGACTGTTGAAATGACTGAATGTGGGTTCGGATAGTCCCGATGTGAGACTATCATGTCTAAGATGAGTTATCGTTACATAAAAAAGTCTTCTTGTTTGGTGTTTATGTGGTTAAAAGCATTACATTTGTGGTTCATAATTAGTTGAAAAGAAAAAGAATGGATAAGATTAGTTACGCACTTGGCTTAAGTATCGGGAATAATTTCCAGAACTCGGGCATTAATAATCTTCAGGTTGAGGATTTTGTAAAAGGGTTGAAGGATGTGCTGAATGAAGCACAACCGGAAATCAGTTACGATGAAGCAAAGCAGGTTATCAACGACTACTTCATGAATCTTCAGAAAGAAAGACTGGAGCTTAATAAGAAGGCCGGAGAGGAATTCTTGAATATCAATAAGGGAAAAGCCGGAGTCGTTACGTTACCCAGTGGTTTGCAGTATCAAGTGTTGAAGCAAGGTGAAGGAGCCAAGCCGACTGCTTCCGACAAAGTAAAATGCCATTATCATGGAACATTGATCAACGGAACGGTATTTGACAGTTCTGTACAGCGTGGCGAGCCCGCTGTGTTCGGAGTGTCGCAAGTGATTCCGGGATGGGTGGAGGCGCTGCAGTTGATGCCGGTAGGTTCTAAATGGCGTCTTTTTATTCCTTCCAATCTGGCCTACGGCGAGCATGGTGCGGGCGATGCGATTGAACCGAACAGCGCATTGGTTTTTGACGTTGAATTGTTGGAC
>ERZ773110.1509-NODE-1509-length-18132-cov-5.202965_pt1 | contig 18132 bp, 14 predicted proteins | sample MGYA00580568_ERZ773110 | MGnify/ENA primary metagenome ERZ773110 (study PRJEB29015, sample SAMEA2737870) | human gut metagenome | biome: human gut; feature: human-associated habitat; material: faeces | place: China | collected 2012 ... | reverse complement strand
TTTGCCTTGACGGCATAAGGTTCCTTTTTCTCTACATAGATACGTCTTACGTTGCTCATGTCTCTCCTCCGAAATTTTATACTATGCGACACTATTCAGAACCCCATTCGCAAAACCACATCTTGCGATGCTTACTTTTTGCTCATGTGGTTATCTCACCATATAAATATCATCAGATGCCCTTACAATGCGAGCCTTTGACGTACATATGATTATATTTACATGGTTCTGAATAGTATCATACAACATACTATATTTTCCCACAATAGCAGAAAACAACAAATTTAGATAGATTTTACCTGCCTTTTTGAACGGTTCGTCATTCATGCAGTCTGTGGATCAGCCGGTAAGCGATGTCCTTCTCGCAGATCAGGGCCTCCGTGTGGGCGAAAAATACGATGCCGTCCGTGGGGGCCAGAATCTTCTCCCTCACCGTTCCATCGTAAGGGTCTATAATTTCTGCCATCTCATTTCCATAGCGCACATCGTCTCCCGCATGTACTTTTCCCCGGAAAATTCCCGCCCGGTTCGCAGGTACATCACTCAGATCCTTTTCATATATAACATGACTGATATAGCCGGAATGACTCTCGTACCGGATCAGCCCCATACGTTTCAGGAAACGTAAGACCGCTGCCACCGCCTGTCTTGCACTCACCTCATCGATCTGGGTATTCTGATTCGTGTATACCGAAAAGGCGGCCGTCATCTCATCCTGCCAGTTATAATTCAGTGTCTTGGTATCGATGGGTACCGGCTTGCGCACCACCACATAAGGAAGTCCGAATAGATTCGCCAACGACGTATTCTGATAGCCTGTCTCCATCATACGCACATGGGGCACGAATTCTCCCGGTCTGTAAAAGGACGTAAACTGGATCCCATAAACGTAATCCCGGATCTCCGTAAGCAACGCATTGGTCAGACGGTCCGCCGGCTCCCCGTAATCATTTCCCGGAAAACTCCGATTGATATCCGCTTCCTTGACACCGAAAAAGCGGCGGCTGATATTCACGGAATAGGCATTGATGGTAGGAATCACCAGAATCTGTTTGCCGGCACTGATACAGCCGTTGTTTTCCAGTTCCCGCAGTGTCTTCACCAGTTGGGAACAGATATACATCTGCTGGATCTCATTACCTCTGGCTGCGCCCACGATGCAGGCAGACTTCTCGCCCTTGCCGAACTGAAAGCCCTTGATGCGCATATCTTCTCTGTAGGTCGAATGTATGGTATAAATATCTCTCTCAAACATAATCTTTTCACTCCGTCAGGATCCGCGCCAGCAGATCTCCTTCATAGACCACCGGATAAGCTCTCAGGGTAAACAACAGCCCGCCTTTTGCTGTACGGATCTGCTGCTTCACCGTCCCTTCAAATGGATCCACCACTTTCCCGATCAGATCTCCTTTTTTCACATAGTGGTTGTGCTCGATCAGTGGCAGGAACACACCGTCTGACTTGCTGCGGATAAACTCCACCTCACCGTCACTGGATATCGCAGGCTCCTGCACCTTTGGCTCCGGGCCTGTCCAGATCCCCATTTCACTCATGATGTGGAAAATACCGTCCACGATCTGATTACCGAAGGATCTGTGGATGTCATGCCCCTGTCCCATCTCCAGCACCAGTGTGGGAACTCCCAGCAGATTCATGGAATGGGCCAGCGTCGATTCATGCACCGTGGCAGTGGCATTCATCCAGATCATGTCGGCATTGGTCATTTTCGCATAGGGAAGCAGTGCCTCCGCAAAATCTTCACTGAGTCGTACCTGTGGGATCTCACGCACAAAAATATCACTGGCGTGCAGATCGATACAAATATCGGATCCGATCAGGGAATCCACCACAGTTGCCGTGATCCGCTCCATCATATCCCCCGATGCGTCTCCCGGAAACATACGGTTCATATCCATATCCAGTCTCGGCACCGTCCGGCTGGCCATGTCGATTCCCAGCGGATTCAATGCCGGATAGATATCTACGATTCCTTTCAAATACTCCGGATGCTCTTTTACTCTTCGCGCCGTCTCATAACAGATGTACTGTCCCTCCAGTTCATCCCCGTGGATGCCGGACACCAGACTGATTCTGGATAAATTCCGTTCTTCTCCCTCCGGACGGATCCGGTTCCTGCGGATTGCCAGATGTCCTCCCGCCGGAAGTTCCATGCTGATGATCGTTTCTGTCATACTTACCTTTTCCCTCTCTTTATCTCTTTGCAGCTTTTCTACACAGAAAATGCTTCAGGAAACTTTCCCTGAAGCATCATCACCCGTTGTCTTATTAATCTTCTACACCCAATCCGCGCAACAGATACAGGATCTCACGATCCACCGCTTCCGCCGTCACGCCGATGGTCTGGGCCGAAATCTTCAGTCCTTCCAGCACAAACATAATATTTCTCGCAGTTCCCTCACAGTCCTCGCAGATAAACTCTCCGTTATCCACACCTGCCTCGATCAGTTTTTCAATGATCTTCACTGCGGAATCAAACTGCTTTTTTAAAATATTGTCTCTCTTGGGCAGTTCGTTTTCAAAATAGAATTCATAGGTAGCCTGCGTCAGTGTATTCTTCTTGCGCAGAAGCTCTTTCTTCTGCTCCTTTAAAAACAGAAGCAGGATATCCGCTGCGGTAGCATCCTCCGTAATACTGTCGGAAAATACGTCATCCGCCTCCTCACTCTCCATGCGCAGCACTTCCATGAAGATCTGACTGGTATTCTCAAAATATAAATAGAGTCCGCCACGGCTGATGTCGCAGGCCTCTACAATATCTTTCATCGTTACTTTTTTGAAGCCCTTCTCCACAAATACTTCTCTGGCTTTCTCTACGATATATCGCTTTTTCTGTACTGATTTTTCTCCCATGGATCTATCCTGCCTTTCCCCACTCAAAGCTTTCCGTTCGCCGGTGTCTTATCCCAGAATTCAATGATCTCCTGCATCTGTTTCAGTACCAGATAAAAGATCTGCTCCGATACCGCCTCGCTCCACAGATTTCCCTTTGTTCTGCCGCCTAAGACATATTTTGACAGGATTCCTCTGAGGATATCCCATTCCTTCCATCCTGCTTTCTGAATAATATCCCGCTCCTCCTGATGAGTGCGGATCCGGTGTCTTGTGTATACATAGGCATAGTTGCGATCCATCAGGGGACTTTTCGTCGCTTCCCTGACGAAATTCAGGAGAGTCCCGTCATATACCGGAAAAGACACGGAATTCACTCCGATATCCTGTCCGCTGTAGATAGAGCTGGCTCTCTTGCCGGCGCTCTGCTCCAGCCAGGGCAGGTAGGGAAGTAACGGCCTCACTGCCTGCTTATATGATTCCAGCAACTGCTCTCTGTATTCACTGCTCTGTTCCATAACCCCAATATACCTTTCCATGTACCGTTTTCTACCGAAAACATCGCTTTTTTCGTCTGTCAATGTAAAAGTGACACATATGTAGTTTTATTTTATCACATTTCTATCAAAAGTACAGTAGAAAATTGTTGGTATTATGGTGTATAATGTGTATTAAATATTTGTATGATAAGACGAGGTATTGGAATGGCTGGAATCGTATTGGAGAAGGGGAAAACTATATATAGCTATGGGCAGCCCATGACTGCATTGCATCTGATTACCAACGGTAAAGTAGATGTATCATATCCCGGCGGCTCTTATACTCTGGGAAAGGGAGACGTGATCAGTATCTGTGAGATCTGCTCCGAGATCCATCTGCTGGGCTATACCACGTTGGAGGATACAACGATCCTGACGTATCCCCTGACCAGTCTGGATTCCCTGAATGATATTCTACAGAAGCACCCGGACGTAGCACGTCTGTTCTGTCTGTCCTGTTTCCGTCAGATCAATATTCTGCTGAACCGCAGTTCCATTTCGGAATTGAACTGCAGTGAGCTGTATCGTACTCTGACAGATGATATTGCCACCTACAATACACTGTGTAGCCGTTACCGTCTGCAGGCGAGATCCCTGGAACATTTCGATGAGCTGAATGCTTTTCTTGGGGATGATTCACCGGACATCTGGCTGAACGGCTATTACATGGGCTTAAGCAGGATCCTGGCTTCGGACAATTACCGGATCCTGGTACAGGAGTCGGATCTGTCCCTTGGTATGCTGCGTAAGGGAAGTCTGGACTTCCGCCGTACTTACCAGAGCCTGGAGGAACAGTTCCACTATCTGCAGCAGGTCGGTTCCTTCTATTTCCGGGAATCCGGCAACGATCTTTTTGATTTTTATACTTCTTTGTTCTATAAACTGGGACAGGATAATGAAGACAGCAAGGCGGTCTACGACCGCATTCACCGTATGCTTTCTAAGGCCGGCGATCTGTCCTTCATCGATCAGGAACTGTTTGCCTCCAGATCCCAGACCTTCCAGAGCAGCCTGAATCTCATGGAATCCAATGATTCCGCTGAGGCAGGTTCTTCCGGAGATTCCGAGATCCTTGGCAAGCTTGCCGGATCGCTGAACACTATTCTGGATTACGCCGGTTCGGATCTGGATACCGTGACCAGCTTCCGTCAGCATGTCCACGCTTACAAGCTGCTGTCCGACCGGGCTTCCCAGGATCAGGATGTCGCTCTTTTACGCAGACAGCTGACCGAAGAATTTTATCTGCTCTACTCCCTCCTGTTCACCCAGACGCTGGAACAGCCGAACATTCCCATGCCGGTCAAAATGTTTCTGTATTTCGGTTATGTGGATGAGGAGCTGGCCGGTCTGAAAAATGCAGTCACCCTGTACCGCATGGCAGAAGCCATGTCGGATCACAGCGATATCGGTGTCTATACCTTTTATGACTGGCTGATGGCCATCTTCCGCGGGAAGAAATCTCCCAGCCGGAACGAATTTGACCAGGATTATTCCGATTATATTCACAAACAAAAGGTCGGTGGCAATATTACGGATGCAGAGCTCAAGGCATTGGAGAACAATCCCATGGCCAAGGTCAATTACGAGCTCCGGAATATGTTCCCTCAGGTCAACAAGATCACCTTCGGACGGATCACTACTTTCTGTCCGCTGTTCTGCGCAGATGATGTGCTGAAGGATCTGGAAAGCTCCTATGTCACCGTTTCCCGTGTCTCCCAGATTCTCGAGGAGATCCGCCGGGTAGATTACACGGCATTCTATAGAGAAAGTCTGGATATGGAGCACATAGATGTCATGGGTAAGGAGACAATTCATCTGGAATATCTGCCGGACATCATCCTGATGCCCAACGTTGGTATCCGCGGTGTCATGTGGCAGGAAATTGAGGGCAAGCGCCGTAACAGCCCCGGTCGTATGGTCTTCTCCATTTTCCATCTGGAGGATCTGAAGACGACCTTCACCCACCTGACCGGTGAATTCCGTTGGGAGCTGTGCAAGAGAGTCCAGGGTAACCGCTGGAACGATGTCTCCATCAGTTCCCTGACCAGTGAATATTTCGATTATATCCAGTTCTACCGCAAGAACCATGATCTGAGTACAGAGGCCAAGGAAAAGGTAAAATCCAGCCTGCAGCGTGCCAAGAACAGTTTCAAGGAAATGTTCGTAAGGGATTATATGATCTGGGTGCTCTTCGAAGGTGCCGGATCCCCGAGACTGAACAAAGTAGCCCGTCAGATCATGTTCACCTACTGCCCGTTCCCGGAGGATATTTGCAATACGCTGGCTCAGAACCCGTTGTATGCCGATCTTCTGGATCGCCGTAAGATCAAGGTAGCCCAAGGCTTACATCATCTGGATGTTCTGACCCGAAAGCTGCAAAACGGTAATATTCCGGTTCCCGAGACCGTGGCACAGGAACGCTATTATTTATGTGGCAGCAAAAAAGCATAGCACATACATATAGCAAAAAGATTCACTCTCCACCCGGGGAATGAATCTTTTTGTTATGTTGTCTTATTTGCTTTCAGATACCTTATGCGTTTGCCAGCTGTTTGCCAAGTTCTCTACACTCTGACAGGCCATCCCCGTCCGGTGTCTCATGGCAGATCAGGCCCTCACCGTTCAACACAGTAGCTCCTGCTGCTTCCATACGGGTGCTCCAGTCTCTCATCCACTCACCGTCTCCCCAGCCATAGGAACCGAACAGTGCGATCTTTTTGCCGGAAGCAAAGCCTTCCACATCACATACAAAAGGCTCCATCTCGGATTCCTCCAGGACTTCCGCTCCCATCGCGGGACAGCCCAGTGCAAACTTGGGAGCAGCCTTTAGTTCGTCAAGGTTGGCGCCGGTCACAAATACTACCTCCGCTTCCTTCCCGGCTTCCCGGATACCCTCTCCGATGGCCTCTGCCATAGCCTGGGTGTTACCACCCTGTGTCCAGAATACTACATAAATCTTATCCATTTATTTTTCCTTCCCTTCCGCACCTTTCCGTGCCTGTTTCTATGCTGCGGTACATCCGCAGATATCTATGATTTCTGTCATCTTTAATCCATAATGCAACAGCTGGATCAAATTTTCCCTGGCATATTCATATTTTTCAAAAAGTCTCTGTTTTCCTTCTTTATCCGCATATACTTTCCAATAACCGGTGCAGAGGCTGTTCTTCCCCTGATGTCTGATAAATCCTTCCACATCCTCCGGGGGATATCCTAACAGCAATCCCAGTTCGTGGGGGAACGGCTTCCCTCTCTCTGCATAGGTTTCATAACGATCGCAAAATACCGGCAAAATATCCTCCAGTCGATCGGATTCGTACCCTGCCTCCCGCAGTAGTTTCTGTACCTGCGGCATTTTCAGATACTTTTCCAGCCGGTCTTCCCGATACAACAGTATTACCATTTTCTCCTCTGTCTCCAACAAGGGATACAGGGAAAGCACACTGCCTTCAACGATCCTTCCCACCTGTGTAAAGCCTTCCGGGGAAATCGTCAGCAGATTGGAAATCTTAAGTCCCGTGATCAACGGTGCACACTGCAAAGCCAACTGTAGTTCCACATCGTCTGCTTCCATTTCACACAGGATCTCCCACGTTTCCTGACTCAATCAGCGCTTCACCTCCTGCCATCCAAAAGTCACTTAGTTAGTTGTAGCTAACCTATATAAATAATATAGAAAAAAGCAGTTCCCGTCAAGGGAACTGCCTGATAGAAATTCTCAACATATAAACTTTCAAAATAGCTTTGGGGATTTCCATTCTCAGATCTTTCTGCGGTCCAGCCCTGTACTGCGATAGTATTCTGCCTTGTCCTGATACATCCGTCTCTCGGACTCCGTCAGTAAATGATCCTTTCCCACGGCTTCCAGAGTGTTCACCGCTGCTCCTACTGCCATGGAGACATCATGAGCTGCCAGCTCTGTTTTTAATTCCTCCACCTTTTGATAGAATTCCTTTTCAGAAATTCCGGTGCACAGAACCACCAGTTCATCTCCGCCGATACGGAACATTCCATTTCCCTCAAATACACGTTTCAGGCAGTCACAGCACCTGCGGATCAGGCGGTCTCCGGCGGAATGTCCTTCACTGTCATTGATCCGTTTTAATCCTGTAATATCACAGTATACCACGCCGATGGGCTCGGTATGGTCCACCTGCTCAATGTACCTCTCCATAGCATAACGGTTCCCCAATGTCGTCAGCGGATCCGAATAGCTCATCACTTCCAGCTCCCGTACCAGATTTCTCTGCTTCAGGGACGATACGATAAAGTGTCCCATGATCTGCAGCATCTCCGACACAAATTCAAAATATCTGGTCGAAGGATTGTCTACTCCGTAGAAGCCGATTACTTTCCCATCATCATAAAGCGGAACCACCACCAGGGAATGAATATTCTGTCTTACCAGAACTTCATACATCTTCGGATCCACATCTTTCATTTCTTCCAGATTCTCTGTGACAATACTCTGATTCTCATCAAACTTCCGATACCATTCCGCGAAGATCTCCGGCGGTAGATCCTGAAGGGTATCCTTTTCCGGTAAGACTCCCTTGGCTACCCATTCGTATGTATTGTGGTCATGATCGTGGTCATCCTTTTCAAAAATATAGGCCCGTCCCGCTTCCAGATTCTTTCCGACAAATTCCAGCAGCACCTGCAGTGTCTGATCCATGCTCTCCTGCCGCTGTGCCACACGGATGGCTTCATTCAACGCAGCCTCCATATTACGGTAATCTTCGGATTTGTGCCCTCTCTCATTCAGATTGCCGCAATCTATGGCGATTTCCATACGGTATTTTCTCCCGTCTTCTTCTACCAGTGTGTCCTTGATATGAAGTTCTCTTCGCAGCAGCGGATTGTAATATTCCCATTCCTTAAAAAAACCCGGCTTTAACTGTTCATTATTACACATTCCACAGGGCAGAGAATTTCCCTGCAATATCTCATAACACTTTAACCCGATGATCTCTTCAAGACTTTGAAATCCATAGCTCTTCAGAGTCTTCTTGTTCATATATATCAATTCATGAGTCTCTGCATCTGCCACATATACATATTCACCCAGATTCTCGAAAAATTCCCATATTTTACTCATATACACCAACCTGCTTCCGTATTCTTCCCCTTATTATAACTAATCAGTATACACTTGCAAACGCTTTACGGCAAGCCTGTTCTCTCAAAAATGTCTGTAATAATCTCACATCATCCGTGATCACACCGTCCGCCCCACAGTTTACGATCCAAAGCATGGCACCGGAAGTATTGGCTGTCCACCCGTATACCGACTTTCCGCAGTAATGAATGGCATCTACCATATCCACCGTAAGATTTCTCCCCTCGATGCTATAGCTGTCGGCATAGTCCAGCTCATAATCCTCTTCTTCCAGATCATGGGCAATAAAAACTGTTGAAATCCCCGGTTCCAGCTCCTTCATTTTCTGCAGGATTCCCTTGTTCATGGAGCCTATAATACACTCATCCACCATATCATAGTCCTGCAGCAGAGTCAGCACGCTTTCCTCCAGTGCATCCTCCTGTCCGGTATATTTCAGTTCGATCATCAGAGTGATCCTGCCTCTGGCACAGGCAAGCATTTCTTCCAGTGTCGGGATCTGTTCTCCCCGGTATGCTGCTGAAAAACCGCTGCCCACTTCCAGGGTTTTGAGAGCATCTGCCTCCGCATCCCATACGCAGATATCCTCTCCTGTGGTCCGTTTAAAATTACTGTCATGCATAACGATCAGGGTTCCGTCCGACAACTGCTGCACATCAATCTCTGCAATAGGCACTCCATCCCGGATGGCCTGTTCCAGGGCCGCCACCGTGTTCTCCGGAGCTACTTTTGCCCCCGCCCGATGCGCTACCACGATCACAGGAGCGTCTTTACCTGCGGCCTGTACCTGCGGCAATACACCATATGTCAGAAAATAGAGGCAGAGAAGCATAACAATCGCTGTTTTTCTGATAATTTTCATCACATTGCCCTCCCATGAAAGTTATTTGTCAATTTTATTGTAACTATTGACTATAAACTCCATACAAGGAAAATGTTAACTTTTTGTAAATATTCAGAGCCACGTAAATATAACCGGAGGAACGTCGAATGCTTGCATTCGTAAGATCCTCTGGCTATATTTATGTGGCGAAGTAACCACATGAGCAAAAGGAAAGCATCGGAGATGCGATTTTGCGAATGGGGTTCTGAATATTACGACTATTCAGAGCCATGTAGCTTCAGGCAGGGTATTCGGAAGATGCTTGCATACGCAAGAATATCTGCCTGAAGTTATAGGGCGAATTATCGTTCTGAATCGTCGGTAAGCCCGGATAAGCGTACTCACTTCCGTAACATTACTACCAGCTCATGAGCCAGCAGTGGAAATGCTGCCAGTACATTCAATAGCAGCCATTCCTGTCCGGACAGATGGGAAGTTCCGAACGCTCCGATGAGAAACGGTACTTCCGTTACCGCAAACTGCAGCGCAAATCCAATAACACAGGCCAACACCATCAGCGGATTATCCCAGGGTCTCATGGCAAATGCGGACTTCTGCATATCCCGCATTCCCACTGCATGATACAGCTGGCACATTCCCAGTACTGTAAAAGCATAGGTCTGGGATCGGGCAAGTATTTTTTCCCCGGACAGTAATTCACGAAGTCCCTCCACCCAGTCAGACAGATTCCAGGACAGTTCTCCCCTGCCTGCCATGATCCCACAGGGCAATACCAGAAATGCCGCCAGACCGATACCGGTGATCAGCGCTCCATAGAGTAAGGTACAGGCCATTCCGCCCCGGGCGAACAGACTCTCCGCTGCTTTTCTTGGAGGACAGCGCATCAGGCTTTTTCCGTCATTTTTATCCACTCCCAGTGCCAACGCCGGAAGGGAATCCGTGATCAGATTGATCCACAGTATATGACTGGATTTTAGAGGGGAAGCCAGCCCCAGAGCCACTGCTACGAACATGGTCATCAGTTCCCCGAGATTGGAGGACAGTAAAAATATCACCGACTTGCGGATGTTTTCATAGACGCCTCTGCCTTCCTCGATTGCCTTTTCAATCGTTGCAAAATTATCATCCGTCAATATCATGTCCGCCGCCTGTTTAGCCACATCCACGCCGGTTCCCATGGCTACACCGATATCTGCTGCTTTCAGAGAAGGAGCATCGTTCACACCATCCCCTGTCATGGCCACAATCTCCCCATTCTGCTGCAGCCCCTTCACGATCCGTACCTTCTGGGCCGGAGTCACTCTGGCATAAACCCTGATATTCCTGATCCTCCCAGCAAAAGAAGCATCATCCAGATGATTCAGTTCTTCCCCTGTAATACACTGACTGCGATGCCCTGCAATCCCCAGCTGTCTGGCAATGGCATAGGCGGTATCCACATGATCCCCGGTGATCATTACTGTAGATACACCTGCACGGCGGAAAATCTCCACCGCTTCCTCCGCCTCCGGTCTGGCAGGATCACGCATCCCCACGATTCCCAGGAATGTCATACCTTCTTCCCCACACCCGGGAGTGTTTCCGCTCTGTGCTGCCGCCAGTGTCCGAAGCGCCAGGGAATTCATGAGTTCTACAACCTCACTGATCCTTTTTCTCTGTCCGGCTGTCATTGGCACACTTCTTCCGTCCTGTAAAATATGGGTGCAGTGCTGTACGATCACATCCGGTGCCCCCTTCGTATAGGCAATGCTTCCCTTATGCCCTCCGTTTTTCGGGATTCTGTGATAGGTCGTCATCATCTTCCGGTCCGAATCGAAAGGCTTTTCATCATAGCGGGGGTACTGCTTCTCCAGACGTTCTCTATGCATCCCCATCTTCTCTCCGAAGTCTAAGAGCGCCAGTTCCGTTGGATCTCCGATCCGTTGCTCTCCCTGCAGGGAAGCATCATTGCACAACAGTATTCCCCGGAGCATCTCCTGTACGCATCGGGATTCTCCCCTGCCATTGCTGCCGGCAGCATCCTCCAGCACATCATACCACCAGCATTTTTCCACCGTGAGCCGGTTCTGGGTCAGTGTGCCGGTCTTATCCGAGCAGACCACGCTGACCGCTCCCAGAGTCTCAACGGAAGGCAGTCTGCGGATGATCGTATGTACTTTGACCATTCTGGTCACTGACAATGCCAGACAGATCGTCACCACTGCCGGCAGACCTTCCGGCACCGCAGCCACCGCCAGGGAAATCGCCACCAGCAGCATTTCCGGAATATTTCTGTGTTGAAATACCGCCAACAGAAACAATGCCGCACATACTCCCAGCGATAAAATACTCAGAAGCTTTCCCATATCCCCCAGACGTTTCTGTAACGGTGTCATTTCCTCTTCCGCATCTGTGATCATGGAGGCGATCCTGCCGATCTCCGTGGCCATGCCCGTAGCAGTCACGATTCCTTCTCCGTGGCCATGGGTCACCACAGTAGACATATATACCATATTGACCCGTTCAGCCAATGGAATCTCGTGTCTGCAGTCTGCCAGAAACAGCGCATCTTTTTCCACAGGTACCGATTCTCCGGTCAGGGCAGATTCCTCCACCTGCAGATTGGAGCTTCTGGTCAGCCGTATATCCGCAGGTACCTGTGCCCCTGCCTCCAGGTCTACCAAATCGCCCGTCACCAGTTCCGCCGCCGGAATCTCCTGACGGATACCTTCCCTGATCACAATGGTCTGTGGACTGGTCAGCTTTTTCAATGCTTCCAGTGCCTTTCGGGCTTTTCCCTCCTGCAGCATGCCCACCAGGGCATTGACCACTACCACAGTGCCGATGATCACGGCATCACTGAGCTCCCCCAGAAAGACGGATACCACAGCTGCGATCAATAATATGTAGATCAGCGGGTCCTTTAACTGCTCCAGAAAAAGCTGTATTTTCGTCTTTTTTCTGGCAGCTTTCATTTCATTTCTGCCATTTTGCTGTAAACGACGAAAGGCCTCACCATCGGTAAGGCCCTTCACTGCGTCACTTTTCAGTTCATTTACGGTTTCCTGTATATTCTGTTTTTCGAACACGGCTGCCTCCAATGCTTGTTTCTATTAAGCATTGTATGTCATATCTTCAGAATTCATTACACCGAATCATCGTACATTTTGATCTCTTAACTGGAATGCTGCGGTCAGCTCGTTCATGTTGGTGGCCTGCGCAGACAATTCCTCACTGGTGGCAGAAGTTTCTTCTGCGGTCGCAGAGTTGTTCTGCACCACTGTGGATATCTGTTCAATGCCCTGTTCGATCTGCATCATGGCATCTGCCTGTGCCTTGGATTCTTCCATGGCTTTCTTGGACTCGTTGGCCAGATCCTCAATGCCTTCCACGACCTTCTGCAATGCTTCGGCTGTCTTGTCCGTGATCTGGTTGCCATGCTCAATCTCCTGCAGGGAAGTCTCAATCAATTCTCTGGTATGTACCGCAGACTGTGCACTGTCATCTGCCAGCTTACGGATCTGATCCGCAACCACTGCAAAGCCTCTTCCGGCCTCTCCTGCTCTGGCTGCCTCAATGGCTGCATTCAGGGACAACAGATTCGTCTGGGATGCGATGTCCTCAATCTCACCGATAATATCGCTGATCTGCCTGGAAGTATCGTTGATCCGCTGCATGGCATCCGTCAGACCCTTCATTTCCTCTCCGCTGTCCTTCGCCTGCTGCTGGTAATCCATAGCCTTCTGGTAAGAACCTCCCAGTGCCTTGGCATTCTTCTCCACGATCTCGGTTACATTCGTGATGGTAGCCTGCAGTTCCTCTACGGAACCGGCCTGGTCGGTAGCACCTTCCGCAAGTCCCTGGGCAGCATCTGCCATCTGGTTTGCCCCCAGAGATACCTGTCCCACTGCCGTCTTGATCTCATTAAGTGTCTCACTGAGCTTATGGTTCAGCTTACGGATAGATTCCAACAGTCCCTGAAAGTCTCCCACATAGGCTTCTGCACACCCTGAAGTCAGTGCGAAGTTTCCTTCCGACATTTCTCCCAACAGATAATCCGCATCGCCGATGACCTTCTGCAGATTGCCGGATAGTGCTGCGGTAGCCTCTGCCAGGATCTGTGTCTCATCCTGTGTCCGGATCACAGGTGCCGGAGTATGCAGATCGCCTTCCGCCAGCTGACGTATTCTTTCGGTACATTCCGCCACCGGTTCACCGATCGCCTGACCGATCTTTTTTGCCCTGCGCACACTGAAACATAAAGCTGCAGCACCTATTGCTACACCAATGACAATACATACAACGGTAGAACCAAGGAAATCTGTCAGTGGTGCATTTACTGCCACACTCCATCCATTGGTTCCTTCTATTGGTGCATAAGCCTGTATTGTGAGGGTTCCGCCTTTCATATAAGTGCCATATCCGGTTGCTCCGGTCATCATCTTCTGCTCTACCTTTGCAATTCCCCGCAAAGATCTGTCCGTCTGAGACAGTTCAATGTTGCTCTTCTGCTCCTGGGCAATCGCAGAATCACAGTGAGCAATGGTGATACCTGTTTCTCCCAACAGATAGCACTCGGAATTCTTACTGACAGAGACTGCCGCAGCAATATCATTTAAGAACTCCGGATCCGGCACAACGAATACCACGCCGACAATATCACCATTCTTATCTCCGTCTGCATATACGGGTGCGGAAATGATAACGCTGAGCTTACCGTCTGTCTTTGCAATCACGGGATCCGATACCACGACCTCTCCCTGCATGGATCTCTTAAAATAATCACGGTCACTATAATCGGTTCCGTCATAAGCACAGATACCGTTGGAGCCGATCAGCTTGCCTCTGACCATTCCATAAGCTTCCACACGCTGGTTGATATACTGCTGCTTCTGCTCCTGGGTAAATACTGGAGAAGACAGCTGATAGCTGCATCCGAGTTCGGATACGATCGTCGTTGTCACCCGTAGTTCCTCATTGATACGGTCTGCGGAAATCTCTGCCACCACCAGCATATCGTCTTCCAGTGTTCTCATGGTACTGGACAGATTCAGGATCACGGTAAGGATGACCAACGGAATAATTGAGAACACTACCAGCCTGCTGATTGCCTTCTGCAGACGTTCCCGGATCGTCGTCATGCCGGGTGTCTGCCCCTTTGTGCCCTTCTGTGATGCTTTTGTACTCATATGTCCTCATTTCTGCGCTGCATTTTTATTATATGCTTTATTTTCCTGTACTCTATGAAGTGACCACTTATCCGGCAGCGCCCGGATATCCCATGCATTTCCTTCATTTTGGGACGGTGATCTTCTGCTGAGATACTTAATTTTATATGTAGATTTTATTTTACCATGATTCAGGAAAATTTTCTATCTTTTGAAGCCCAAAAAGAGAGTTAATATTCCGTTAAGAATATCAACTCTCTCCTGTCATTTATCTCTCTATCCCCTCATGATAAGAAATACCCTGTTAATAGCCGAACTCCTGGGCAAAATACAACTTGCCATTGGTCTCATAGACCGCAATGCTGCAGGTGGTAAAATCGCCTGCCAGGATATTCGCTGCGTGTGTAGGAGAAGCCATCCAGGCATCTACTACACTCTGTGCGGAATCATAGCCCTTCGCCAGATTCTCGCCCCACATCAGTTCACTGTTCACTGTGTACCAGTCCTTACCGTTGGGTCTGGTATGGGAGAACTTGGAAGCTGCTTCGGTTGCTCTTACCATAGCGCAGGACTCCAGACCGTTGCTCCAGTTCAGTGCTGCCAGGCCGTTCTCTGCTCTCTTCGCGTTTACAATATCCAACGCATCGATAGCCATGGCACGAAGTTCATCTGCACGGGCCAGCTCAGCTTCACTCATACCGGCTTTTCTCACAGAACCCGCCAGTGCCACTGCCTCTTCATCGAACCAGACAGTTCCGTCATCCGTGGCAGGATCACGGCTTACAGAGGATAATTCTGTACTCTTGCCGCAGCCTGCAAGGCTCAGCACCATGATGACTGTCAGAACAAGACTCATCCATCTTTTTTTCATTTGTTCTACCTCTTCTTTCCTTGATTGTTTATAGTAAATATATGTTTATTCGTTATGATTGCTTCTTCTTAATAATAAGCCATGCTCCCAGCCCTGTCAAGGAAAGGGCAAAGCCCAGATTCCATGTATTGGAATCATCGCCGGTCCTGGGTCTTCTGGAAGCTCCCAGGACTGCTCTGTCCGCCAATGGTGTAGGATCATCGGTAATGCTTACAACCCGCTGACGTCTTACACCAAGCACCTGAGGTGTTACCGGGGTTGCCGGCTCAGACGGTGTACCGGGAGTATCCGGGGTATCGGAATCATCCGAATCGTCCGGAGTATCCGGGGGTGCGGTCGGAGTAGTGGTCGGCGTCGTGGGTGTGGTATCCGGTGTGCCTGTCGGCGTAGGCTCCGGAGTAGCACTGGGAGTAGGTTCCGGGCTGGTAGTCACGGGCGGAGTAACCTCCGGCTCTCTGGACAATTCAAACTGCATTCCGAAGCCGTATCTGGTCATCTGATAGCCGTTGTTGGCCAACACACCGTTAAGGTTAGTGGTGATCTTCACTTCTCCGTCCTTTAACAGGTCGGATACCAGAGTATCTGCATAGGAACCTTCCTGTCCGTTTTTCAGCATCCGGTCATACAGACCTTCACCGTCAAAAGTATATACATTATGATATGTCGTGTAATATAAAGCATCTGCTACTGCAGAACAGCTCTCCGCTACTGTGGTATCGGCGGTTCCGTTGGTCAGGATTGCCAGTTCCTCTGCCGTAAGTTCTGAAAAGCCGTAGACCTTATTTCCTTCTTCTCTGGAAGTATTGTTGAACCAGTCTAAGTAATACTGTGCCAGGCAGCTCTGCGTAACCTCTTCCGGCTTCATTTCTTCGCTGCCATATCCTTTTTTCAAAAGAGCCTCTCCGACAATCGCATCCGTAACCTTGCCTGCGGTGATCCCGAGATCCCGTAACGGAGCATTTAAAATACGGCGGGGCAATGTACAGAAGGCTCCCACTTCACCGATCTCATAACCTTCAAAACCACTGGACAGAACCGTTACTTTCTCTCCTGCCTTAGGCGCCGCCGGGATCGTACCGATCGTGGCCTTTGCAGGATCATACTGATACTCCTTATTGCTCTCATTTACCAGCTTTATGTTGTAGTACAGGGTATCTCCGGGCTCTGCCGCATTTCCTCCTGCCACGGTACCGTTCAGATAACCGATGGCATCGGACAGATTGATTCTTACCTTGTCCGGGGCATTGCTGTGGATCGTAATGGTGATCGTTGCATCATAGGTCACCCTGCCGGTGCCGCTTTCCCAATGCTGTTCCAGTTCCGGAGTTGTAGTAATGGTAATACCTTCGGAAATATAATGGAACACTGCGCCGTTCTCATTCTGTTCAAAAGTTACCGTTCCCGTGGGATATTCATAATAATCTACTGCGGATACCCCGGGAATCCTGTAATCGTATCCGTCATAATTGATCCAGGTCTCTGTGGGTGTGGTCACATACCATACCGTGGCAATGGTGACTCCACTGAAGGACCGACCGGTGGTGAGCAACTGATCCATAAAACTTTCCGTTACATTTTCACCATACAAGACGCCGTTGTTGTCATTCACATACTGTTTTACATCCTCAAGGGTTTTTCCGCAGTTTTCTTTATAATAGGAAGTGCCTTCGCTGTCTCCACCGTAATAAACATAGTGTAACAAATCTGCGGGCTTGCAGTCAGAATATTTGTTTACATCTAATGCTACGAATCCAACGCACTGCCAGCTTGCCCCGTTACTTCCGGTTAACTTTCCTTCGGCATCTACCCCTGTATTATCCACAGAAAGATATTTAAAGGTTTCAGCATCATCCAAAGTCATCTTATGACCTGCAAACAATGAAAAATCTCCGTTTGCCGGCTTGTAATTATTGGGCCATACGTTGGGGCTGGCTACCTGTCCTCCCACATATTTTGCCATGGTGCCTCCAGCAAGAATCACCGTTTTGATGGTGGGATAGGTTTTCTCTTTTACAGCAACGCTGTCGTTTCCGCTTACACTTGCCATTTCAACAACATCGTTCTGCTCATTCTGCGTTGCTTCTTCCGCCTGTACCGTAAATCCGGTGTTGGAGATGCTGCCGATCATCAGTGCCGCTACCAGAGTTTTTGCCAGTTTGGTCTGTATTACGTTTTTTAACTTCATTTCTGTTTCCCCTCAAAACCAGTATTTCTGTTTTTATTACTTCTTTTTACTCTCCTAATAAGGAAGACTGCGCCAAATGGAAAAAAGGACCAGAATTTGAAAAATTTTTCAAGATTCTGATCCTTTTATACTTTTACAGCTAAGATCAGCTGTCGTTCCGTTCCTGTTTAATGTTCTTTTCGCTTAAGAACAAGCCATGCTCCCAGACTCGTCAGGGAAAAGGCAAAGCCCAGATTCCAGGCATCGGAGTCATCGCTGGTCTGCGGTCGTCTGGATGCTCCGAGGACTGCTCTGTCCGCCAAGGGAACTGTCTCATCCTCGATGGTCACCATTCTGCGGCGTCTTGCACCAAGTACCTGCGGGGTATCCGGGATTCCACCGGCCGGTGTGCCGGGATCTGCCGGTGTACCGGGATCATCTGGTGTATCATCCGGAGTATCGGGTTCATCCGGGGTGTCAGGTGTTGCGGTTGGTGTTGCGGTTGGTGCAGGTTCCTCGGTTACTACCGGCGTAGGCGTAGGCTCCTCGGTTACTACCGGCGTAGGCGTAGGCTCCTCGGTTACTACCGGCGTAGGCG
>ERZ773110.1476-NODE-1476-length-18401-cov-2.944566_pt1 | contig 18401 bp, 9 predicted proteins | sample MGYA00580568_ERZ773110 | MGnify/ENA primary metagenome ERZ773110 (study PRJEB29015, sample SAMEA2737870) | human gut metagenome | biome: human gut; feature: human-associated habitat; material: faeces | place: China | collected 2012 ... | reverse complement strand
TTTGCCAGCCCGAAATCAAACAGGCCTTCATAACTATTATAGCGATAAAATTGGAAATCCGGAGTCAGGTTTAACTTATATTTCAGACCTTTCATTAATTCTACGGAGACATAAGCATTTGCAAATATTTTTACATTATCACTATATCTCTTCATTAAATTATCGTCCACCATACCTAACGGATGAGTCAAATTCACAACGTCTCCGTACAAGCCACCATATCCACCTGTCCGGTTTTCATCATATTGTTCCCATGTCGGAATAGCCTGCAACGTATGTCCGACCATTCCCCCTCTAATGACCGAATATAAAGGATTGCTTTGATCATAAGTCAACACGACATTTGTCCCAGCCTGGAAAATACCCTTCTTGAAATCCTGTTTGCTCTGCAACGTGTAACGCTGGTAGTTCGTGCCTTTCATCACGCCGTCCTGATTCGTATACCCCACACTATTATAGTAGGTGGAATATTTACCTCCTCCCTTCACAGAAAGCGCATAGTTTTGCATCAATGCCGGACCAAACATCAAGTCCTGCCAGTCATTATCCGGTTTTGAAGCCAAATCCTGTGCCATTTCGAGCGGACTCAATCCGGCAGCCCTTCTGGAAACGGTCGTCACTTCCGCCCAGCCTGCAGCATCCAATAAATCCAGATATTTGGAAGGCGAACTGACGCCGACATTGGCCGATAGATCGATAATCGGTTTCCCTTCCGTATTACTTCCCTCTTTTGTCGTTACTATAACGACGCCGTTAGCTGCACGTGAACCGTAAATCGCAGCCGAAGAAGCATCTTTCAACACATCGATACTGGCAATATCGTTCGGATTGATATGATCGATTCCACTCATATACATACCGTCCACGATATACAAAGGAGAAGAATTGTTCAACGTTCCGATACCACGGACCATGACACGGGTACTACCGCCCGGCGCACCACCCTGCGAAACGATATCCACACCGGCAATCTTACCTTGCAAGGCCTGCCCGATAGTAGTGTTGCTCTGTGTATTCAAATCATCTGTGCTCACGTTAGCTACAGAACCGGTCAAGTCCGCCTTTTTCTGCGTACCGTAACCGATCACGACAACTTCATCCAGCGTTTTCGTATCTTCCAATAATACGACATTGATTGTTTTTTGGTTACCGACAACGATCTCCTTTGACAGGTAACCAATATAAGAAATATTCAAAACCGAATTAGGATCGGCCTCGATAGAGAAATTACCATCTATATCGGTAACCGTACCATTTGTAGTACCTTTCACCACCACGTTCGCTCCAATGATCGCTTCGCCGTTATTATCGACAATCCGACCGGTTAAGACATGTGTCTGCTGTTGAGCGGCAGCGATCGCATCCCGGCTTTTCGAAGACAAAATAATATGAGTTCCTTCCATTTCATATTCGACACCCGCATTCTTGAACAGGTTATCCAATACCTCTGAAACAGGTTTCGTTTTCGCCTTTACCGAAACTTTCCGGTTAACATCTACCTGGTTATTATAGATAAACAAATAATCTGTCTGACTTTCAATCTCATTTAGAATTTCCTCTAACTGAGAATTGTTCTTGTTAATACTAACCCGGGCATTCTGCGAATGTGAATCTTCAGCATACGAACAGAATACGCAGGCTCCCAAAAGGAATGTGGATATTCGCATAGTTCTCAAGATTTTTTTACCTGACGGAGTTTTCGGATAATATCCCCCCGACAAAAAGTTTTTTTTCATACCTTTGTAACTGATTTGAAGTTAATACAATGAATTAAAATTGTGTTGATTGGAATGCCGGTAAATGCCCCCCAGCGCTTGCCGGCATTTTTCTGTTATTGACTGCCTGTTTTCATGTTTCCTTTTATTTTATAAGGTTAATACTAATTATTGTGTTTTTTATTTCTGTTCTTCTATTACTTGTGTTCACCTAATATAAATAATCTGATTTTCATCGTCCCGTTCATACTTGAAACGAATATCCCTCTGCAATACCCTCAACGCATAGTCGATACCGTCTGCTTGCCTGAACTTTCCCGTGAAATAGTATTTCAATACATTCTTATTCTCAACAACTATGCTAACTCCGAAATATTTCTCCAGATCATTCATGATCGAGAGGAATGATTCGTTCCGAAAACATATCAGTCCTTCTTTCCAACGATAGGGATTGTAATCGTCAACCGGAATGACTTTCAGCCTGCCGTCCTTTTGCAGGCAAGCTTTGCTGTCCGGCTTCAACATCAATGTATCCCCCAGACCGATACGGGAGGCAACTCGCACACTTCCTTCGTCTTTATCAGAATAGCCTTCCACATTAAATTTTGTTCCCAGCACTTCCATATTACATTTGCCCGTTTCCACGATAAAAGGCCTTTTCTTATCTTTGGCTACATCGAAATAGGCTTCTCCGTCTACCGCTACCTGGCGTACGGACTTGTTGAACACAGCCGGGTAAACGATCTTCGTCCGAGCATTCAGCCAGACATTCGTCCCGTCCGACAGCGTGATGTTCACCCGTTGTCCGGTAGGAACATAAATGGATTGCATCGGCACAACTCCATTTTTATCTGAAACAAATTGATATAATAAGCTAAGCCCCAATGTCACAGCGACAGCTGCCGCAATCTTGATTAACTCAGTTCCAAGAGAACTCAAGCTCCATGACTTGTGTCGCATCTTTTCTTCGATCGTTTTTTCATCGCCAAGAAGCAACATCGAGTCGAATATCTTTCTCTCTTTCAAGAATTCTCGTCTGTTTTCCGGGGAATGTTCCATCCATTGCCGGATCCGGACTTCTTCTTCATAAGAAGCGGCTCCTTCAAAGAACTTATATAACGTTTCCCTGTCCATTTTTCATCTTTTTACTTATGCTTACATAATACTAACAGTTCACAAGCCTATATCCCCAGTTAAAAATGGAAAAAATTTCATTTTTATATTTTTTCTTCCGATATCGAATACCATAGTTCTCTTGGAACTACGTTCTTTTTCAAGAAATATCCGTTCCAACCAGAACCCCTGTTTGTCATCATTCACAGTCTTGGAAACCTGCAATAATAGCTCCTTCCAAGAAGGATCGGGAATATTTTAAAATACTCTCCTGAAAGATTCCGAAGCTCTGAACGAAGTTGTAGTGTAACCGCACCAAAATCATAAGGGACAATCAATCCTTGTCTTTAGTACGGGTATTTCTATATAAAGTTTTTTGAGCAAAACAACTATCATACTATCATAATCAAATTTATATAATTGTAAAACAGCATGTTACTCCATGATAGTTCCTATTTTTAACTATCATTTATCTATCATAACTATCATGGGTAAAAATAATAAATCATTATATATCAACATTCTATCAAATTTCAGATATATTCTGAAGCTAATACAAAACAGATTAAATAGGCTCGTTTTTTCATGAAGACAAGCTGTTCTTTTACCAAAAACAACTTGAAAAGTTTCTTCAGACCCGGGTGGAAGGGCATGGGAGATCCGGGTGTGGAGGAGGTGGAGACCCGGATCTTCGTGAAACCGGAACGGGGATGTGGAGCTGTTTATCTGCCTTGTTTGAGGAGATTTTATGCACTGTTTCTGATTATAATCCAGTGGAATACCTGCTTTTTTAACCACGGTTTTGGTGAGGTTGCCCTAACGAAGTTGCGGTAAGTTTCCGTTATTCTAACAAAAATATTATATTTGCGACCATACAGCACAATTATGCAGGAAGATGAAAGCAAAATAAAATGGAGTCAGTTCCTAGCCGGCGATAATGAGGCTTATTGCTGGATATACAAAGTCTACATACAAATGCTGTTCCGTTACGGACACAACTTTACCTCCGATACGGAACTTATAAAAGATTGCATCCAGGATGTTTTTACCGGATTATACAAAAACAGGAAACAACTGATCACACCTAAAAATATAAAAGTCTACTTGCTTGTCTCCCTTAAGAATAGCCTGATCAATGCACTTTACCGAGAAGACCGCTACACATCTTACAATCATGAAACTGTTTCCTTTACCCTCGGACTGACGGTCGAAGAACAATATGTCACGGACGAACTGTACACCAACCAACAAAGGAAGATACAGGAAATTCTGAATGTACTGACTCCACGCCAAAAAGAGATCATTTACTATCGCTATATACAAGAACTTAGCTTCGATGAAATCTGCATCATGATGGACATGAATTATCAGTCCGCACAAAACCTTATCCAGCGCTCCCTAAAGAAGATACGCGACCTATACGGGCCAGCGGAAGTATTCCTCCTGCTCCTATCCATTTCCGTCCAATAAGAAAAATAAAAAAAGTTTACTTCCGGTGAGTATAAAATGGAAGCGACCTTGTCCTTTATTATAGAATGCTCATCGGAAAAATGGATAAAGACTATACAACATACAGTGCAGACCAACTGCTGAACGACGACTTTTTCATTCAGTCGGAATTACACCCGACAGAAAAAAGCCGGGCTTTTTGGAGCGATCTTCAGATAAAAAGTGCCGCATTATCCCAAGAGATCGAAAATGCCCGTATCTTCCTACACACTATTAAAATAGACAGAAATTGTTCATCCTTGGCTGCCAAGGATGAACATGCGTTATGGCAACGCATCGAATTAAAAAATAAAGAAACAGAGAGAAAAGCGAAGCGTAAACAATTCATCCGTCTTGCTATCAGCACGGTAGCCTCTCTTCTTTTGTTATCAGCAATCGGCTGGTATGCCACCCTGCGGCCGAAAGATGCCGAAACAGACTATCTGGCAATCATCCAAGCCAATCCGGCACCAGACAGTACAAATGAAAAAGTGCAACTGGTCCTTTCCAACAACGAGAAGCTGACCATTGACGGGACGGAAACCCAACTCGAATATAAAAAGGAAGGAAAGGTAAATGTCAACTCCAAACAAGTGGACCTCAGTCCAAAAGGCAATCCGGCACAGGCACAGGAATTTAACCAACTGATCGTACCTGTCGGCCGGCGTTCGTCCATCACATTCGCCGATGGGACCCGGCTCTGGGTAAACTCCGGCTCGAAAGTCGTATATCCAGTCAAATTCGCAAAAGAGAAAAGAGAAATATTCGTAGAAGGAGAAATATACCTGCACGTCAGCCGGGATGAACAAAAACCTTTCATCGTCAAAACACATCAGATGGATATAAAGGTATTAGGAACACAATTCAATGTCACGGCCTATGAAAACGAAGCGAATATGCAGGTGGTCCTAGTCAGTGGAAAAGTTGAAGTAAACCTCGACAAATGCAAGAATGTCCTGGCTCCAAACCAGATGTTTTCCTACGACAGCAAAATACATAAAGGGAAAATCACAACAGTCGATACCGACGATTATGTGGCTTGGAAAGACGGATATTACCAGTTCCACCAACAGCCGCTCAAAGAAATCGTGAAAAAGCTTTCCCGCTATTACGGAGTCCGTATCTATTGTAAAGAGCCGGCCGACAAATTGTCCTGCAGCGGAAAACTAGACCTGAAAGAGAGTCTGGACGAAATGATGAAAGCCTTGAAAGAAGCGGCCCCGATTCAAATAGAAAACAAATATGAGAGTATAGAAATAAAAGTCAAACATTAAAAACCATACAGTATGGATCCTTAAATCACAACGACACAGGAAGGGAACACACTTCCTTCCCACACAAAGATGAGAACTATAAAAACTCTTTACCAACTTAAATCATTACAAGCGATATGAAAAATAACACAAGGTTTAGTATTTGTCTACTTTTTTTGTGGATGAGTATGAGTTTCTGCCTAGCAGCAGAGACATACTCGCAAGAGACATTCTTCACCATCGAATCGAACAACCTCACGGTGAAAGAAGTATTTAATAAAATCGAGAAAGAGAGCGAATATATCTTTTTCTATCTGGACAACTCAGTCGACCTGAACCGAAAAGTATCCGTCAAGGCACGGAAAGAACAGGTAAGCAAGATTCTCGATCAGATATTCGAAGGAACCGACACACATTATTACATCTCCGACCGACAGATCATCATCTCGAAAGACGAAAAAGCCGCTCCGGTCAGTTTACAACAAAAAGGACAAACCATCACCGGTATCGTAAAAGATGCGACAGGCGAACCGGTCATCGGAGCCAATATCGTAGAAAAAGGAACGACCAACGGTACGATTACCGACATGAACGGACAGTTCACCCTCACCGTTAATCAGAAAGCCGTGCTGCAAATTTCCTATATCGGTTTCAACACGCTGGATATGCCGGTGGGAAACAAATCATCGCTGACGATCAAACTAACGGAAGACACAAAAGCGTTGGATGAAGTGGTCGTCGTAGGCTACGGTGTGATGCGTAAAAGCGACTTGACGGGTTCCGTCGGCTCCGTAAAGTCGGACGTAATCCAGAAACAGGCGATTTCATCTTTCGACCAGGGCTTACAAGGCAAAGTGGCCGGTGTGCAGGTTATGGCAACTTCCGGTTCTCCGGGCGGTGTTGTCGATATTCGCATTCGTGGCGGCAACTCATTGACTTCAGGTAACCAGCCTTTATACGTAATCGACGGTTATCCTGTTACGGCAGGCGGTTCGGCCGGTGGTTCCGGTGCCGGACAGAACCCGCTGGCGACTTTGAACCCTGGCGATATCGAAAGCATGGAAATCCTGAAAGACGCTTCCGCCACTTCCATCTATGGTTCACGTGGAGCCAATGGCGTTATCCTGATCACGACCAAAAGGGGTAAACAGGGGAAAACGACGGTTACTTATGACGGTTATGTCGGTTTTCAGCATGTTGCCAAGAAACTGGATATGATGAACGCTACAGAATGGGCTGAAATGGTAAACGAGGGAGCTGAAACCGATGGTCGTCCCATTTATTACTCAAATACATCTTCTGACCCTTTGTATCCTGCAATGAGTCAATTGGGCGAAGGGACAGATTGGCAAGATCAAATTTTCCGTACTGCTCCTATACATAGCCACAACGTTTCAGTAAACGGAGGAAGCGAAAACACAAAATTTGCTGTCGTTGCAAGTTACTTTGGACAAGAAGGTGTTGTTAAAAATCAAGATTTCAACCGTGTATCCTTGCGAAACAACATCGATACGAAAATCTCTAAAGTTGTCGACCTGTCCACCAGCCTTACGATCAGCCGTGTTTTTGCCAATACCGGGCGTGAAAACGGAGATGGAGGAGGAAACACTTCCATCATCAATGCATCACTCGTCATGCCGCCTACAGTTCCGATATACGATCCGACAACTGGAGAATACGTCCGTTTAAACTATCTGCCAGGATCTTCTACCGTTCCGAATCCGGTTCCCTACGTTAAACATCTTCAAGATAAAGGGACCATCGATCGTATATTGGCTTCTGCCGACCTGACATTCCACATCATCGACGGACTGACACTAAAAGTCAGTGGAGGAGCAGATATGTCAAACGCGTCACGTGAAGTGTACGAACCGAAAGAGACGTACAGAGGCTACAATGCTAATGGCATTGCAGAACAACAAAGCCGTAGAAGTAGTTCCTATTCAAATGAAAACGTATTGACTTATATCAAAAAAATCGGCCAACACTCTCTGAATGTCATGGTCGGTTCTTCTCTGTTGTACGAAGAAAACAAGACCGGTTCTATGACTGCACGTGATTTTATCAGTGACGTATACGGATATAACAATTTAGATGCCGGTGCACAATGGGACAAACCAAATACCGGAAGGAGTAAAAGCACATTATTATCTGGTTTCGGCCGTATCAATTATGTCCTAATGGACAAATATCTTTTCACTGTAACAGGACGAGCCGATGGAAGCTCCAAATTTGGTACAAATAACAAATGGGCATTCTTCCCCTCATTCGCCGCTGCATGGCGTATCAATCAAGAAAAATTCATGAAAAATATTGATTGGATCAGCAATTTGAAAATCAGAGGTAGTTGGGGTGTGACAGGTAACCAAAATATTCCGGCTTATTCGTCTCCCGAAAAGATGAATACATATACATACCCAATCGGAGGGGTAACCAGTGTTGGTATCGGTGCCGGTAACATGCCAAATCCTGATTTGAAATGGGAAACCACTGCCATCACCGATATCGGGATCGACTTGGGAGTATTCAACAATCGCATCAATTTCACAGCAGACTATTACTATAAAAAGACAACCGATCTGTTATGGAACATTTCCGTTCCATTGACAACTGGTTTCGGTACTGTTTTGAAAAATATTGGCAGTTTGCAAAACAAAGGTCTTGAACTAAGTCTATCAGCCGATGTTCTGACAGGTCCATTCAAATGGAACACCATGCTTAACTGGTCAACCAACAAAAATAAAGTGCTGGAAATCCCCGGATATATCCCGACCCAGCAAGGTACGATCTCCGGACACCTGAAAGTAAACGGTAGCTGGCTTGAGCCAGGATTACCAGTCGGTGTATGGAACTTGTTGAAAACAAACGGTGTGATGCGTACGGAAAAAGAATGGCAAGACGCTGCTCGTGTTGCAGATTCCAACTTCGACAAAATAGGAGATATGAGTTTTGTGGATAAGAATGGAGATGGCAAAATCAGTTTTGGAGAAGACCGTCAGATCGTTGGCGACCCGAATCCGGATTTCATCTTTGGTTGGACCAACAATTTCTCTTATAAGAATTTTGATTTATCTGTTTATATCAATGGTTCCGTCGGTAATGACATTTATAATGTATTACGTGCCGAAACAAATATCGTCAGTGCATGGGGTAATCAGCGGGCAGAAGTGAAGGACCGTTGGACTGTCAACAACCCGAACGGTAAATACCCGCGTGCTCACGTGTTAGTAAACCAAAACTTGTTACAGTCCGACTATCTGATTGAGGACGGTTCCTTTTTACGCATACAAAATGTCACTTTAGGTTACACATTCCCCAAAGTTTCATTCCTTCGTTCTTTACGTATTTATGCAACCGCACAGAATTTACTGACTATCACCGGCTACTCCGGGTACAATCCAGAAGTAAATAGTCAAGGACAAAGCAATCTTCAGTTAGGTGTGGATTACAATGCCTACCCGACTGCTCGCTCTTTCATTCTTGGTGTAAACATTGGTTTTTAATCATTTAAAACGAATTGAATATGAAACTACATAAATATATAATCGGATTAGCATTACTGGTGTCCTCTTCCTCTTGCAATTTTCTGGATGAAGAAGCATATGAATTCATCACACCCGACAATTTCTACAAAACGGAAGCCGATGCAAATGCTGCACTGACAGCTGTCTACAATACATTTGCCGATGAAAAAAGCTATAGGCGTTATATTTGGATGGGAGCTGATTTCCCCGGCGAAGCGGCCAATGCCAATGCAAGCGCTCCTTCGCGTGTAGAAATGGACAATTTAACTTGGACACCGACCACTGATTTTTGTAAAAACATTTGGCAAATCTCCTATTCTGCCATTCGGCGTGCAAACAATTTATTACTGAACATCGATAATATCACATTCAAATCAGAAGAGGTAAGAAAGCAGATTGTCGGACAAACAAAATTTTTACGCGCTTTAGCTTATTTTGATCTGATACGCTTTTATGACCATATTGTTGTCATCCGAGAAACCGACAACTTAAATGATGAAGCTCCTTCCAACCAAGGAACAGATGACGCAGCCTGGGCTTTAATTGAAGAAGACTTATTGTATGCAGGTTCTGCTCTACCGATAAAATGGGAAGATTCGAATGCCGGACGTGCAACAAAAGGTGCAGCAATGGCTATGTTGGCAAAAGTCTACCTGACACAAGCCGGATGGCCTTGGAACAAAAGCGGTTTTTGGGAAAAGGCAGCTTCTCAAACAACTGATATTATTAATAATGAAGGGACTTTTGGTTATGGATTGGTAGAAAATTTCCGACGAATTTTCGACGTGACAAACGAACATGGAAAAGAGTATATTTTTGATATCGAATTCCAAACAAACATCAATGGGAACGACTCGCCAGCCATAACTGGAATGCGTGGTTATAACATAAAAAAAACGGACGGATGGTCTTCATTCATTTCTACCCCGGAATTTTATAAATCATATGAAGTGGAAGACAAACGAATCTCCACTACGTTTGTTACAGAATTTACCGATATAAATAATGGCAAACAATATGTTTATGACCCGGATAATATAGCAGAACCCTCTTTTCCTCTTTGCCACTTTGCTAAATATCTTGATCCGAACGACAATCAATCAACTTCGGCCGGAGACTATAGTTGCAACAGAAAAATCATACGCTACGCAGATGTTTTGTTAATGCAATCCGAAGCCTATTGCGAAATGAATCGCATCGGAGATGCACTGGCGGGTATCAACCGGGTACGGGCAAGAGCCGGACTCAATCCGATCCCTTCATCCATTTCACAGACAGATTTGCGGAAAGCAATCATACAGGAACGTACTTGGGAGTTCGCAGCCGAAGGACATTCCTTATTCGACATGAAACGGCAGCATTGCATGGCAGAGCGCTTGGGCAGAGCTGTAGATGATAAATATTATTCATTACCTTTGCCTCAGGACGAAACGGATAAAAATCCGAATCTGAAACAGCATCCGCTGTGGTAATTCGATAATTGATGATTTATCTGTTACTTTTGGCTTGACCCAAAAGTAACGGGTAAATCATCAATTACCATCCCTATTTTTTAGATAACCTTTTAATTCTTACTATATAATGAAATGTTTTTATTCTTTTTTATTTTTATTAGGTAGCCTGTTAGCAAGCGGGCAGACCACTGATGTAAAATACCTGTCAGGACAAGGCTCGGACGATGCGGTCGAATGGGACTTCTTCTGTACCGGTGGCAGGAAAAGCGGGGAATGGAATAAGATCAAGGTTCCCTCCTGCTGGGAAATGGAAGGATACGGAACCTTCAATTACGGACATGACAAGCCGAAAGCCGACGAATCCGGATTGTATAAAACAACATTCGAAGTACCGGCGACATGGAAAGGCAAACGTATATTTATCGTTTTCGAAGGTTCCATGACCGATACGGAGATTAAGGTAAACGGAAAACAGGCAGGTACTCCCCATCAGGGAGCTTTCTACCGATTCAAGCGAGAGATAACCAAACTGGTCCATATGAACAAGGAAAACCTTTTGGAAGTCAAAGTGAACAAAATGTCATCCAATACCAGTATCAACGAAGCAGAACGGCAATGTGATTTTTGGGTATTCGGAGGCATATTCCGTCCGGTTTACCTCGAAGCTGTTCCTAACAACTTCATCGAATATACGGCGATCGATGCCCGGCAACATGGCGAACTGAACGCAGATATATTTATAGACAAGAAACTTTCCGACATAAAAGCAGAAATAGAGATCAAAGATGTCCAGAACCAGACGATGGGGAAAATCACATCTGCTCCCATAAACGAAAAAACAGGCAAAATATCCCTCTCTGGCAAGATCGACAATATCAAACCCTGGTCAGCCGAAGACCCACAACTGTACACCGCCATAATCACCCTTCGCCAGAAAGACAAGGTACTGCATACCGTAACCGACCGGATCGGGTTCCGCACAGTCGAAGTGAAACCGAAAGACGGTGTCTATATCAACGGTGTGAAAATGCGCTTTAAAGGGGTGAACCGCCACTCTCACTGGCCCACTACGGGACGAACGACGAACAAGCAGCTTAGTATTAACGACGTCAAGCTGATGAAAGAAATGAACATGAATGCAGTCCGCATGTCACACTATCCACCTGACAAACATTTCCTGGAAGTTTGCGACTCTCTGGGGATGTATGTGATCGATGAACTATGCGCCTGGCAATATCCTCCTTATGATACGAAAGTCGGGACCATTCTAGTTGGGGAAATACTGAAACGGGATCTCAACCGTCCGTCTATCATTTTTTGGGCAAACGGGAATGAGGGAGGCTTCAATTTTGACCTCGACCCGCTATTTCCACAATATGACCCGCAAAAACGAGCTGTCCTGCATCCCTGGGCGTTATCGGGAAATATCAATACGGTACATTATATCAAATATAATTCTGGAATCGGCAATATGTTCCACGGAAGGGATATCTTCATGCCGACAGAAATCCTGCACGGATTATACGACGGTGGACACGGAGCCGGACTCGACGACTACTGGAACCTGATGCTTTCCAATCCGCTTTCAGCCGGAATGTTCCTTTGGGACTTTACGGACCAGGCAGTTGTTCGCGAAGATAAAAACGGATTCTACGATACCGACAAGGATCACGGAGCCGATGGCATAGTAGGACCATATCGCGAAAAAGAAGGCAGCTTCTTTACAATCAAAGAAATATGGTCGCCTATCCATCTGCCGGAACACTATCTTACACCGGGATGGGATGGTCGTTTCGAAATAGAAAACAGATATGCGTTCACAAATGCGAACGCTTGTAACTACACATACCGGCTGGCTAAAATCAACTCGCTTGCGCAAAAGACCATACAATCGGTTTCCGGCAAGATCGCTTCCCCTGATATCCGTCCGGGAGAAAGAGGGTATTTGCAACTTGAACTTCCCTCCGGCTGGCAGGAATACGACTTTCTATATGTTACGGTAAAAGACCGTTACAACCAAGAGTTATTTACCTGGAGCTACGAGATCGGCACACCCGACCGTCTTGCCAACCGTCTGCTGCCACAGGAAGGTAGCACACCGGCTGTAAAAGAAAGCATCGATAACTGGTATTTTTCGGCTGCCGGTACGGAAGTAACGTTCGACAAACAAAACGGCCTGCTCCGGTCAGTCACTTCCGGAGGTAAAGCAATCCCGTTGAACAATGGGCCGGTACTGATATCCAATCAAGATATTATTTGTAAATCAGTAGAATATAAGCAAGTGGAAGGAAATCCTCAACTGATTGCCACTTATACGTCCCGAAACGGAAAAAATACAGTCTACACATTCACTTGGACCATGCTCCCTTCCGGCATCGTAGAACTGGACTACAATTACCGCCCCCAGGACATGGTCAAGATGGCGGGTATCACGTTCGATTTCCCAGAAAAAGAGATCGCCGGAGCCACTTTGCTCGCCAACGGACCATACCGTGTATACAACAACCGGATGAAAGGCGGTTCGCTGAATATCTGGGAAAAGAAGTATAACAACACTATCACTGGTGAAAGTTGGGACTATCCGGAATTCAAAGGATACTATTCTTTATTCTACGGGATGAAGCTCGATTGCCCCACTCCATTCGAAGTTTACAGCGGAAAAGAAGATGTCACCTTGCATCTCTTTACCCCAGCCGTACAAGAACAATACGATCCGAAACGCAACCACACGATTGTCGACTATCCAAAAGGAAACCTCTCTTTCATGAATGCAATTCCGGCTGTCGGAACCAAATTCGGAAAAGCGGAAGATTTCGGTCCTCAATCTCAACCGCATCGTGCCAGAGGAAACGGACCGGAAAATAATGTCAGTGGAAAATTGTATTTCCGCTTCTGATAGAAGCAAAAACAATTGGAATAAATTAACAGTTATATTCGGAATAGCCCAGAATAACTGTTAATTTTTTTTGTTTAATAATAACTTTATCTATATTTGCAGAATATTGAATGAAATCAGAGATCGTGAATAAACAGCATCTAATAAATATAAACCTAAATCAGTTATCCAATGGGACCATGAAGTCAAAGAATCTTTGCATATAGAGAATAACCACGGCTATTCTTAATATTTATATAGTTAACTTATTAGTAGTAACTTAAATCACCATGTAAACATGAAAAATAACAAAATGGCAATAATTTGCCTGCTTTCTCTTTTGCCCAGCATCAGTGTTCTGGCAAATGAGAATTACATCACGGACCCTGCAACGAGCCTGCGGGGAAAATCGGACTCGGCAGTTCCTACACGTTTGCAACAAAACGGAAAGACCATCACAGGAATCGTACAAGACGCACTCGGCCCTATAGCCGGTGCCAACATTATCGTAAAAGGAACGACAAACGGGAACATTACGGACATGGATGGTAAATTCATGCTTGAGAATGTGCCCGCAAACGCTACCCTCGTTATCTCCTACATCGGATTTACTCCACAAGAAATACGCGTAGGGAATCAGACCACCTTTAATATTACTCTCCAGGAAGACTCCGAAGCACTGGACGAAGTTGTAGTAGTCGGCTACGGTGTCATGAAGAAAAAAGACTTGACAGGAGCCGTTTCACAATTGAGCAGCAGTTCGATGAAAGACCTCAAAGTGTCGCATCCGACAGAAGCTATGGCCGGAAAACTGGCCGGTGTACAGGTACAACAAGTCGGAGGGCAACCGGGACAAGCGGCCACAATCCGTGTGCGCGGGTCCGGCTCCATCACGGCATCCAGCGCCCCGTTGTATGTTGTCGACGGATATCCGCTGGGAGAACAAAACCTGAATGCGATCAACCCGAATGATATTGAATCTATCGAAGTATTGAAAGATGCTTCGGCAGCCGCGATCTACGGTTCGCGTGCAGCCAACGGTGTCGTATTGGTCACAACCAAGTCGGGAAAGACCGGCAAGGTCAGCGTAAGCTTGGATATCTATGCAGGTTTCCAGAACGTAACAAAGAAGATGGACCTGATGAACGCGCAGGAATTTGTCGAATTCAGCCGGGAAGCCTTCAATAACAACTACATCAGCAAGGTTCCTGGAGCATCCGCTAGCGATCCGCTGAGTATGCGTCCGTCCGGAAACCGTTATCGTTACCCGGCTATCTACGACGATGCCGCCTATATTGCCTCTTTAGGTGCCGGTACGGATTGGCAAGACGAAATTTTCCGCACTTCCCCCGTACAAAACTACCAGTTGACAGTAACTGGTGGCGATGAAAAGACTAAATATATGTTCTCTGCCGGCTATTTCAACCAGCAAGGTGTCGTTATCAACAGTGATTATGAACGATTCTCGGCAAGAGCCAAAATCGACAGCGAACTGAACAGTTGGTTGAAGCTGGGTGTCAATCTGGCTCCGACTTACATGAACGCGAACAAGACAACCCAAGGCCACTGGGCAAGTGACGGTGTCATCAATGCAGCTTTGGCGACATCTCCCGTAGTACCTGTATACAATGAAGACGGTACATGGGCTTCACAGTCCATGTACGCCGTCGCTAGCGACGGATTGACCGGTGTACCGAATGCTGTGGCCTTGACACATATCCACAACTACGACACAGATCTCCGCCTGTTCAGCAACGGTTATATCGAACTTTCCTTGTTGAAAAACCTGAAACTGAAATCTACCATCGGTGCCGATATCCGCGAATACAGAGGCGAATACTTCCGTCCGGCAACCATTCCTAATAACGGTAACGTGGCTCCTCTCCCTTCAACGGAAAGAAAAGCGACAGAGAAGTCAACCGAAGTTATCAACTGGCTGAACGAAAATACGATTACTTATTTCGAATCGTGGGGTAAGCACGAACTCGACGCTGTTGCCGGTGTCACTGCACAGAAAAACATCTACCGCTACACAGAGGCTACGGGTTCCGATTTCCCGAATGATAAAATACAGACACTCAACAATGCAACAGTAAAAAGCAGCAAGTCAGAACGCAAGACCTGGACATTGCTCTCCTATCTGGCACGTGTCAACTATCGTTATAACAACAAATACTACCTGACCGCATCCATCCGTGCGGACGGTTCTTCCCGTTTCGGCAAAAACAACCGCTACGGTTATTTTCCTTCCGGATCAGTAGCATGGCGTCTGTCTCAGGAAGACTTTCTGAAAGATGTAAAATGGCTGTCGGACATGAAGATCCGCGCAAGCTACGGTATCACAGGTAACAATAATATCGGTGATTATGCGTCGATCGGTATCATGGAAAATGCTAACTATGTATTGGGAACGGGTACGGGTAATATCGTAAACGGTGCAGCCCAAAAGAGCTTCTCCAACGCTGACCTGACTTGGGAAAAGACACGCCAGACTGATCTCGGTTTCGAAATCTCCGTTTTGGACAGCCGTCTGTCTTTGTCTCTGGACCTATACTACCGTAAGACTACCGACCTGTTGATGGATGTAGATATTCCGACAATCACCGGATTCGAAAAGGCTATGCAGAATATCGGAAAAATGCGTAACAAAGGTCTTGAAATCACCCTTAGCGGTACTCCGTTCAGAGGCAAAGACTTTACTTGGGATGCAACCGGGAATATTTCTGTCAACCGTAACAAAGTATTGGCTTTAGGACCGACAGGAGATCCGATCTTCAGCGACGGCGGTGCCGGAACAACCCACGTCACAATGGTAGGCCAACCGATCGGTGCTTTCTACGGGTATAAAATGCTGGGAATCTTCAAAACGAAAGAAGAACTGGATTCATATCCTCATCTGGCCGACACGCAAGTGGGTGACGTCATGTTCGAAGACGTCAACGGAGATCATAAAATCGATGCCGACGACCGCACAATCATCGGTAACAATATGCCAGACTTTACCTGGGGTATGACACACTCCTTCACCTTCAAGAACTTCGATGCCAGTATATCCCTACAAGGGGTTGTCGGAAATGAAGTGCTACACTTGGGTAGACGCTTCTACACACAGGGCGAAGGTAACCAGAATCAGCTGAAAGAGATGATGGGACGCTGGCAATCAGAATCAAACCCGGGTAACGGATGGATTCCGAGAGCCAACTCACAGCCGACCGGGCAGAACAATGCCATTTCCTCACGCTGGGTAGAGGACGGTTCTTTCCTCCGTGTAAACAACCTGACTGTCGGTTATACGCTGCCTGAAGCATTCACCAAGAAATGCAGCATCCAACGTGCACGCGTATATGTTTCCACACAAAATCTGCTGACGATCACAAGTTATAGCGGCTACAACCCGGAAACAAGTTTCAAGGAAGACAACGTGACGGCTCCCGGTACCGACTACGGTATGTACCCGCTGTATCGCACCTGTACTTTCGGTATTAACGTAACCTTTTAAATAGCAGACAAATTATGAAACTAAAATATAATCTGATCGCAATAGCCCTTCTGGGATTTAGCTTCTCATCCTGCAGTGACTTCCTGGAACAGAATCCGCAAACGGATTTAAGTGAAAACGATTTCTACAAAACGGCCGACGACATCCTCTCGGCAGTAAACGGAGCCTACTCTTCTCTACAGGAAGGTGACATATACGGTAACTGGTATGTTTTCGGAGAAATTCCCTCCGACAATACCCGCAACCAGCTCTCCGGTTCAGTAACCACTCAGAATGAGTTCGACCAGTTCTACATCGACACGCAGAACAGTATGATCGCCAATTTCTGGAAAGCAGCCTACAAAGTTATCAACCGTACCAATACGATCTTAGGACGTATCGACGGGATCGAAATCAATACTGAACTGGCAAACCGGTATAAACTGGAATGCAAGTTTATCCGTGCCCTGATGTATTTCAACCTGGTCCGTGTCTACGGCGATGTGCCTCTGGTACTGAAAGAGATCAGCATCTCGGAATCTTACGACATCCTGCGTGAACCAAAAGAAAATGTTTACAACCAAATCATCGCCGACCTGAAAGAGGCACAAGATCTCCCTGTTTCCTATTCGACAGCCGAAGACGGGCGTGCAACCCAAGGAGCAGCCAAAGCATTATTGGCAAACGTCTACATGACTTTGCACAAATATGCAGAAGCGGAAACTATCTTGGCTGAAATCATCAACAGCGGACGGTACAGTTTGTTGGAAAATACGCCGGGCAGCCTGAACATCGACGGCTACAAAAATGTGTTCAGCCCAGTTAACCACAACAGCAAGGAAGGCATTTTCGAAATCCAGTTCCTGAAAGGCGGCTATGGCGAAGGTTCCAACTATGCCAATAACTTCGCACCTGAAAACTCAGGAACGAATGTGGTGGCAGTCGGTGGTACAGGTGGTAATAATATCCCGGAAATGGACATCTACAATGCTTATGAAGAAGGCGACCTTCGCCGTGATTTCTCCATGTCCCTCGGATATTACGATAACCGCAAAAACAACGAATGGGTGGAATCCCGCTATGTCTGCAAGTTCATGGATGTTCCTTATCAGAACAATGATGCCAGCAACAACTATCCGGTAATCCGCTATGCCGATGTGATCCTGATGTATGCCGAAGCATTGAACCAGAACGGAAAGACGGCAGAAGCCTGCAAATATCTGAATATGACACGCCGGCGTGGTTTCGGTTATCAGACGACAGAGACCAGCCCGGTCGACCTGCAGACAACCGACAAGGCCCAGTTCGCCCTGATGGTAGAACAGGAACGCCGCGTGGAACTGGCATTCGAAAATCATCGCTGGTTCGACTTAATCCGCACCGGACGTGCTGTTGAAGTGATGAGAAGTAAAGGATTCTCCCTAAACGAAACAAACCTTATCTGCCCGATTCCGCAAAAGCAGATCGATGTCAATCCGAAACTGACACAGAACGACTATAG
>ERZ773110.1436-NODE-1436-length-18731-cov-38.549582_pt1 | contig 18731 bp, 18 predicted proteins | sample MGYA00580568_ERZ773110 | MGnify/ENA primary metagenome ERZ773110 (study PRJEB29015, sample SAMEA2737870) | human gut metagenome | biome: human gut; feature: human-associated habitat; material: faeces | place: China | collected 2012 ... | reverse complement strand
GCATGGTGGCCCGCATCGGCTTTGCCATTGCCACCATCACCAAGCCCGATATCCTGATCGCAGACGAGGTGCTCTCGGTGGGAGACTTCCTGTTCCAGCAGAAATGCGAAAAGCGGATGAAGGAGCTGATGGCAGGCGGCACCACCGTCATTCTGGTGTCCCACTCCATCGAGCAGATTGAGCGGATGTGCAGCAAGGTGGCATGGCTGAGCCACGGCCATCTGAAAATGAACGGCGATACCGAGACAGTCTGCGCGGCCTACAAGGCCACCCAGCGCGGCGAGGCCTGAGCCATGAATGTGCGATTGAAACGTGCCAGAGAGCTGGCAGGCTATGCGGTCCAGCTGACAAAGGACGAGGGTCTGGGCACTATGCTGGCCCGGGGCGCAGGCTTTGTCAGGCGGCGGTGCTTTGGCAAAAAGGCCCGCTACCTGCCCGCCAAAAAGGTGCTGGAAGCCCAGAGAGCCGAAATGGCAGGAAAAAATTTTGAAAACTGCCAACTTTCGACGATTTCCGTGTTGACACCGTTGTATAATACTCCTGAGGTGTTTCTGCGGCAGTTTCTGGATTCCTTCGTGAACCAGACCGCCCCCAACGGTGAGCTCTGCCTGGCGGATGCCTCCGATGCCGCCCACAGCAGTGTGGGGGATATCGTAAGGGAATATCAGGCAAAATATCAACACATCGTATACAAAAAGATCGAAAACAAGGGCATTGCGGCCAATACCAACGCCGCCGCTGAACTGGCATCGGGGGAATATCTGGCGCTGGCCGACCACGATGACATCCTTGCGCCCCACGCCATGTACACCATGGGTCAGGCGATCCGGCAGTTGCGTGAGGCAGGGGAGCCGGACGGCTTCCTGTACAGCGACGAGGCCCTCTTTACCAAAAAGATCGAAAAGCCGCTGGTGGCCCACTTCAAGCCCGATTACGCCCCGGATTATCTGCTCTGCTGCAACTACATCTGCCATCTGGCCGTGTTCCGGCGGGAGCTGTTCGAGCAGGTGGGCGGGGAACGCCCCGAATGTGATGGCAGTCAGGACCACGACCTTTTCCTCCGGCTCATTGAGCAGGTGGGCGGCGCGGCCCATGTGCCGCAGGTGCTCTACTACTGGCGGGTGCACGAAGGCTCGACCTCTGGCGGCACCGATGCCAAGCCCTACGTTGCCAAAGCGGCAAAGAAGGCGCTGGCCGACCATCTGGAGCGCACCGGTCGCACCGGCACCATAGAGGATGGCCTGTACCCCAGTACCTATCGGGTCAGGTGGGACATTGTGGGGGAGCCGAAGGTGAGCATCCTCATCCCCAACAAGGATCACACCGAGGATCTGGAAAAGTGCCTGCAGAGCATCTGGAAAAAGACCACCTGGGACCGGTTCGAGGTCATCGTCATCGAGAACAACTCCACAGACCCGGCCACCTTTGCCTATTACGAGAAGGCCCGGCAGCGGTACGACGGCCTGAAGGTGGTCACCTACCCGGGCAAGGGCTTCAACTTCTCGGCCATCAACAACTTTGGCCGGAAAGCGGCAGAGGGCGACTACCTGCTGCTGCTCAACAACGATGTGGAAGTGGTGAACGGCGACTGGCTCACGGAGCTGCTCCGGCAGTGCGCCCACCCCGGCGGCGCGGCGATCTGCGGTGCCATGCTCTGGTACCCGGATGAGACCATCCAGCACGCCGGGATCGTGACGGGTCTGGGCGGCTACGCGGGCCACAGCCACAAGTATAAGAAGAAGGGCGGCAGCGGCTATCTGTTCCGCACCTCTACCGTGCAGGACTTCTCCGGTGTGACCGGTGCCTGCCTGCTGGTAAAGACCGCCGTCTATGACGAGATGCACGGGCTGGACGAGCAGTTCGCCGTGGCCTTCAACGATGTGGACTTCTGCCTGCGGGTGCGGGATGCGGGCTACCGCATTGCCTGGACCCCCTACGCCGAGCTCATCCACTATGAGAGCAAGAGCCGGGGCGGGGATGAGAAAGACCCCGTTAAGGCGGCCCGCTTTGCGGCGGAACAGCAGCGGCTCTACACCATCCACGGCAAGGAAAACATTCTGGATGACCCCTACTACAACCCCAACCTGACCCGTGACCGGGAGGATTTTTCGGAGAGCGACGATCTGCGCAGGTTGAAAGAGGGCAGGGTAACGGTAAGATTCCGGGGAGGTACCCTCCAATGAACATCAAGGGACACTTTGAGACCATCACCCGGCATAAACTGCTGGTGATGAAGTATTGCTTTGAATGCGGCCTTTATCAGCAGGGCCTGACCCATGACCTGAGCAAGTACAGCCCCACCGAGTTCATCCCGGGCTGCATCTACTATCAGGGCGACCACAGCCCCAACGAGGCAGAGCGCGCCGCCCGGGGCTATTCCTCGGCGTGGCTCCACCATAAGGGCCGCAACAAGCACCATCTGGAATACTGGATCGACTACACAACCAACAAATCCGGCCTGGGCGGCATGAAAATGCCCCTGCGCTATGTCTGCGAGATGGTCTGCGACCGCGTGGCGGCCAGCCAGATCTATCTGGGCGACAAGTACACCGACGCATCCCCGTGGCAGTATTATGAAAAGAGCAAGGATCACTATCTGCTCCATCCCGAAACAAGGGCACTGCTGGAAAAGCTGCTGCTGATGGTCCGGGATCTGGGGCAGGAGCGCACCTTTGCCTACATAAGATTCCTGCTCGGGTGTGAAGATAACGATTAAATAATATCAAGGAGGCATTGCAATGAAACGTTTCAAAAAAGTTCTGGCACTTGTTCTGGCCGGTGTTCTGGCACTGGCAATGCTGACCGCCTGCGGAGAGACCGCTGATCCGGATAGCATAATGCCGGAGGACGGTACTCCCGAAGTGGTGATGACCGTGAATAACATGGCTGCCAATAAGGGTCTGGGCCAGGTTGAGTACAGCGCAAAGTACAGCGCAGTGACCAAGGCTCTGCTGGAGAACTGGCTGGAGTATACCAATAACAAGATCAATAACACGACCTACTGGGAAAATTACCGTAAGATCACTGCTGAACTGGGCAGTGTGAAGATCGTGGTTGGCATGACAAGCGATTATCGCCCTGGTACGAGTGATCATAACCCTGCTTCCAAGACAAGCTTTAAGTATGATTCTCTGTTCAAGGACGAGAGCACATTCAATCTGGCTGAAAAGATCGGCGTTGCATACGTTACCACTTCTAACGGCACTGTCTATCAGGCGGTCTGCCTGTTCGACGTGAACTGAGCGTTCCCCGATACAGAGGAAAGAAAACATAAAGCATAAAGATCCCCCGGAGGGCGGCGCGGGCCGCTTTCCGGGGGATCTTGTTTGTCAGAGAAACTGCTTACTGCTCGTTCTCGTAGATCTTAATATAGTGGGGGGCGTTTCTGTCCTGCACAAAGAGAAGCGTGCAGGTGAGTGCGGCGGCTAAGAACGTGAAGATGGCAAGCAGAGCTTTGAGAACTTTCATGGTATCCGATCCTCCTTGGCGGGCATGGCCCGGTCGTTCAAATGCGGAGCAGGGGACGTTCCGCAGGGTCATTAGCAACAGTATACCATAATCCCGGCAGAAAGGCAAACGGTAGTAAAGTTGCGTGAAGTTGGTGGTTGTTAATAAAAAAACAATTGGTTAGATACGACTAATCGTTAAAAATGGCAAAGAAAAATGAGGAAATTGCATCATTTTGGTGCTGTTGTCGTTGAACTTCCGGCTGTAAAATGATACAATAACTGTGTTAAGCAGCTGCTGTCCCTGCCGCAGTGCGCCCGCATGAGGGCAGGGGTGGCAATTCAAGCAGAATGGGGGATTTATTCCATGTTGAACAAGCTGAAACGTGCGGCGCTTGGCGCGCATACGCCGCATGACAAGGCAACCGCTGCAAGCAAACCAGTTCCGATGCCTCTGCCCGCGCAGGTACGCATCCTGATGAGCCAGCACATCGGCGCTCCGGCGAAAGCCCTGGTCAAAAAGGGCGACGAAGTGTTTGTTGGCACCAAGATCGGCGAGGCAGGCGGTTTTGTCTCTGCAAATATCCACTCCAGTGTTTCTGGTACTGTGGCCGCTGTGGAACCCTTCCGTCTCTCCAATGGCCGGATGTGCGACTCTGTTGTCATCAAGACCGATGGCAAGCAGACCGTGGACCCTGCCGTGAAGGCACCCGAGGTCACCGACAAGGCCAGCTTCCTGGCAGCCGTGCGTGAGTGCGGCCTGGTGGGTCTGGGCGGCGCAGGCTTCCCGACCGATGTCAAGCTGCAGCCCAAGCAGACCGTGGACACCCTGCTCATCAACGCTTCCGAGTGTGAAGTCTGGCTGACCAGTGACACGCAGGAGATGCTGAACTGCAGCGATGATATCGTCCGCGGCATCGAGGCCGTGCTGAAGTACACCGGCATCCCGAAGTGCATCATCGGCATTGAGAACAACAAGCCTGAGTGCATCGAGCTGTTGAACCAGAAGACCAAAGACAAGCCCGCCATCGAGGTCAAGGCACTGCCCAGTGTTTACGGCACCGGCGCAGAGCTGATCCTGATCGAGAAGTGCCTGGGCCGCGAGGTGCCGCACGGCGGTCTGCCCGCAGATGCAGGTGCCATCGTGATGAACGTGACCTCTGTTTCTACCCTGGGCAAGTACCTGGCTACCGGTATGCCGGTGGTCGAGCGCACCATCACCGTGGACGGCGATGCCTGCGCAAAGCCCCAGAACGTTGTTGTGCCTGTGGGCACCGCTTATCAGGACATTCTGGACTATGTGGGCGTCAAGGGTGAGCTGGGCAAGGTGGTTGCCGGCGGTGCCATGATGGGCCCCGCTGTGGAGAACCTGAGCTACCCCACCACCAAGACCACTTCCGGCCTGATCATGCTCAGCGCCGCTGCTGCAGAGCCCCCGCAGGTCAACCCCTGCATCCGCTGCGGCCGCTGCGTGGAGTACTGCCCCATGGGTCTGGAGCCCGTGGAGGTCAACCAGGCTTACGCTGCCCGCGACGTTCAGGAGCTGGGCAAGCTGCACGTTGATTACTGCTTCAACTGCGGCTCCTGCACCTTTGTCTGCCCGGCAAAGCGCCCCTGCACCCAGATGATGGGCCTGGCAAAGGCGTTCTACCTTGGTGAAATCAAAAAAGGAGGCAATAAGTAATGGATACGAAGCTTATTGTTTCGGCCTCCCCGCACCTGCGCAGTGAGGAAACGACCCAGAGCCTGATGGCCAACGTGATCGTTGCCCTGTGCCCCTGTGTGGTGGCCTCTGCAATCATCTTTGGTGCGCGTGCCCTGCTGGTCACTGCAGTGTCCGTTGTGGCATGTGTGGCCTTCGAGTGGCTGTACTGCAAGCTGCTGAAGAAGGCAAACCCCATCAGCGACCTGTCCGCTGTGGTCACCGGCATCATTCTGGCCATGAACGTGCCCGTGGGCATGCCCATCGGCCAGCTCATCATCGGCGACCTGGTTGCCATCATCGTGGTCAAGCAGCTGTTCGGCGGCATCGGCATGAACTTTGCAAACCCTGCACTGGTGGGCCGTATCGTGCTGTTCATCAGCTTTGCCGGTTCCATGAACAATTGGGTGTTCCCCGATGCAGCAGTTGACCAGCTGTCCAGCGCTACCCCGCTGGCTGTGGCTGACACCAGCAAGCTGAGCCTGCTGGATCTGTTCATGGGCGTGCACGGCGGTGTTCTGGGCGAGACCTGCGCTCTGGCCATCCTGCTGGGCCTGATTTATATGGTGGCCACCAAGACCATCAGCATCGCCATCCCCGCTTCTTACATCGGCAGCATGTTTATCTTCTACCTGATCTCCACCGGCAGCCTGCACGGCGCACTGGTCGGCATCCTGTCCGGCGGCCTGATGTTCGGTGCTGTGTTCATGGCAACAGACTATGTCACCAGCCCCTTTACCCTGAAGGGCAAGCTGATCTACGGCCTGTGCCTGGGCATCGTCACCTTCGCCATCCGTCAGTGGGGCAGCTACGCCGAGGGCGTTTCCTTCGCGCTGCTGTTTATGAACCTGTGGGTCCCCTTTATCAACGATTGGACCCGTCAGACTCCTTACGGCTATGTTAAGCCTGCAAAGAAAGCAAAGGAGGGTGCTGGCAAATGAATAAGAATTCTTCCTGGGAGACCAGTGTAAAGCCTGTTGTTGTGCTGAGCGTGATCGCACTGATCGTCAGCCTGCTGCTGGCCATGGTCAACTCCTTTACGGCTCCCATCATTGAGGAAAACCAGAAGGCCGCAACGCTGGCTGCCTATGTGGACGTGATGCCCACCGTTTCCAGCGCCTCCGATCTGGACGAAGTGACCGACTACACCACCGAGAACATCACCGGTGCTGTAAAGGCCACCGACGGCTCCCTGGCCATCAAGGCTGAGGAAAAGGGCTTTGACGGCGGCATCCTGTCCGTCATCATCGGCTTCGACACCAACGGCACTGTCACCGGCATCTGGGTGGACGCTTCTACCCAGACCAAGGGCATCGGCAGCAACGTTGCCACCGACAGCTTCCTTGCTCAGTTCGATGGCATGGATGGCACCCAGAACATCACCCTGGGCCAGGGCTACGACGCATACAGCGGCGCAACCATTTCCTCTAAGGCTCTGTTTGCCGCCATCAACGATTGCATCAACTGCTACAACGAGTTGGCATAAAGGAGGTTGGTAAGAAATGGCAAGCGAAAACAAGTCCAAGGTAAGCATCCTTACCAACGGCATCATCAAAGAAAACCCCGTTCTGCGTCTGGTTCTGGGCACCTGCTCCTGCCTGGCTGTTACCACGGCAGTTTCCAGCGCGCTGGGCATGGGCGCAGCCTTCACCTTCGTGCTGGTGTGCTCCAACATCCTGATCTCGCTGCTGCGCAACGTGATCCCCGCTAAAGTCCATCTGCCCTGCTACATCGTCATCATTGCAGGCTTCGTGACCATCGTTCAGATGGTGATGCACGCCTACATGGACAGCCTGTACACCGCACTGGGCGTGTTCCTGCCCCTGATCGTTGTCAACTGCATCATTCTGGGCCGTGCCGAGATGTTTGCCTGCAAGAACAATGTGGTGGATTCCGCACTGGACGGCATCGGCATGGGCATCGGTTACACCCTCACCGTGGTGCTGATGGCCTCCATCCGTGAGATCCTGGGCAGCGGCACCTGGCTGGGCTTCCAGATCATTCCGGAAAGCGTTGCCAAGGTGTCCATCATGACGCAGGCTCCCGGTGCATTCTTCTGCTTTGGCCTGTTGATGGCCGGCTGTGTGTGGCTGGAAGGCAAGCTGGATGCCCGCATCGAGCGCAAGAGCTGCTGCGACCTCGACAACCTGAAGAAGGAGGCAGAATAAGATGTTAGTCAAACTTGCTGCGATCTTCTTCAGCATGATCCTGGTGAACAACTACGTGCTGGTGAAGTTCTACGGTATCTGCCCGTTCCTGGGCGTTTCCAAGAAGCTGGATTCCTCCATTGGTATGTCCGGCGCTGTTATCTTTGTTATGCTGGTGGCAACGGCTGTCACCTTCCCCATCCAGATCTTCATTTTGAACCCCGCTGACCTGGGCTACCTGCAGACCATCGTGTTCATCCTGGTCATTGCAGTGCTGGTGCAGTTCATCGAGATCTTCCTGAAGAAGTATGTTGTTGCACTGTACAATTCTCTGGGCGTTTACCTGCCCCTGATCACCACCAACTGCTGCGTGCTGGCCGTGACCATTCTGGTCGTGGACGACTACGGCGCAGACGTTGCTACCCTTGGCTTTGCCGCTGCCTACATTGAGGCTCTGGTCTGTGCCGTGGGTGCAGGTGTCGGCTTTATGCTGGCCATGGTCATGTTCAGCGGCGTGCGCAAGCGTGTGGAAGCCTGCGATCCCCCGGCACCCTTCAAGGGCCTGCCCATCACCCTGATCGCAGCAGCCATCACCAGCCTGTCCTTTATGGGCTTCGGCGGTCTCGTCGAAAACCTGTTCAACGTGACGCTGTAAGGGAGGAACAGGATTATGAATATTGTATCTGCTGTGATCCTCTGTACCATCGTGGGCGCGATCGGTGCCGTTGTTCTGGTGCTGGCCGCAAAGTTCATGGCGGTTGAGGAAGACCCCCGTATTGAAGAAGTTTCTGCCTGCCTGGCCGGTGCAAACTGCGGCGGCTGCGGCTACGCCGGCTGTGCCGACTACGCAAAGGCCGTTGTTATGGACGGCGTTCCCTGCGACAAGTGCGCCCCCGGCGGCCCCAAGGCTGCTGCCGCCATTGCCAAGATCATGGGCGGTGAGGCAAGCGCCGTGGAGAAGAAGGCTGTGGTCCAGTGCCAGGGCAACTCCGAGCACTGCAAGCCCAGCTACGAGTACAAGGGCATCCAGACCTGCGCTGCTGCTGCCACCCTGTACGGCGGCCCCAAGACCTGTACCTTTGCCTGCATCGGCCTGGGCGACTGCACCAAGGTGTGTAAGTTCGATGCCATCCACATTGTGGACGGTGTGGCCAAGGTGGACAAGGACAAGTGCACCGGCTGTGGTGCCTGCGCCAACATCTGCCCCAAGCACGTTATTATGATCGACGCAGGCGGCCCCCGCAAGCCCGTGGTTATGTGCTCCAATCAGGATAAGGGTGCTGTGGCAAACAAGCTGTGCACCACCTCCTGCATTGCCTGCGGCATGTGCGAGCGCACCTGTAAGTTCGATGCCATCCACGTTGTGGACGGCGTGGCCCGTGTGGACTACGACAAGTGCAAGGGCTGCGGCATGTGCGCCCAGAAGTGCCCCAAGCACATCATCCTCTTCCCGCTGAAGGACGATCCGAATCCCCCCAAGCCCGTGGTGAAGCAGGCTCCGAAGCCCGCTGCCGCTCCTGCCGCTCCGGCAGAGCCCGCCGCAAAGGCTGAGGAAGCAAAGGCTCCCGAGGCCCCCAAGGCTGAGTAAGCGGAACCCATTGTAATATGGTAAAGCGCCCCCATTGCTCCTTTGAGTGATGGGGGCGCTTTGTCGCCTATCGGCTCCAAGAGCGACTTCTGCCGCAGGGCCGAACATTACGCCAGCACTGCCAAAAGGAGCGAAGCGCCAGACCCCGAAAACACAACGGCCTGCCAAGGGCTCCCCTACTAGGGGAGCTGTCACGGCGAAGCCCGTGACTGAAAGGTTGGACAAAGGACAAGCTAACCGTTCATACGGATAGGCAATCCTCCGGTACAACCTCTCCGTCATCATCGCTGACGCTCGATGCCACCTCCCCTAGTAGGGGAGGCCTTGGCATAAGATTTATTTTTCAATCTGATCGCTGGCGCTCCAAGAGCATCATCTACCGCAGAGGCGAACATTACGCCAGCACTGCCAAAAGGAGCGAAGCGCCAGACCCCGAAAACGCGACGGCCTGCCAAGGGCTCCCCTACTAGGGGAGCTGTCACGGCGAAGCCCGTGACTGAGAGGTTTAACCCCAGCTGTCGAGCTTTGTGAGACTGAGAGGGTTCCGAAAACTTTTTTCAAAAAATCTTGAAAAAAAGTGAAAGGAATCTGCGTTTCATGTATTATAGAGAGTGAAACTGCGAAGATACAACACAAAACTGCGCGATATATCAATGCGGCGGGCGGTGCGGATAAGTTAGGCTGCGCTACTCCCCGCAATATATTACGACGGTTCATAACGTGCTGTATATCGCAGAATATTTAGTCTGAAAAGGGAAAAGGAAAATAAAATTTCACTATTGAAAATGCTGGATATACATGCTATAATTACGACAATGGATTTGTCTGGTAAAAATAACCTGCCAAGGGAAAGAAAAACGACAAAAGTTGAATATCTTTTCCTCCGGTTTTGCCAAAAATACTATGATGCAGGGAGGGCTCCACTGTGCGGAAAAATCATCACGGAAAAAAAGATAGGCTAACGTGAAAAGAATGCGTAAAGTATCCCCCGGGCTTGTCTGCATCGTGCTGGGTGTGGTGCTCCTGCTGGCGGCTGGCGGCCTGTACGCCTACAACCGCTGCGAGGATGCCCACGCCGGTGCCGAGGCTCAGACCGTGGTGGCCGACCTTCAGCAGAAGGTGGAGACCCCGGAACCGGAGGCAGAGAGCGGCCCCCTGGACCCCGAGCTCCCGGTGGTGGAGATCGACGGCAACGAATATGTGGGCGAGATCTCCATCCCCGCCATCGGCATTGACCTGCCGGTGATGAGCGAGTGGAGCTACCCCCGCCTGAAGATCGCCCCCTGCCGCCAGTTCGGCTCTTCCCGCACCGATGATCTGGTCATTGCGGCGCACAACTACGAGAGCCATTTCGGCAAGCTGACCTCCCTCACAGCGGGGGACAGCGTCACCTTCACCGATATGGACGGCATCGTGAATGAGTACGTCGTGAATAAGGTCGAAGTGCTTGACCCCCACAGTGTGGAGGAAGTGGAACACAGCGGCTACGCCCTGGTGCTGTACACCTGCACCTATGGCGGCAAGACCCGTGTCACCGTCTTCTGTGATCGTGCATCGTAAAAATCAAGGCTGAAAAACAAAAAGAAGCCCCGACATTCGTCGGGGCTTCTTTTTTACTATGTGGGAACTCCCTCCGTCATTGCTGACGCAATGCCACCTCCCTCTCAGAGAGAGGCTTTTCGCTGCCGTAAGGCTCCCTCCTAGAGGGAGCTGTCGCCGGAGGCGACTGAGGGAGTCACTGTTTTTTCCACCGCCGCATCACGCCCATGCCCAACGCATAGGGGCCGGTGTGCACGGCAATGGTGCAGCCGATCTGCAGCAGGACCACATTGCACTCGCAGGTGGGGTACTTGGCGCGCAGGGCGGCGCGGGTCTGCATCCAGAGCCGCTTGCCCTCGTCGGCATCGTAGCCGTAGCCCACCGTGATGCAGTAGTCGTCGGGCGTGCCGTTGTGTTCGGCCAGATAGGTCATCAGCAGGTCGAGGGCCTTCTCAAAGCTCTTCTGGCGGCCGCGGGCCACGCCGGCGGAGAAGATCTCGCCCTCCTTGAACAGGATCATGGGCTTGATGCCCAGAATGTTGGCGGCACGGCCCGTGACTTTGCCGATGCGCCCGCCCTTGATGAGGTAGTCCAGATTACCCACCGTGAAGAAGATCTGGTTGGTGATCTTTTCCGCTTCCAGCCAGGTCACGGCTTCGTCCAGCGTACAGCCTGCATCCCGCATGGCCACCGCGTTTTCCACCACGATGGATTCGGTCACGGTGGCGGCGGTGCTGTCAATGACCTCGATCTTAGCATCGGGGAAATCCTCCAGCACCAGCTCCCGGGCGTTGCGGGCACTGCCCACGCAGCCGCTCATCTTGCTGGTAAAGCAGATGCAGAGCACCGGGCGGCCCGCCTCGGCATGGGCCCGGAAGGCGGTCTCAAAATCCTCCAGCGAAGGCAGGCTGGTCTTGGGGTAGGCCGCGGGGTTATCTACCATGAACTGGTAGAAATCGCGCACGGCGATCTCCTTGCCTTCCTTGCGGTAGTGCTCACCGTCCAGCGAGACATAGAAGGGGATGATCTCAATATTCAGTGTTGCGGCCGTCTCAGGGGTCAGGTCGCAGGCGCTGTCCGTGATGATATCAAACATAGTCACGCTTCCTTTTCAATGCGGCGGGTTCTGTGGCGCGGATCAGACGTTGTGATGGATGTAGGCCTCACGCTCGGCACCCACGGAGATGTAGGTGATCTTGCAGCCAATAGCCTTTTCCAGATACTCAACGTAATCGCGGGCTTCCTGGGGCAGATCCTCCCACTTGCGGGCGGCAGTGATATCGCAGTGCCAGCCGGGCAGATACTCCACCACGGGCTGTGCGGTGTCCAGAGCCATGCCCATGGGGAAGCGCTTGGTGATGGTGCCGTCGGTCAGCTTGTAGCCGGTGACCATGGGGATCTTCTCCATGTAGTCCAGCACGTCCAGCAGGGTCAGAGCAACCTCATCGCAACCCTGGCAGAACACGCCGTAGTGGCTTGCCACCAGGTCGATGGGGCCAACGCGGCGGGGACGGCCGGTGGCTGCACCGTACTCGTGGCCAGCCTCACGCAGGGCGTGCTTCTCTTCCTCGGTCATGGCCAGCTCAGTGACAAAGGGGCCGTCGCCCACGCAGGAGGAGTAAGCCTTCATCACGCCGATGCTGTTGGTCAGCTTATGGCCCGGGATGCCTGCGCCGATGGGTGCGTAAGCGCCGATGACGTTGGAGGAGGTGGTGTAGGGGTAGATGCCGAAGTCGATGTCGCGCAGAGCGCCCAGCTGGGCCTCGAACAGCACCTTCTTGCCGGCGGCATCAGCGTCAGCCAGATACTGGCCCACGTCGCAGATGTAATCCTTGAAGATGGCGGCATACTTCTCCAGCCATGCCCACATCTCGTCCACGCTGATGGGGGCGGAGTGGTAGCTGCCCTCCATCACCAGGTTCTTGGAATCCACCATGGTCACCAGGCGCTTCTTCACGCTGTCGTCCAGGTGGAGCAGGTCGCCCATGCGCAGGGTCTTCTTCATGTACTTGTCACCGTAAGTGTAGGCGATGCCGCGCTTGGTGGAGCCGAACTGTGCGCCGGTCTTGGCCAGGCGGGCCTCTTCCAGGCCGTCCTGATCGACATGGTAGGGCATGGTGATGGTGGCCCGGTCGGAGATCTTCAGGTTATCGGGGGTGATGGAAATGCCCTGCTCCCGCAGCTTGTTGATCTCGCCGTCCAGATGGTGCGGGTCGATGACCATACCGTTGCCCATCACGCAGACAACGTTGGGGCGCAGGATGCCGGAGGGCAGCAGGTTCAGCACGAACTTGCCGCGCTCGTTCTTCACGGTGTGGCCTGCGTTGTTGCCGCCCTGATACCGTGCAACGATGTCATACTCCTGGCTGATCAGGTCGACCATGCGGCCCTTGCCCTCATCGCCCCAGTTGATACCCGTAATTGCAGTAAGCATAATAAATGACCTCTTTATCATTTTTTCAAAAGACAGCCTTTTCCGTGCACCTTGCCCGGGATACGCCACCTTGGGAATCTGTACCGCCCGCGGAAATGTCCGCAACAATACAATTATAGTATAGCACGAAACGCGGAACAAAAAAAGAGGGAAGAAATACTTTTCTCTCAATTATCCACAGGGCGCTCCTCTTCGTGATGCTGCTTTAGTTCTTCTTCCCCAGCTTGTGCACAGTGCCATCCGGCTCTTTGATCGAGGTGTTGTTCAGCTGGGCGCGCAGGCTGGCCTTTACGTCCGCAACATACTCCTGCCGCAGGGCCTGCTGCTCTACCTTTTCGGCATCGGTCAGGCCGGTGGTCTTGCTCTTTTTTGCCAGCTCGTTGATACGGGCAATCTTCTCGTTTGTCATCGCAGTTCTCCTATTAGATAAAATGTGATATAATATGACCGGGATGCCCCTTCCGGCAGCTGCGGCTCTTTTGGCGAGGCAGCAGGAGGGAGCTATTTGAATCAAAGCAAGTATAACAAAGGATGAAACCGATGTCAAAACAGTTGAATTTTGCACAGCAGATGGACGAAGTGTTGAAAACGCTGGGGACGCAGCGGCCAAAGCTGCTGCTCCACGCCTGCTGCGGGCCCTGTTCCAGCGCCGTGCTGGAAAAGCTGTGCCGGTATTTTGAGATCACGGTGCTTTACTATAACCCCAACACCTGGCCTGCCGAAGAATACTACCGCCGGGGCGAGGAGCTGAAAAAGTTTGTGGCGCAGGCGCACCCGCTGGGGGTCACGGTCATCGAGGACCACTACGACCCGCAGGAGTTCTACACGGCTGTGCAGGGGCTGGAAAACGAGCCGGAGCGGGGCGGGCGGTGCACCGTCTGCTACCGCTTGCGGATGCGCCGGGCGGCACAGTACGCAAAGGAACACGGCTTTGATTGGTTCACCACCACGCTCTCCATCAGCCCCCACAAGGATGCTGCCCGCATCAATCAAATCGGGCAGGAGCTTGAAGCCGAATTCGGCATCAGGCACCTGCCCTCGGATTTCAAAAAGCAGAACGGCTACCTGCGCTCTCTCCAGCTCTCGGAGGAGTACGGGCTTTACCGTCAGGATTACTGTGGGTGTGAGTTCAGCGCAAAGGCGAGGGGATGAACCGCTCAGCCGCCTGCTGCCTGCCTCTCCTGCCAGGAGCGGCGGCATTGCAAAGCAATGACGGTGAGATTTATTCCTCCCGCATTCTGGACACCAGAATTGCAAAGACGATCAGCCCCACACAGGGCACGATGTTGGTTGCCATACCAACAGCAAGACCGGCACTTTCAGCCACCTTGCCGATGACCCAGGGCATCAGGATCGCGCCGCTGGATGCCACCGGCAGCATGATGCCCATGCTGGTCACGGTGGTCATTTTACCGGCGCTGGCCACGGCGGTGGGGTTCATACCGGCCATGGAGAAGGCAAAGGCGAACAGCAGCAGGATGGCAGGCAGCTGGCTGTGGGTCTGCATCATGGCAAAGTAGAAGGCAGTGCAGAAAACCGCCATAAACACCATGGCCTTACGGGGCTGTTTGAGTGGGAACACAAAGGCGATGAGCAGGCGGCCAATCAGGGTGGCACCCCACATCACGGTGACGGTATAGGCCGCCAGCGTGCCTGCAATGATGCCGCTGTCCTTGAAGTAGGTGACCATCCAGCCCACAACGCTCTGCTCGGCGGCGTTCTGGCAGAACAGCAGGCCGGTGAGCAGCCAGAAGCGGGAGGAGCGCAAAAAGCTCCAATCGGTGACAGCTTCTTTGGCCTTGGCGCGGCCTGCCATGGGGGTGAACAGGTATATCAGCCAGAGCACCAGACCCAGCGCCGCCAGTGCCAGCACGGCCAGCGTGGTGCTGACCCTGGCCGCGGCAGAGATCAGAAAGGGGCAGAGCAGGGCACCGAAGGCGTAGCAGGCGTGCATGGTGTTCATGCCCCGGGTGCGGTCTGCAGAGTTTCCGCTGACAAGGATGGTGCAGGTGTTCAGGACACTGCCCTTGGCAATGCCCACAATGAAGAAGGCCAGCACCAGCAGAATGGGCAGGCCGGTCAGGCCCATCAGGCCGTAGCCCACCGCATAGCCGATGGTCAACAGCAGGACGCTGGGCTTCATGCCCATTTTTCCCACCAGCGCACCGGCCAGCAGGCCCGCCAGCAGGTTGCCGATGCTCAGCAGGCTGAGCAGGGTGCCGGTCATGCCGTAGGCAAAGCCGTATTCCTCCTGCAGCAGGCTGACCACCACACCGCTGGAAATGGTGCAGATGCCGCTGAAAAAGAAGGTAACGAAGCCCGCGTTCCGCAGGCGGGTGTTCCGTTGTTCCATAGGGTTCTCCTTGCAGTATTCGGGGGCGCAGCGCCCATAGTTGCTTTTATTAAAGCATATTCTGGTCAGAAAGCAAGGGCTGTTGAGCCAGCAAAAGCAAAATCAGCGCCCAGTGGAAGCGCCTCGCCGTTCGGTGGGGCGCTTCTGTATTTTATTTTGCGTCTCCTATTGACAAAGATCGAATCGTGCGTTATGATATTGTACGGCATCAAACAGTTCTAAAGAAAACAATCCTGTCACAAACAATTCAAAAGGGAAACCATTATGCACGATGAAAGCAACAAACAACCCTGCTGCAACCCCCCATGGGAGCCGCCGCAGGTCATCCCGGCACAGGTGCGCCGGGTGAACAACCTGATCTTCCGCAAGATCAACCAGTTCCACCGGGAGAACAACGTGGACAACGTGACCCCCATGCACGACTGGATCATGAGCTACCTCTACTGGCACAAAAATGAGGCCGTATACCAGCGCGATATCGAGCGGGAGTTCTCCATCACACGCTCGACTGTGACGAACATCCTGCAGCTGATGGAGCGCAAGGGCTACATCGAGCGCCAGAGCGTGCCGCAGGATGCCCGACTCAAGCGGCTGATCCTGACGGAAGAGGGGGGCCGCGTCCATGAAAAGACGATACTCTCCCTGCACCAGACCGATGAGTTTGTGGCCGGATTGCTGACGGAAGAGGAAAACGCAGAGCTTCTGCGGTTATTGAACAAGCTGCGCAAGGGGCTGGAATGACCCCTGCAAATAAACTTCAGGAGGATTACAACAGATGATCAAAAAACTTGTGTCACATCTGGGCGAGTACAAGCGCGCCGCGATCCTGACACCGATCCTATCTGCTCTGGAAGCCATCATGGATGTGCTGCTGCCTACCATCATGGCCTTTATCATTGACCAGGGCATTGAAAAGGGCGATATGAACGCCGTTATCAAGTACGGCCTGCTCACCTTCCTGGTGGCGGCCATTGCCCTGCTGCTGGGCGTGCTGGCCGGCAGGTTTGCCGCCACGGCATCCACCGGCTTTGCGGGCAACCTGCGCGATGCGATGTATGAGAATATCCAGCATTTCTCGTTCTCCAACATCGACAAGTACTCCACGGCCGGTCTGGTCACCCGTATGACCACCGACGTGACCAACCTGCAGAACGCGTTCCAGATGATCGAGCGCATGTGCGTGCGTGCCCCCGTCCATCTGGTTTTCGCGCTCATCATGGCCTCCATGATCAGCCGCTCGCTGACCATGGTGTTCCTGGTGGCGATCGTGTTCCTGGTGGCAGTGCTGGCAGGCATTATGGTTCCCACCTTCGGCATCTTTGATAAGGTGTTCAAGAACTACGATAACCTGAACGCCTCCGTGCAGGAGAATGTCTCGGCCATCCGCGTGGTCAAGAGCTTTGTCCGGGAGCACTTTGAGAACGAGAAGTACACCAAGGCCTGCGAGAGCCTGTACAAGCAGTTCGTCCACGCCGAGAGCCGTCTGAGCTTCAACAACCCCGCCATGCTGGTCTCTGTGTACGGCTGCAACATCGCCCTGAGCTGGTTCGGCGCGCATTACGTCCTGAACGGTGCGATCACCACCGGCCAGCTGAACGCCCTGTTCGGTTACATTATGAACATCCTGATGGCCCTGATGATGCTGAGCATGTCTTTTGTGATGATCGCCATGTCCGCCGCTTCTGCCCGCCGTATCGTGGAGGTGCTGGACGAGACCACCGACCTGCCCGCCCCCAAGGCACCGGTGCAGCAGGTCAGGGATGGCGGTATCGAGTTTGAGCATGTTACCTTTAAGTATAAGCACGGCTCCGGCCAGCCTGTCCTGAACGATGTTACCTTCAGCATCCGGCCGGGCGAGACGCTGGGCATCATCGGCGGCACCGGCAGTGCAAAATCCAGCCTAGTGCAGCTGATCCCCCGCCTGTATGATGCCGAGACCGGCTCTGTCAAGGTGGGCGGCGTGGACGTTAAGGATTACAGCCTGGATGTCCTCCGCCGGGAGGTCTCCATGGTGCTGCAGAAGAACGTTCTGTTCAGCGGCACCATCCTCGACAACCTGCGCTGGGGCGATGAGAACGCCAGCGAGGAAGAGTGCATCCGGGTGGCCAAGCTGGCCTGCGCCGATGAGTTCATCGAGCGCTTCCCTGATAAGTACAATACCTGGATCGAGCAGGGCGGCTCCAACGTGTCCGGCGGCCAGAAGCAGCGCCTGACCATTGCCCGCGCGCTGCTGCGCAAGCCCAAGGTGCTGATCCTGGACGACAGCACCAGCGCCGTGGATACCGCCACCGATGCCAAGATCCGCAAGGCCTTCCGGGAGGAGATCCCCGGTACCACCAAGATCATCATTGCACAGCGCATCTCCTCCGTGCAGGATGCAGACCGCATCCTGGTGCTGGACAACGGCCAGATCAACGGCCTTGGCACTCACGAGGAGCTGCTCAAGACAAACAAGATCTATCAGGAAGTTTACAACAGCCAGACCCAGGGCGGCGGCGATTTTGACAAGCAGGGAGGTGAGCAGTAATGGCACAGGTGAAAGAAGTGAAGGGCCCCGGCCCCCGTAGGATGGGCGGCCCCAAGCCGAAGGTTGAGAATCCGGGCAAGCTGCTCAAGCGGATCATGGATGAGGTGTTCAAGCACTATCTGCCCCACTGCATCCTTGTGCTGGTCTGCATCATCGTCAGCGCGCTGGCAAACGTGCAGGCAAGCCTCTTCCTCAAGACCCTGATCGATGATTACATCGTCCCCATGACCAAGCAGGCCACGCCGGACTTCGGCCCGCTGGCAGGCGCACTGGTGCGCATCGGCTGCATCTACGCCATCGGCGTGCTGGCCGCATGGCTCAACGCCCGTATCATGGTCAACGTGACCCAGGGCACCCTGCGCAACCTGCGCGTCCAGCTTTTCACCCACATGGAAAGCCTGCCCATCCGGTATTTTGACTCCCACCCCCACGGCGATATCATGTCGGTGTACACCAACGATGTGGACACCCTGCGCCAGATGATCAGCCAGAGCATTCCTCAGCTGGTGTCCAGCGCCATCACCATCGTGTCCGTGTTCACCAGCATGTGCCTGATGAGCTGGCAGCTCACCGTTGTCACCATGCTGATGGTGGCCCTGATGCTGTTCTGCTCCAAGAAGATCACTGCCATGAGCGGCAAGTACTTTGTGGCCCAGCAGAAGGATCTGGGCAAGGTGAACGGCTATATCGAAGAGATGATGGAGGGCCAGAAGGTCGTCAAGGTGTTCACCCACGAGCAGAAGGCTCTGGACGGCTTCCGGCAGCTGAACGATAAGCTGAAGGAAAGCGCCAAGCAGGCCAACAGCTACGCCAACATCATCATGCCCGTTACCGCACAGCTGGGCAACATCAGCTATGCAGTCTGTGCTCTGGCAGGCGCGGCCATGGCCGTTGGCAATGTCGGCGGCATGACCCTGGGTACCGTGATGGCCTTCCTGAGCCTGAACAAGAGCTTCAATATGCCCATCAGCCAGGTGTCCATGCAGGCCAACAGC
>ERZ773110.1403-NODE-1403-length-19109-cov-3.656135_pt1 | contig 19109 bp, 21 predicted proteins | sample MGYA00580568_ERZ773110 | MGnify/ENA primary metagenome ERZ773110 (study PRJEB29015, sample SAMEA2737870) | human gut metagenome | biome: human gut; feature: human-associated habitat; material: faeces | place: China | collected 2012 ... | reverse complement strand
ATATATCGGCATTTACCAACTTATGAAAAGATAATCAGAAATTTAGTAAGTTTTTTATATGAAATATCGTTCGAGCGAACCTAAAACCGAGCCGGAAGTTTGTGAGTATATTGATAATATTTTTATGAAAGAAATATAAAACAAAAGCGTTGGAGAAATCAATTTCCAACACCTTTTTAATTGTGCATCAACTATTATTTTCGGTAAAATTCAATCCCGACAAATCAATTTCATATTTCAACAAAATTAGTGGTAAATGAAAAAGTAAAATAACGAATATAACGAACATAACGAATAAATTTGGAATACACATTATTCGCCGTTAAAAGTGGCACAGATTGCAAAAGTTCGTTGTAATTTTTAGCACGAACTAAATTTGTAAATTTATAAATCGCACATTCGCAAAAGAAAACCTCTTTTGGTACAATTCAAGTATAAAAGGAGGTTTTACTATGAATAACACATTATTTGAACAATTCGGCGGTACATATACCCTGCGGGGCGATTATCTTTTGCCTAATTTAACTTTATCGGCGGAAGAATAAACCGGTTATATCAGAGTATAGGGACAACGCAGCTTAAACTACTTAAAGCACCATCGCAAAGTTTTATATTATAATCTGCTCACTTCCGGCAAACTCCATTCCCTCCTTGCCGATACAGAGGAACAAGCCCAACAACTCTTTTCTCGGCTGATAAAGCAATACGCCGAAAAAGAAGGTGTTACCGAAGAACTCAAAGCAACCGACCAAATGAAATGGGTCTAGAAGATGAATAATATCAGTAATAGAGCTAACGAATTTGTAAACAGTAAATTGGTTTTCAACTAAGTAAAAGGCACAGCCATCGAAAAAAATTCCGTTGGTTGTGCCTTTCTTTTTGCGTTGGCGTTTTATTCTGCATCATCTTAGCGAGCAGTGTATTTGGATAACAACAGTCACCAAATACCTCGTTAGGGGTTGCACCCTAATACCACTTGTTTTATCCCTCTCGTTTTATTAAACACACAGAATATCTAAAGTGCATTCTTTCTAATTCCTGTGCAGTGAGCATAAGGTTAACTTTGCTAAAAAACGGCAATTTAGTGTTTATATCAGAATCCTTATCATCAATGATTGCGTATATAATTTCATATTCGTTTGAACTAGGTTTTACAGAAGCGTCAAAAGGTTCTGTGCCAAACTTTTCAACGGCAATATCTACAATTTGCTTTCTAAACGATTCATCACTAGAAAAACACTCTGCTGATACCTTACCTTGAGCAAACAAATGACTAAGTTGTGCTGATTGTCCCTTATTTTTGACGTGAATAAACTGTTTATCTTTTGTATAAATATCACACGCTTCTATCTTTTTTGGACTACCATCAGCCGAGAGCATTTTGCAATCAAACAAACAATAGTCATCATTGTTATCTGCAACCATTTGATTGTATTCCCCCTCACTTTTATCTTTGGGACATTTTGGTAAATTAATAGAAGCAAGAGGTATCCTGTTTTGAATAAAATTGTTAACTTGATTAAAAAATGATGTTTCTACTTGATACCAAGTTCCTGAACAGAAAATATAATTTTTACCTTCGTATTCAGTCTGAAAAACAAGGGATGCATATATACTGCAAATAGCGAAAGGTACACCATCAGAATTCATAGCATAAAGTTTATCTCTGCGGATTTTTGCATAAACATTGCAGCCTTCACGAACACTGTTTACATATTCTGAGACATCTAAATTCAAATTATAATTCTCCGGTGCAGCAGTATTTTTGCCAATTCCAGAATAACAAAAGCCTGTAATTCTATCCCAATCGGTTGTTTCTGGCGGTGCTATATGTAAATGTTCTGTGTTGTGCTTTTCAATGGCTTCTGAAAGTTTAAAATCAAGATTTTCAGAAAGCACGGAATCCCGCACTTCCGCAACATTATCAACCCACTCAAATCCAATTCTTTTATAACGATCATCCGTATATGCAGAATGGTATAATTCTAACTTGTCTTTCAATTCTTCCAATTTCATCGATACTGCAACAACAAGGGAATCTTTTCCGCTAATATGATTACCATATTTCTCGTCGAAAGGCTCGCCAGTGATGCCTTTCATAATATCATTGGTTACATTTAAGCCAAATTCATCTTGTGATGTGCTATAACTTGCTTGACGCTGTGTTGTTACTACCATATCCTCAATGGTGGCAGCATTGACACTACGCATCTTGTTTGGATTTATAGTATTGAGTGCAACCTTGAACCCAAAGTTTCGTTCTATACATTCTTCTTTTAAAAAGGATCTGCCATATCCAAAAACAGCAGCCATAATTCGATTTTTCACTTTAACCAACATTATTGCTTTGTTTGAGGAATTATCGGAGATATCTATGGTGTCTGTTGCCCACTGATCAAGGTATGGTTTCCAACGAGGCGGTTTTTTATTACTATCACAGTAATATATAATTCCATCCATTCCAAAAGTAGCTTTTAACTTTGAATTGGATAGAGTATTGGGCGACTTTATACAATCATCAAATTCTGTGATATAATCTTTTATCAAAAATATAGTAAGATTTATAACTTGTTTATCTATGATTTTTTCACCTCTTTAAATCAAAATATCTAACTTCCTGAAATAAGCACATCTGTTATACGCTCCCAATTAAATGTGGCTTAAGGAAAAGATATATGCGGGATAATAAGATTTTAATTTTTAAATTCAAACCATAATTTTCCACTTTCCATATCTCTTGCCACTTTCACGGCGGATATGGTTTTTATCCTGCAGGGATTTCATAATTCGCTTTACTGTTGCAATGGATTTTCCGGTTACTTCTACAAGTTCTTGCTGTTTAATAGTTGGGTTCTTTGCCACTAATTCTAACACGGCAAGTTCTTCTAAAGTACAGTCCAAAGTATCAAATTGATACTTTGAAACTTTGGACTTGATACTTTGGGAATTACTTTTGCCTACATAATCAATGTGCATATATCTGTTTTTTAGTTCATAATGCGTATCTAACAAAAGATTTGAAAAGAACATTTCCAAAAACTTCGTCGTGGAATGGACGCCTTTTTGCAGGTTATTGTAATTTGCACGAACCAATGCATTACGAAAATACCAAGAATTTTTCTCGAATGCATCGTTGTTTACGCTAAAGCCGAATGTTTTCATATATTTTATCATGAATACGGCAGTGGCACGGGTGTTTCCCTCGCTGAACGGGTGAATTTGCCATATATCCGAAGCGAATTTTGCCAAATGCTTTACAGCTTCATCTACAGTCAAACCCTCATAAGAAAACTGTTTTTCGGTGGAAAAATCATAGTCCAAAGTTTCCTTAATACTGTTCCAATCCGCATAGGTAACAGTATCGCCGTTCAGTACCCACTCTTTCTTTGTGATGTTGTACTGCCTGACTTGTCCTGCGTGACCGAACACGCCCTCAAACAGTCTGCGATGAATCGAAAGCCACTCGGCAGGAGAAAACTGAAACGCTTTTTCTCCTAATAACTTTGCAATTCTTGCCGAAACGATGTCTGCTTCTTTGGTTTCATTTTCCGTCTCGGTGCGTACAGAACGCTGCTCATAGTAACTGTGAATACGTTTTTGAGCCTCATCGATTGTGATTTTACCTTCGATATGCTCTTTGGCGGTGTCTAACAAATAGTCAGAAGTATTCAGCCCGTCAACAGCCTGCAAACCGATGGCTGTTTGCCACGCTTCGCTTTTTTCGGCTTTGTCGGGTTCGCCTTGCTTTATATATTCTTCAAGTTCAAATTGCCAATTCTTATCCGGCATATTTGCACCTCGTTTCGATAGTTTTTCTTTGCTTTTATAACGATAATATTTCTGCTCTTTTCTTCTTTGAAAGCTTGTTGAGGATTTCGTCATAGGATTTATCCAGCAAGTCTTTTACAATACTATCGGGGACATTGCCGTCGGCTTTTATGGAATTCCAATGTATTTTGTTCATATAATAACCTGGAATAATATCCTCGTAGCTGTTTCTGAAAAATTCGCCGTCAATAGGATTTAATTTTAATGTGATATATTTAGTGTTGTTATCGGAATCAAGACAAATTGCAACAAACATCTTGTTGTCAATCTTGTATCTTATCCAATTCCAATCTTCCTGAAAGTCTTTTGTAACACCTTTTTTGCTAAGTAAAAAGTCATCTATCCAGTTATATTTCATATTATAAACACCTTGAATTTTATAAATTTTTCGTCTTAAAGGTCGTATAGCCTTCATAATAATAGCTGTGGTCGATACCTTTCATATAGACCTCACGGCTGTTAATTTCATCGGTAAGCGCACCTTTTAGCAACACTTTAATCTCTACATCTTTAATCGGACTGCGTTCCATTGCGAGTAAGTAATCTTCCTTATCAACCTTGCTCCAGTCTACGACTTTGCCGATTTCATTTTTCAAAATATGGTCAAGCCAAATGCGAGTACTGCGACCATTGCCCTCACGAAAAGGATGAGCAATGTTCATCTCAACATATTTTTCTACTATCTTATCAAAATTTGACTGCGGCATTTTTGCTTTGGTTTAAACAATTGATTTAACGGTTGTGTACGGAACACCGGAAATAGTCGCAAGGTGACAGAAGTTCAATCCTCTCTCGTTGCACAATTCCTCTATACGCAATTTTGTAACCTCAACAATAGTCATAAATATCACCCCCTAACAAAATCATGATACTAATTTTGCAGGGATGATATAGACTACAAATTATACTAATTACGATATATAGTCTTTTTCGCTTTTGCAGTAGCAAGTGCAATGAACATAACCGGTTCAATATCATAGCCTGCCATGTGCAAAGCCGTTCGCATTTCACTATCAACCTCTTTAGGAGTAGTGTTATGCTCCCTTGCGACCTGCTCTAATAATTTTTGATAACTCATCAGCTTGCCTCTTTTCGATAGATGTAGTACAATATATAGTCTATCAAATTTGTCGAATTGTGCGTTTATATATGTTTTAATAAAAAGCTGACGAGTGTATTGCTAGCCCATAAGTATGTATTAAGAAAAATTTTGAATATCTTTTTCTAACGAACTCAAATCTCTAAACAACATTCTTCTAAATCTTTTTTCAATTTCGTCTTCTGATCTTTTTAAGTCATCTATAGGAACTTTATATATGTTAGCTAGTATTCTACGTTTATCTAAATTATCGTAGTTATCAGCATTAATTAAATATTTCGATTCATGTTGGTTATTCCTTATTTCATGATATGCCCTAACATATTTTTTTACATTGCTATGAGGAATATTGTATCTAATACATAGTTTTTTAATTAACCAGTCTAAATGATACAGAATACTTATATCTGTTAATTGTGAATAGAAAAATAACCATCCATATTTCTTTTTATCAAAAACGCATCCAGTTATTTTCAAATTAAGTTTCCATATAAATAAATTGATATTGGATTTATATTTTTTTGAATTTCTAAACAAATCATCCAATGAATTTTCTATTCTAGAAACCGCTTTTTGGCATACAGAGATTCTGTCATTATAGAATTCATACCCCAAATAAGTAACACCTTCTCTAAGATAATTGCAAACAGTCTTTTCAGTATTTGCGTCAAGTTTGTATTTACTTTTTAATAAAGAAATGAGAAATTCCATTATTTCATGAGCTTGCGAATAATCACATAAAATTAGTATATCATCAACATATCTAAAAAATGCGATGTCAAACTTTTGGGTTAATTCTTTTGATAAATCATCTAAATATATGTTTGCTAAAATATTAGAAATGGCAACGCCTTCTGGAACGCCCCTTTCTCTATATTTCAGATTTTTAGAACTTCCAGTAATTGGCATTGTAGGGGTAGTTATTGCACCATTAATTAAATTTAATAATTCAGTTTTTCTAATTTTTTTCCCAAGTTTCTGATTCAAAAGGAAATGATCTATGGATGGATAAAAATGACTGATATCAAGTTTAACATAGGCATTATATTTTTCTTCTACAATTTCTTTGCTAATACAATCGACAACTTCTTGAACAAGAGGAAATTCAATGCTGCAGAATACTTTTTTTAGCAACTCATTACATAGGGATAAAACTAATTGATCTCTAATAGTAGGTATTGAAATAATCCTTGGATTTTTATTAGCACCTTTACTAATTAAAAGTTCTTTATAATTTGTAAATCTGTAAGTACCTTTATTAACTTTTCGATATATAATTTCAATTTCGGTTGATAAGTTGTCTGCAAAGTGATTATTTGATACACGATCTAATCCAACCGAATTTTTATAAAAAATTTTCAACCAATAATGCTTAGCAATATGTTTTTTATTATAAACTTTTTTGAATTCTTTATATGCGCTCATAATTATCTTTAAATTAATTTAGTAAGAGTAACAACGAAAACAGGAATGATAAATATAATAGCCCTAAATAAAAATACAAATATAAAATGACAACAATAAGAAAAAATTTGCTTTTTGTTCAATTTCTCATTATTGTTTATTTTTGCTTTGAAGTAATCAAACTCGATATGATTCTCAACATTATTTAGAAGATTATTGTATTCGAGTTCTATTTTTTTTAATTCATCATTCTCGTTTGTATACTTTAGTTGAATTTCTAATTTATTAATATCGATATAATTTTTCTTCATTTTTTCTGCACGTTCTTTATAGTTGAGAGATGATGAAAAAGAAATGGTAATTGTTAATGTAACTGAAAGTATTACAGATACAAGAGAGTAAACTGTATTATCAGTTACAATTGATATAATTGAAATAATTGCAATAAAAACTGAATAATATATATTTGCAATATTAAAAAAATTGGCATTAGATATTAAGCGTTTTTCAGCATTCATTCTGCTTTTCTTAGTCATCCATAATTTGTCATCTAATAATTCTTTTTTTGTTTTTTCCATATTCCCTCCAAATAGGAAAGTCACTTGATGATTATTATTAAAATCCTTGTTAAACAAAGGCACTATGTAACAATTTATTATTGTTATTAATTAGCAACACAAGTTTTGATCGACAAAACCATACTCAAAAGTATAAGTGACTTCCCTAACACAATAATATCATAAAACTCTTATAAAATACAACCATTTAAAAACAGATTACAATTATAAATAATAAAAGTCCATTCGGTATAAAATAATGGCTATAGTACATTAGCAATATTTTCTGCAATTCTTCTTATAACCGGTACAACGACACTATTGCCACATTGTTTATATGCACTGTTGAGCGGTATTTTAGGAAAGCGAAAATCTTTTGGAAATCCTTGCAAGGCAAGACATTCATACGGAGTAATTTTACGAATTCCGTAATCGTCCAATATAATCGGCACTCTATCAGGGTATGTTCCCATATTTGCCGTTAATGTAGGGCAGATATAGTGTGCTTTTCGTGACACTCCCGAATCATATATTTTATATAGTGCTCGTTTATCTGTAACAATTCGTTTTAAGTCATTGTAATAATCACTTGATTCGTCATAGTAATAACAGTCACTATGTTTAACATTTCTTACTAAAATATCATTTAATTTAGTTGTAAGCTCAACTTTATCAGGAAACTTAAAGTGTTCACAAGCTTTTAAATCTTTAAAAGCAACAATGAATATTCGTGTTCTGCGCTGAGGCACATTGCCGTATTCAAGAGAATCAATTAACTGATATCTTATGCTATAACCTTGTGGAGCTAAAGCATTGTAAACTGTCAAAAATGATTTTCCGTCATCATGCTCTAATAGATTTGCAACATTTTCAAGGAATATTACCTTGGGCTTCTTAGATTCGGCAACACGAGCAATCTCAAAAAACAAATTGCCACGAGGATCGTTAAATCCTTTGCGAAAGCCCATTATTGAGAATGGTTGACACGGAAACCCTGCTAAAAGAACATCAAAATCAGGTATTTCCATTGAGTCAACTTTTCTAATATCTTTTTCAATCAAATGTTCATTGCCGAAATTGTGGCGATATGTAGTGGCAGCATCTCTATCAAATTCATTTGCCCATACGATTTCAAACCCGGCTTGTTGAAAGCCGAGATCAATACCTCCTATTCCACTAAACAAACTACATACTCTTAATTTATTATTCATATGTTTCTTTCACAATATCTCTTGTTGCAATAAATCTATCTCCAACAAGTGTAAAATTATCTCCTACAAATCCATCTGTTATATAAAATTCAGGAACTGAAGCTGCATTCATGACATTATAAACTCTATATAGTTTATAGTGTTCTTTATTTTCATCAGAAAAAGACACTTCTTCCTTTGAAATGTAAAACGGCGTGTTTTTCCCGGATTTGGTTGTTTTAACTTCAATATACAATACTTCATTAGTTATCACATCAAGTGATATGAGGTCGCAAGGAAAAGCGTTGCCGTATTCAGGGTTTTCAGAAGTCAGGAAGACTTTTTCCTCTACATTAGTCACACCGAGATCTGATAGTCGCTTTCTTTCATAACTAAGCGCTAAAGATTCTCCAAGTTTTCCTATTTTGTCAGAGCGTTCAGCTTCTTTGGCAAAATTTCTGTTTGATGGTCGTTTCTTCGTCTTTGGCTCAGTGGAAATCACACTTTTGCGTTCTTTTCGCTCAGGGGCATCTGTCTGTATCATTAAGGTTTCATGTGATAAAATAGCTGATACTTCTGATATCTGGTCATCAAAGCTATCCACATAATCATCATATGATATATCTGTTTCTTCGAATAATTTCATATTGCGAAGAAGATTGTAACCAGCATTAGTAAGTTGTCCGGTTGCATTTAATAGTTTTAGATTTTTTAACATAGCAATTGGCTGATCTGTGTAAGTTATATCTTGAAGTTCTCCATCGTTGTCCACATAATTTAAACAATCTCTAAGTGCTTTGTTTTCGGTTTCACTAACTTCACTTTCCGTATTTGAATAATGTGGAATATAACCAAGAGTGCAATATATAAATAGACCTGAAATTATTGTGTTCTTCCAGAGGGTCATATTTTGGGAAGTAGTCGCTAACAATTGATCAATTAAATATTTAATCGCAAAATCCGGCAATTCCTCCATCGCTGCTAAATCAGTAGTTGGATATTTTTTGCAAAAATTTGCATATTTATTCCGTAATTTCTTACCATCATCACTAAGTAAAAGGACTTTTCTGTCTCGATCTTGCCAGGAAGTATCAGTAAGACCGAAATTAGTCATAATGCGCTCGTGTTGTACATATGAAGACGATCCATTCCAGCCTGTATAATCAATAACCTCTGTTTTAACAATATAATCTTCATTAAAATGTAGATAACACTTCATAAATTTATTGAGCGATAGAAGGTTTCTGTATGTTTTTTTGCCAGGCTTATAATTTATGTTTTCTAAAAACATGTGATTATCTGCATAGAATTGTCTGAACCCATATTTTGAAAATAACAGAATATTTTGTTTTTCTTCTCTGTTCATAATGCACACCTCAATAATCAATCATTAAATATTTCATTTATTACCATTGTTAATCTTTCTTTTGTTTTTTTTACATCATCTTCAAAAACAAATGGCAAGCGAACTAAGTGGACTCGTACTTGAACTCCGGGAGATAGGTTTGATAAGGCAACAGGAAAATTGGGTTCGTTTTCTTCAAATCTGTATAAAGGATATAACAAATATACGTCAGAAATTCCGCGTTTTACTGCATAAGAAATCATTTGATATAAATCGTTTTGGCTGATTTCATAATTAATGGATTGTCGCAAATCTTCATTATCTTCAAATCGGGAAATTTCTTTATATTTTGTGTCTAAAATAAACAATCCTTTATCTTTATGTTCAACAAGTACATCGTGGCGCATTGTAAATATTTTGCCAAGAGATTGTCCGGCGTATTCAACATTATCGACCAAAGTCATATCACTTGCTTGGAATTTTACTTTTGCTTTATCTTTAAGAACATCTTTGATAAATCCTCCAATAAAGCCTTCGAACAATGATTCTGTTGGAAACAAGAAGCAAAATGATTCTTGATTATCAATTTGATATGTTGATGTTTGATTAAGCAAGAACATTTTACTCATACTCAAAAGAACAGTGTATTGACGATTGAGCTTGCTTAACCTGATACCGTCACAATCCGATGGTACACATCTTACATCAGATACTTCATTTAAACGGATCATTATTTGACGAATAATTTTTTTGTTTTCAGTAGAACTTGTACTATTCATTAAACCTCTGCAAGTATACTTGATGATACGATTGACTACATTGTCAAATTCGAATTCAGCAAAGGAACAATTGAATGTATGGCCTAAACCGTTAGGGATTTTTTTATTTATATAATCCTTAAAGTTTATGTGACCCCTGATCAAAGATAAGTCCTCACATTTTTCTTCGTATCGATAAAAAGGCCTGTTTTCTAACGCTTGTTTTAAATAATGTAGATATAGTGTGATGAATAATTCCCGCAAGTCATCGCTATCTTCAAGTCCACTTAATATATTTATGAACGGATATTCAATACGATTACAGTACCCTAACCATTGAACTAAATTTTTCATTAAATGCTTTTGATCAAGTTCTTCTGTATCCGTATCTCCTTTGAATTTCCTAAATATCTTTGGAAAAATATTTAGTTGTTGACCTTTGAAGGCGATAGTACCAATATAATTATTTGTACGGATGTTTTTATGTCCGCCAAATCCTATATATTGCTGACGGCTTGAAATTTTACCATCATCATAAAAAACTGATCGTTGCTCCCAATTAAGTTGCAAGAATTCAGCCAGCTCATCAAGAGAACTTTGATCCTGCCACTCAGTAGGTAATTGTTTGTTTTTAATTACGCTCTCTTCAAAACGATTCAGAGATTTGGCTGACATTCATGTTAACCTTCTTTCTCTTGGATTTTAATTCTGCCCATCGAGTTGGATTTTATCTCGACATCTATACCTTCAAGTGCAGTTTTAAGTTGTGCTTCAACTTTATTTTTATTGTCGAAAAAGTATTCATAAAGTAGCGGAATAATACTACCATTCATAATCTCGCAGATATCGTTAATACTTTTGCTTATAAAATAAGAATGCCCTATCAACAAATCAGTACTATTCAATTCTGCTGCAATACCTTTATTTAATTTTTCAAGAACAGATTTTAATTTTGTATCATCAATAAGACTTAAGTCCGGTGTAAACTCTATAAATTTAAATCTTCTTCTAAGTGCTGTATCAATCAATGATATAGATTTATCTGCCGAGTTCATTGTTCCAACGATATATAAATTATTGGGAACAGCAAATATTTCGCCTGATAAAAGAGTAACTGATACGGCATTTTCTTCGCCCCAACGCTTATCCTCTTCAATTAAAGTAATCAGTTCACCGAAAACTTTTGAAATATTTGCACGGTTAATTTCATCAATAATGATAACATAATCATTATTAGAATCAGTCATCGCTTTCTCTGCTATACTTTTAAATACTCCATCAACAGTTTTGAAATGCATTTCTTTTGCTGATGTATCAGGACGAATACCTTGAATGAAATCTTCATAGCCATAGTTTTGATGGAAGGTTGTAAATACAACTTTCTCATCCTTTATAAGATGATTGTATCTTTTCATAATTTCTGAACGTGGCTCTGAAGAAATATCTTCAAGCGTTTTATTTTCAATAATGGCAAGAGCATACTGTGCAGTTGCATAGGTTTTGCCAGTGCCAGGAGCACCATATAGAATGCTATTAAGCTCGAAAGACTTTCTTGTTCTTTTAGGCAATTCAGGAAGTGATTTGTCAATTTCTTCGGTTGTTGTGACTATATCATCTTCATTTGCAAAGCGAATACCATATTCATCATTTAATATAGCTTCATAAATTCTAATACCTTTACTTACTTCTGTTTGATATGAGTCTGGAATATCTGAATTTTTCACAATATCTACAACAGAAGCTCCTATGTTTTTAATTGCTTTTGCATATTTTAGCCCAAACATATGAATTGCAGTAGTTTTGTTTTCAGAATCATTGTATAAAGATGTTAAAATTGAACCGAGTACTTCGACACTTAATGATTTTGATTGGTTATCTGTTATTATTAGTTGAGAATTTTCTGTTTCGTCATTATCTAAAGTCACCTTGTATTGTTCTTCACATATTGACAAATCTTGATCTTGATTATTAAACGTAAAAGCTAATAATGACTTTTTAATATATCCGTCGGCGGCCTTTACTAAATGTAACGTTGCTCTTAGAACACCTGCACCATACCACTCTTTTATTGGTGAAATTTTACTCCAATTCACTTTCAGTTTTTTACCATCACCAATATTTTCTGTTACAACTCCTATTGCTTTTATTCCCATAACACTAACAGTTTTGCCATTGTTGTTAAATGGAAGCCCCTTTTTCTTTGTGTAGGAAGCTTTTAACGCAATAAGATCTCCTACCTTTATTGATTTTACATCTTCTATAAATTTATCATCCCATCTGTTTTCCCAACGTCCTTCTGATATGTAACTCTCAGAAAAATCAGTCCATGTACCTTCGTCGTTATATCCACAGGCACCAACATACCAAGCATATTCTATTTCTTCTCTTTTATGTTGAGACTCTTCAATATCCAATAATGCCCTTATTTCTTCGAGTCTGTTTCCTATTACATTATCATTAGTACTCATTTTATACCTCCAAAAGCTTTTCAATATCACTGCGATATTCTTCCTTTAAGACAAAATAGCCATTTTGTTTAAACACCAAACCAGCCTGTTGAAGCAGACTTGAAAAATATGTATATGATGTTAAAAACGATAATCCTTCTTTTCGTTTATCACTTTTTGTCTTTTGGCGAAGCTCTATATCATTTCGTACACTAATTTGTATATCAAACTGCAAATTCCCTGATCTGTAATCATAGATATTTTGCTCTATACTTTTAAAAACATTTTCATTTGTTTCAATTTTTTTAGCATACAAGTAATAAGCAAATTCTGTTTTGTTTATCTTTTCAAAAGCCAATAAATATGATATAAATCCTTTAAGTGGATCAATATAGTTCAATTCTTTATTTTTTAGTAATTGAGATAATGCATCACGTATTATTTTAGAGGTGATATCATCTAATTTTTGAATCGCTTTAAGTTTTTGGATTTCTGAATACTGAACGCTATCTTTTAATAAACACTTAGTCTCCAAGGTTTTAACATATGCAAATCCCGTGTTTGTAAAGAAGTCTTTTACAACTAAATTGCCACGATTTTCATATTGAACTAAACCGCAGTTTTTTAACAAAGGATATATATTTCTTGAGTTGTTATCGTTAATACCTTTTTCCTGTTGCAAAGCTATTCTGAAACTCTTGAATGACAAAACGTCGTTTTTATGTTTTTTAATCCAGTCATATATTTTCAATAGCACTTCATTAGTATTGTCAGTAAAACTTGCGCCAGGAGAAGATGTGTTTTCAATTTCTATTTTCATAATTGTTCTCCTACAATTGTTCTCTTATAGCTTTCGCTATTGCATATGCTAATAATGGAGGTACAGCATTTCCTATCTGCTTATATTGACTAGTGCGCGAACCAATAACTTCAAAATCATCTGGAAAAGATTGAAGTCTCGCATTTTCACGTACTGTAGGAATTCTATTTTCAGAATAATGGAAGTAATTTCTGTGCCCGGTATCTACTGTATTAGAAGGGCGAACACTAGACATTCTTTCAAAAGCTTTATTATATTTGCGAATATCCCAATATTCTCGCGGAAGATCTTTAATCTTTCCACCATCTGGAATCATACTTATAATATGCTTTGTTTGCTCTGTGTGCATTGTAAGTTGATGATTGAGAACTATTTTAGAATTCTCTCGCAAATACTCTTGATAAGTGTTTTGAGGTTCACAAATATATTCATGTTGCAAACAGGTTCCATTTTGATCGTTTAGCTTAGGCAAATCCGATAAAGCCTCGCTACAAGTAATGTATTTTTTAGTATTTGATCCCGGAAAAACAAACTTTGTGTTTTTTATACCAACAAAAAAAACTCTCTCTCTTTTTTGCGGAACTCCATAATCTGCAGCATTAATAATTTCGCATGATACCGTATAACCTAGTTTTGAAAATCGATTATATATATCCTCCTTAAACATACCATTAGATAATGTTGTAAGTCCTTTAACATTTTCCAAAACAAAAAAAACAGGTTTAACTTGTTCAACAACTCTACAATACTGTAGATACAGATGATTTCTTGGATCGTTAATATCCCTTGTTCCAACTGTACTATATCCTTGACAAGGAGGGCCACCAATTACACCAATAATTTCTTTATTTTCATTTAAGGATTGCAAAAAATCATCTGAAAGATTTTTAATATCATCACAAATACCTACTTTTTTTTCACGATTATGATTATATGTAACAATAGCATCTTCCCAGAGATCAATTGCTAATACCGGTTCGAATCCGGCTTTTTCAAACCCTAAGCTTAATCCTCCACATCCACAAAACAAATCTATAATTTTATTTCTCATATTTATTTAAAATCTCCTTTATTCTAAGTGCAATTGCTTTTGCTAATAGCGGTGGAACAGCATTTCCTACTTGCCGATACTGTTCAGAGCGATTTCCCAAGAATATGAAATTATCTGGAAATGATTGTAGACGTGCAGCCTCTCTAACTGTTGGAATTCTATTATATAATGGATGAAAATAATTGCTATGATTATTTCCAGTATCAATCGTTACTGAAGGTTGCAACTCGTCTAATCTCTTATACGCCGAAGAATGACGATTGTTACGATTACTAGGCCACAACTCTGCTGGAACATCCCTCCAATTTCCTCCTTGTGGGACATATGAAATACGTTGCTGAACTATCTGCGCAGGATATCTATTATCATGATTATATATCAAATTATCTTTGTTTCGTAAATATTTTTGATATTTGGTAACAGGAGCAACATCCAAAATTTTAGTTTCTTCTTCATTATTCTCTAACGAATACAATTCTCCTATGCTTTCAAAAACAGTTCGCGTTTCTTTACATTTTTTAATAGTGTCAAAATCAAACTTTTCTTCTTTTAACATTACAAAGAAATTTCTCAATCTGTGCTGAGGAACTCCAAAGTTTGCTGCATCTAGAATTTCATGATTAACCTTATATCCTCTGCTTTCAAAGATTTCATAAATACGATCTTTTGCATAACCATTATCACGAGACACAATTCCCCTCACATTCTCAATCAAGATTGCACTCGGCTCTGCAAGATCAACAAATTTCACAAACTCAAAAAACAACTTATTTCGTGGATCTTCACCTTCTATTTTGTATCGATTTGCAGATGAAAATCCTTGACAGGGAGGTCCTCCAATTACGACATCTATACTTTTTAAATCACCAAACTCTTCAACTATTTTGTCTGTAGACATTTCTAATAAATCACAACAAATTCCCTTGGACTTTTTAAAATTATAATTGAAAGTTTCGATAGCTGATTTATTGAAATCTATGCCGCCTACATTTTCATAACCTGCTAATACAAATCCTTTGCTTAAGCCTCCGCAACCACAAAACAAATCGATAAATCTATAACTCATTAGCTAATATACCTTTCTCTTCTTGATTTACTCATAATACACATTACACACAAATACTAATTTGAATATCAAAAATTCAAAATTTATCTGGTACAATATCTACAATATCATCCATTGTACAATCAAGAGCAGTACAAATTTTCACAAGCATATCACTTGATACAACTGCACCGTCTTTTCCCATCTTAGTAATAGTAGCAATGCTGATACCTGCTTTTTCCGCGAGATCCTTCTTTTTCATATCACGGTCAATTAAGAGTTTAAACAATTTCTTATAACTTGCAGCCATAATACACCTCAAATAATTGTATTAATACCTATATTACCATAACGAAATTATAACACACTAAAGTACAATCATCAACAGTTTTCAGCAGAAATATTGCGAATGCAGTATTTTTTTGGACTATGCCTTTTTTGATGATTATAATCGCCATATTTATTTGTATGCAATTATTTTATTTGAATTATTCTTCTGGACATTGTAACTTTCTTGTGGTATTTGTTGTATTGCAAGGGAGTTGATTATTTATGACAACACTTCAAGAACTATGGTATGGAAATATCAGGCCAAACGAAGATAAGGTTATTACGGATGAGGAAAAAGAGTTAGTTTCGCTGATTGCTAAACATCACGAAGCATTGTCCTCTTCCCTCAAGAATGATGACTTGAATGTATTTGAAAAATATGTTGATTGCTTCACGGAATACGCTTCAATGATTGAATGTCAAGCATTTGAAATCGGCTTCAAGTTAGCACTAAAGCTGATGAAGGACTAATACTTACGCTTTCTGTTTGCCGCTTCTCTGTATTTTTGCTTTGCAACATTGGCATTAGTGTTACTTGTAGTTTTTGGTGCAAGTCCGGAATTAGCAAGGTAACCGCAAATCATAAATATTGAAAAAACAGCAACAACCGGCATACCGCAGAATTTGAAAAACATACGCAACCATTTTGTTTTTATAATTTCAAGAAAACCGACAAGACCCAAAACAAATGACGGCGCAAATATCGCAACAATTCGTTGCATACCGTTATTGTTAATCAAATACTTGCCATCAGTGCTCATAATATCAACTGTTTTGAATTTTACATTTTCACCTTTAATGCTTTTGATTTTTTCAAAATTCGCTTTACTTATCACATTACTGCCCAAAGGTTTGTAAGTAACCTCATTGCTTGCTATATCAACGCTTACATCTGCTATAGAATACGGTTCAAGATTTTTATAGCTGCTGATCTTAAATTCTTCACCGCATAAATCAGCCAAAAAATCATAAGAACTTATGCTGTTGCTTGACTCATTCACGATAAAAAAATTCAACTTGCCGCAATTTTCTTTGTAACTGTCGGGCACAAAATTCACTGCTTTAATCGTTATGTAATCAGCCTCTTTCCACACAATCGGTTGTGAAAAGAAATTTTCAATTCCGTTCAAACCGAATATGATGAATAGCAACACCACCAGCACAACCGATGAAACAGCAACGATAAAGTTTTCTTTTTTTGCATTTGGATTTTTGATTTTCATAATAAACCTCCGAAAAATAAATATAGATAAAAAAGCAGAATTTCTCCGCTTTCATCTACATAATCGCAAACACACACCAAACTTGGTCCGCAATTTCATATTTTTTATTTCTTCTTATATGATAACTCAAATGATGTCCGTTTTTTATCTTGCCAAAAAATTTATAAATTTTTCTGAAAACACATCAACAAAACTTGAATTTTTCTCCGTATTATAGAGGGGGATTTTTTGCTGTGGTGAAATCAAATGTAAACAAGGTGTAAAGAATTTTGCAAAACACCCGAACAAAATGGAAATTTTTCTCCGTATAGTAGAGGGACTTTTTTATGAGTGAATTTTTGTTTTAATTTTACTTATTCTTTTTTCTTTTTGAAAAAGTATCTCTCGAATAATACGAAAGGAGGCAGCGCAATGAAAGAAAGCTACAAAAGTTTTGATGAACTACCGATGATGATATCGGTGTCGCAGGTTGCAAAGGTGCTTGGAATATCTCGCACAAGGTCGTACGAGCTTGTCAATGAAAAAGGTTTTCCAAAAATAAAAATCGGTACAAGAATTGTTGTACCGAAAGATGAATTCAAGTTGTGGATTCAAAAACAAATTAAGAAAGGATAAAAATAATGTACGCAAATAAAAATTACAAAACCGACGGCAAGGTTTACTATATGCCGAACAAAATCTTTGATGAAAACTTTTCGCCGCACGAATTTATGATTTACTGTTTTCTTGTTTCGGTTGGTGACAGCAAAGGCGTCAGTTTTTGGTCTGTTCCGAAGATGGCAAGAACGACATCCGGGTGACCTTCAAGGATGGCACCGAGATCAAGGCATAAACCCATAGACGCAACAACGCCTCTGAACCACATCGGCTCCGGGGCGTTGTTCGTTTATTCCTCAACAATGTATTCCCGAAAAATATCCATTATGAAGTCTGCACTGGCAGGAGTATAGTTAGGAGATTGTGCAAGTACTGCAAAGTCATAGTTTCCATCAAAATGAACATCCTCAATCGTTGGTATGATCAAAAATGGAACTTCAGGCTCCTTGCGGCTATTCCTAATATACTGTCGTTTCACATACTCGGTATCGATATATTGAGGAAATGGCATATCTGGATTATACAGCAATTGGATTGTGTTCTGAACTGGCTTATCCCAGATTGGCTTTTCTTTGAAATCTTTCAGAGTGTCCAGCAGATAGTCATTACATTCGCCATGAGGATTTCCACAGTAAACAATACTGGATATCCACCTGTAAGCAACTGCAAAAAGCAAGTAGTCTCCGATACCTTCGCTTCGCAGATGCCCTGATGTGTCAAAGTATCTCGGATGCTGGGATCTTTCTTCAACTGGATAATACAGAAGATAATCCAGAATATGCGTCCAAGAACTGTAGCCGAGGCCTAAATCTGCATGCGAGTCAACATGGATAACATCAAAAGGAGTGGAAAGATCGCCTTTCTTTATCAGCTCTTTCCAAAAGAATAACGACTCATTATGACCGGCAACAACTCTGCCTCTTATCCTGTTCTGTTTTGAAAGCCCAAGGTTCCCTTCAAGGAAGTTTCTTACTTCTCGTTCAGACCAAACGCTGTCTCCATAGTCCTCTTCTGGTAAACGCTCGGGTTCTGACTCATTTATAAATGTCGCAACGGATTTCATGAAATAATCCATATCCAAATCAAGAACTTTCACAGGGGCAATCCCTCCTCGTGCTCTGTAATTTTCGGCAGGATTTCAAGGAAGTGCTGACCGATCTTTTCTGCGTCATAGCCGTTGGCCTCGCAGATGAACCGGACGATATCCGACAAAGCGATATAATCAAAATCGGTATTGCCTGCAGCATGCTCTCCTTTATTGATATAGTTCGTAAGATTTTCGCTTATATAGCGATAGAACATAAATCCTAACACATAAGACTTGAAACCCCAGCCATCAACAGAGCCACGCAAGTCATCTGCGATTGCCCATGTAGCACGGTGAAGCTCGTCACGCTCTTGTTCATTTTTAGTGT
>ERZ773110.1401-NODE-1401-length-19128-cov-4.726472_pt1 | contig 19128 bp, 12 predicted proteins | sample MGYA00580568_ERZ773110 | MGnify/ENA primary metagenome ERZ773110 (study PRJEB29015, sample SAMEA2737870) | human gut metagenome | biome: human gut; feature: human-associated habitat; material: faeces | place: China | collected 2012 ... | reverse complement strand
AAATTTCATCCGGCAGCAGTCCCACGGCAGACTGGCGCAGAATATTTTTAACCAGTCCGCCTTTTGCTTTCATTTCCCACGGGATGTTAAAAACGTAGGAGACAAGCTGTTTGTCGGCAAAAGGCACACGCGCTTCCAGTCCTGTGTTCATGCTGGTTCTGTCCATGCGGTTTAACAATGTCTGCATAAAAAAACGGATACTTAAATAGCCGATACGGCGGCGGCTCGTTTCTGTTTCATTTTCCATAGGGAGAATATCAACTTCACTGACAGCGCGGTCATAGGCATTTTTCACATAATCTTCCATATGCAGGGCATTTGCAAAATCCGCATTTAAAAGTGATTTCCGCGGGGCAAGGGTCGGTGTCCATGGGAAAGTGCCGCAGCCTAACATGGATTCACGGTGAAACCACGGATAGCCGCCGAATACCTCATCGGCACATTCACCGGTCAGTACAACCTTGTGCGTGTGGCTTACCTGCTCGCAGAAATAAAGAAGCGAGGAATCAATGTCTGCCATGCACGGCAGGTCGTGCGCTTTTACGGAACGCAGAAGATAATCCGCCTGTGTCTGGTTGGTACATTCCAGATAAGTATGATGACTGTTTAAATAAGAAGCCATTTTTGCGGCATACGGTTTATCCATGGAAGGCTGGAAACTGTTTGATTGAAAATAGTTCTCATTGTCCGTAAAGTCAAAGGAAAAGGTCTTTAACTGTCTTCCTTCTTTTTTTAACTCCCCTGCGCATACGGAAGATACCAGACTGGAATCAATTCCTCCGGAAAGGAAAGTACAGATAGGAACATCGGAAATCATCTGGCGGCGGATTGCACCGGTGAGCAGTTCACGGACAGTTGCAATGGTTGTTTCGTAGGAATCTTCATGTGGGTGGGATTCCAGCCGAAAATAGGTCGTTTCTCGGACACCGGCACGCGAAACACTTAAATAAGAACCCGGCAGAACCTCATGCACATTTTTATAGACACCACAGCCGGGCGTGTGGGCAGGACCTAAGGAAAAAATTTCATTCAGTCCGTTACTGTCAACAGCGGGTGCAATGCCGGGATAGCAAAAAAGTCCCTTTAATTCGGAAGCAAAAACGAAAGTGTTTCCGGTCTGTGTGTAAAAAAGCGGCTTTACACCGAAGCAATCGCGAAATAGTGTCAGCGTTTCGTGGCGTTCATCATAAACGGCAAGTGCAAAAATGCCATCCACATCCTGAATAAAAGACGGTCCAAAGTGAATGAAACCCAGCAGTAAAACCTCCGTGTCTGAAGTGGTTTTAAAATGAACCCCGCGGGCGGTGAGTTTGTTACGTAAATCATCTGTATTATAAATTTCACCGTTGTATACAATGTGATAGTGGTAGTCTGAATAAATTTTTGACATCGGCTGTGCGCCGCCCGTAATATCAATAATTGAAAGGCGGCGGTGTGCCAGTCCGCACCGGTTGCAGAGCAGTGTGCCGGAGGCATCCGGTCCGCGGTGTTTTAAAGTCCTTCCCATTTTTGCAAGCAGTATCTGATATTGTTCTTCATTTGATAAAAAAGATGCGTCAGCATCGAAAAATCCGGCTATTCCGCACATAAATCTCCTTTGGCAGGCAGGTCAGTTATATTTTTATAAATCTATGTAAAAACAAAATGAATTATACACAAAAGTCGGGTCAATTGACTATTGAAATGTGTGATATGTCGGTGGTAGAATATATGAATCATATTAGCAGAAATGCCTGCGGAATTGGAGAACAGCATGAAAGAAAGAAAAAAAGTTTTATGGGTTATCGGAGATTCAACATTAAGCAGTTTTAACGATAAATATTACTATCCGAGGTACGGATACGGAACAAAGCTGGCGGCGTATTTAGATGATGCGGTTGAAGTGAAAAATATTGCACTGTCGGGGCGGAGCAGTAAAAGCTATACGACAGAGCCACAGTATAAAGAATTGACGGGCGGTATGCAGAAAGGCGACTTTTTGCTGATTGGCTTCGGACACAACGATGAAAAGACGGAAGAAGCCCGTTTCACCTCAGCACAGGGGGACTATAAAACGGCAGGTTCATTTGCGGCATCTTTATATGATAATTATATTGTACCGGCACAGAAAGCCGGCTGTCAGGTGATTTTATGCACACCGATTGTCAGAAGAACAAAAACCGGTGAATGGAATGCGCAGGACCTGCATGTGACACAGGATTTTGGCACGTATCCGGGCGGAGATTATCCGCAGGCAGTCCGGGAACTTGGAAAAACACTGGGACTTCCGGTTGTGGATATGACAAAGATGACAAAGGCACTTTATGAAACACTCGGAAAAGACGAAACGGTGTATTTACATGCGTGGACGTCTGATAAAGCGGCAAGCGTGGATAATACGCACACCAATGTATGGGGTGCAAGGGTCAATGCGTGTCTTTGTCTGAATGAAGTAAAGAATCAGCAGGTGGCAGGGCTTTCCGAACATATTTTGGATACGGATGAAAAAGAAGTCTTAGACCGTAGTAAATATTTAGTATCCAATCCTGAATATCACCCGGTTGTATTTACCTCGGATTTACCAAAGAGCCGTTTTTGGGAAGATGCGGCAGGCTTTTCGGGTACGGTATTCGGCGATGTGCTTGAAGAAGTATCCAAAGAGCATTTTGTGTTAGAACCGGCAGGTGAAAATGCAGTACATATTGCAGTCAAAAATAACTGCGGAAAGATCGCGGCAGTATCGGACGGCATTGCGATGTATTATAAAAAAATCCCGGCGGACAGACCGTTTATTCTGCGGGCAAAAGCCGTAATTCACGATTATTTTTTAAATGATCAGGTATCCTTTGGATTAATGGTGCGTGATGATTGTTATGTGGATAAAACGACGGCGGATATTTTAGGAGATTATGTAGCGGCGGCACCGCTTTTGCTGACACACGGGGCGCAGTGCTGGAACTGCTTTGCAAGAAAAAGCGGTGAACTGGTGAAGGGTGGAATCTGCACCAGAGCATACAAACCGGGCGATGTCGTTGAACTTCAGATAGAAAGCACACAGGACGGATATGCCTGCACCTTCGGCAAAGAACAGACCATAACAGGCGGATTTGACTTCCAGCTGACCAGCATTGATGCAGAACACGTTTATGCGGGAATGTTTGTTTCAAGAAATGCCGATGTGACATTTACAGATATCGAATTAATTTTTAAGACACCGGAAAATGAATGATGAAAAGAAAGGCGTAAAGAAAATGAGAACATTTGCAAAATCATCAAAATTAGACAACGTTTGTTATGACATCAGAGGTCCGGTCATGGACGAAGCCAACCGCATGATTGAGCAGGGCGTTGAAATTTTAAAATTAAATATCGGAAATCCGGCGCCGTTTGGTTTTAAAGCACCACAGGAGCTGGTAGACATGATGCGTGGTAATCTGGAAAATGCGGAAGGCTATTCGGATTCCAGGGGCTTGTTAAAATCCAGACAGGCGATTGTGGAATACTGCAAAAAGAAAAATATCCCGAATGTCGGTGTCAATGATATTTATACGGGAAACGGTGTCAGTGAGCTGATTACACTGTCTATGAACGGATTGCTTGACAACGGCGATGAAGTACTTGTTCCGTCACCGGATTACCCGCTGTGGACGGCATCGGTTACGCTTGCGGGCGGAAAAGCGGTGCATTACCTGTGCGATGAACAGTCTAACTGGTATCCGGATATCGCGGATATGCGTAAAAAAATTACGGATAAGACAAAAGGCATTGTTATTATCAATCCGAACAATCCGACCGGTGCATTATATCCAAAGGAAATCTTAGAGCAGATTGTAGAACTGGCAAGGGAGCATGAACTGCTGATTTTTGCCGATGAAATCTATGACCGACTTGTGATGGATGGCAAACAGCACATTTCCATTGCTTCACTGGCACCGGATTTATGTGTTGTCAGCTTTAACGGACTTTCAAAGTCCCATCTGATTGCGGGCTACCGCTGCGGCTGGATGTGTATCAGCGGCGACAAGAGCCGTGCAAAGGGCTATATTGAGGGCATTAACCTGTTATCATCCATGCGCCTTTGTGCAAATGTACCGACACAGTCCGTTATTCCAAAGGCACTGGAGATGCTGGATTCGACCAAAGAAATGTTAGAGCCGGGAGGCAGGGTGTATGAACAGCGTGAATACATTTACAATGCGTTAAATGATATTCCGGGTGTGAGTGCGGTAAAACCGGAAGCGGCATTTTACATTTTCCCGAAAATGGATATGAAAAAGTTTCATATTAAAGATGATGAGAAATTTGCGCTGGATTTCTTAAAGGAGAAAAAAATTCTGGTAACGCACGGCGGCGGTTTCCACTGGAATACACCGGATCATTTCAGAATTGTCTATCTGCCGGATGTGGATACGCTGACGGAAGCCTGCACACGAATGAAGGACTTTTTTGCACATTACGTACAGGATTAAAACGAGGAGAAAATATGTTTCGGAAGTTAAGAGCAGAAGCAGAGAGGGAGAATGGAAAAGAAAACAAGCTTATGTTTGACAACAGGGCATTATTTGCTTTGCTGTTACCGATTATTATAGAACAGATTTTAAATTCCTTTATGGGAATGGTGGATACCGTTATGGTCAGCAATGTAGGCAGTGCGGCGATTTCGGCGGTATCGCTGGTGGATTCTATCAATAATCTTGTCATTCAGGTGTTCTCGGCAATGGCGGCGGGGGCTGCCATTGTCTGCTCAAGATTTATCGGGGCGAAAGACAGGAACGGCTGTAACCGTGCGGCACGACAGGTTGTGTTGACTGTTTTTATCATTTCCGTGGCGATTATGGTATTCGGATTGATATTCCGTGTGCCGTTACTGCAGGTGGTTTTCGGTGCGATTGAACCGGAGGTTATGGAAAATGCAATGATTTATTTTCTGATTACGGTGGTTTCATATCCGTTTCTGGCACTGTTTAATGCGGGTGCGGCGTTTTTCAGGGCGGAGAGCAATGCCAAGCTGCCGATGTTTGTGGCGGCAGGCTCGAATGTTTTAAATATTGCCGGAAATGCCGTTTTTATTTTCGGCATGAATATGGGTGTTGCCGGTGCGGCATTATCGACACTGCTGTCGAGAGTGTTGTGTATGGTTATCATTTTTGTACTGTTAAGACGTAAAAATCAGATGATTGTTTTAGATCACTATTTTAAAATCTGTCCTGAAAAGAACCTGATTCGTCAGATTCTGTCAATCAGTATTCCGTCCGGTGTGGAAAACGGTATGTTCCAGTTTGGTAAGCTGGCAATCCAGTCTACTGTATCAACTATGGGTACGACAGCGATTGCGGCACAGGCGATGACAAATATCCTTGAAAATGTCAACGGCGTATTCGGTATTGGTACGGGAATCGGATTGATGACCGTGGTCGGACAGTGTATCGGAGCGAAACATTATAAAGAAGCAAAATACTATATGGTAAAATTAACCGTCATTGCGGAAGTGGGACTGACGATATCGTGTCTGCTGGTTTATGCGGCGGCACACCCGGTTACGCTTATAGCAGGCATGGAAGCGGAAAGCGCAGCACTGTGTATGCAGATGATTGCGGCAATTACGATTGTAAAACCGGTTGCCTGGGTGCTTTCATTTGTACCTGCATACGGACTGCGTGCCGCAGGAGATGTCCGCTTTTCAATGATAGTTTCCGTAACTACGATGTGGTGCTGCAGGGTTGCCCTTTGTATCTTTCTTGTAAAAGCATTTGGCATGGGACCAATGGCAGTCTGGATTGGTATGTTCGCAGACTGGTCTATCCGCTCCGTAATCTTTTCGGGAAGATTTTTAAGCGGCCGGTGGCTGAAAAAAGCGATGAATTAATAGAAAAATGCCTGCGGAAATGAGGATTAATATGATTAGAGAATTAGCATTAAAGAACCGGTCTTACAGAAGATTTTACGGTGAGAAAAAGATTGATGAAAAGACACTGCGGGAATTGGTGGATATTGCAAGGAATACACCGTCTGCGGCAAACAGACAGCCGCTTCAATACCGTCTTGTGTGTGATGATGAAACAAACAGCCGTGTATACGACTGTCTTGGCTGGGCAGGCTATTATAAGGACTGGGACGGTCCGGTAGCAGAGGAACGTCCATCAGCATATATTATTATGGTGACACCGCAGGATGTAAATCCGCAGTGGGATGAAGGCATTGCGGGTCAGACCATTCTGCTTGCGGCGACAGAGCAGGGGCTTGGCGGCTGTTTTATCGGAAATATCCGGAAAGAAAAGCTTGCTGCTGTTTTAAATCTGCCGGAGGGTTATAAGGTGGATTTGTGCATTGCACTGGGATATCCAAAAGAAGAAGTGGTATTGGAAGATATTGCGGGAGATGGCGACATTCATTATTACCGTGATGACAATCAGGTACAGCATGTGCCGAAAAAGAAGCTGGATGACATTTTAATATAAGAAGTAACGGAACGGACAGTCCTGTGGAAAATGAGAATACGGTTTGTTGTTTTCTAATAATTTTCAAATTTTGTGGAAAAAGTGAAAAAATACACTTTAAATTTGATAAAATATTGTCAAAATAACCTGATTATGATAGTATATTAGTAAGATGTGTACGAGAAAAGCTGCAAAAGCAGCAGAAAAGAGGTAAGGTTATGAGGTTGACATTTTTAGGGGCAGATCATGAAGTAACAGGCAGTTGTCATTTCTTACAGGCATGTGGGAAAAATATCCTTATCGATTGTGGCATGGAACAGGGCAATGATGTTTATGAGAATCAGGAACTGCCGGTTCCTGCATCTGACGTAGATTATGTATTGCTTACACATGCACATATTGACCATTCGGGACTGATACCGCTTCTGTATGTGAACGGATTCCGTGGAAAGGTCTATACGACAGAGCCGACGGTGCAGCTGTGCGAGATTATGTTAAAAGACAGCGCACACATTCAGATGTTTGAGGCAGAATGGCGCAACCGTAAGGCAAAACGTTCCAACGGTACGTTAAAGGAATTTGTTCCACTGTATGATATTGAAGCGGCAATTAACGTTATGAAGCAATTCGTAGGCTGTGCCTATGAGGATATTATCCAGCTAGATGAAGGTATTAAAATCCGGTTCCGTGATGTCGGACATCTGTTAGGTTCTGCCAGTATTGAAGTGTGGGCAGAGGAAGACGGAGAAGCCCGCAAGATGGTATTTTCCGGCGATATCGGAAATATGAACAAGCCGATTGTGAAAAATCCGCAGTATACGTCCGATGCGGATTACGTTGTTATGGAATCTACCTATGGTAACAGAAGCCACGGTGGTACGCCGGATTATGTAACAGAGCTTGTCAGTATATTTGAAAGGACGTTTAACCGTGGTGGTAATGTCGTGATTCCTTCCTTTGCAGTTGGCAGAACACAGGAAATATTATATTTTATCCGGAAGATTAAACAGGATCATTTAATTGACCGTGAGTTTGATGTATATATGGATAGTCCGCTGGCAATTGAAGCAACCAATATTTTTCAGAAAAATGTGGATATGTGTTTTGATGAGGAAGCGATGGCACTGGTAAAAGGTGGAATCAACCCACTGACATTTCCGGGGTTAAAGTTTGCGGTAACGGGCGAAGAATCAAAACTGATTAATTTTGACCCGAAGCCGAAGGTAATCTTATCGGCTTCCGGTATGTGTGAAGCGGGACGAATCCGCCACCACTTAAAGCATAACCTGTGGCGGCCGGAATGTACGATACTGTTTGTCGGTTATCAGGCAGTCGGTACAACAGGCAGAATTATTGTAGACGGTGCAGATGAGATTAAGCTGTTTGGTGAGCCGATTAAAATCAGTGCGGAAATCGTACAGCTTCAGGGTGCAAGCGGTCATGCCGATAAAGAAGGCTTAATACGCTGGGTATCCCAGTTTGAAAAGAAGCCGAAAAAAGTATTTGTTGTACACGGTGAAGACAGCGTGTGCGATGAATTTACGGAGTGTCTGCGTACAGAGCATGGATTTAACGCGGAAGCGCCATATACGGGAGCCAGTTATGATCTGATTGCAGGCGAGTGGCTGACTGAGGGCAACCGCAAGAAGAAGGAAAGAAGAAGTGTTAATAAGAGGAATCAGGGCGTCTTTGACCGCCTGATTGCCGCAGGAAAGCGTTTGATGACAGTTATTCAGCACAACGAAGGCGGTGCAAATAAGGATCTGGCAAAATTTGCTGACCAGATTAATGCGTTGTGCGACAAGTGGGACAGATAATAAATTGTAAAGCAAACATCTATGCTGGCAGATGAGAAACCGCCTGCACGGATTTTCCATCGCCGCTTTGCAGCAAGTTGCTCAGAAACGAGGATTGTATGAAAAAAATAGTATTCGTGCTGAATCCTCACTCGGGAAAGGCACTGATTAAAAATGCATTACTAAAGATAATACAGGTGTTTTCGGAAGCAGGGTACGATGTGACTGTGTATCCTACGAAGGCACCGCTTGACGGATATGAGTACCTGAAAAAGCGTGAAGGTCAATATGATGTGCTGGTATGCAGCGGCGGTGACGGAACGTTAAATGAAGTGGTACGTGCTGTATTGGAATATCAGGGCGATAAACCGCCGATTGGCTATATTCCAAGCGGCAGTACCAATGATTTTGCAACCAGTCTGAATATTCCAAAGGACATGGTTCGTGCGGCACAGCATATTGCGGCAGGAGAGCCTGTTCAATGTGATATCGGAAGGGCAAACGATGAACGCTCGTTTAATTATGTGGCGGCGTTTGGTGCATTTACAGAGGTTTCATATGCGACACCACAGCATTTGAAAAATCTGCTGGGACATCAGGCATATGTACTGGAGGGTGTTAAAAGCCTTGCGGCATTAAAACCGTACAAAGTAAAAGTTACCAGTAATGAACTTCAGGTGGAAGATTCGTTTGTATACGGTATGGTAAGCAATACAGAGTCCGTGGGCGGTATGCGCGGGCTGGCAGGAACCGGTGTGGACTTACAGGATGGATTGTTTGAAGTGACGCTGATTAAGGAAATTAAAAATCCAATGGAAGTACAGCAGCTGGTGACGGCATTTCTTTCAAAAAACTTTGAAAAATGTGATGTTTTGTACTCTTTTAAGACCAGTAAAATCACTTTTGAATCAGAAGAAGCAATCAAGTGGACACTGGATGGTGAGTATGGCGGAGAGTGGAAAGAAATGAGGCTGGAAGTAGAACCGCGGGCAATAGAGTTCATAATTAAGAAAAGAAAGGAAAAGACAAAAAAACTTAATTAAATGAACACAAAACGAATTTAGCTTAAAAAACAATAAAATAATTGAAAAATGATTTATAAAATTAAGTCGAGGGTTTTGAAAAAGTGCAAATAAAACCCTCGACTTAATTTTTTTATGTTTCAAAATAATAAATATTAAAATAAAAGCAAAAGAATATATAAAATGAAACACAATTTAGAAACAATTTTGAAAAAATCTGGAATATATTGTGAAAACGACAGGGGCGCAGAGGGCTAGAAAGCATAAAAATCAACAAAAATGTAGCAAAACAACGGTGATATCATTGAAAAACACAATAATAGTCAGATAATTATAAAATAAATGCTTAAAAGATAAATAATCAGACAATTTTAAATAAAAAAATATTTACAGATTTTAAAAATAGGCGTATAGTAACCGTAAGATGAAAATCCCCAATAAGTTTACGAAAGGAAGATTAAGACTATGGAGAATCAAACAAAACAGCCTGGACTTTACAGCGAGCAGTTTGAACATGATAACTGCGGTATCGGCGCAATTGTAAGTATTAAGGGCATTAAGACACATCAGACGGTTTCTGATGCATTAAGTATTGTTGAAAACTTAGAGCACAGAGCAGGTAAGGATGCAGAAGGAAAGACCGGTGATGGTGTTGGTATTCTGTTACAGATATCACATAAGTTCTTTAAAAAGGCTGTAAAGCCTCTTGGAATTGAACTGGGAGAGGAAAGAGAATACGGTATCGGTATGTTTTTCTTCCCACAGGATGAATTGAAGAGAAATCAGTCCAAGAAGATGTTTGAAATTATCGTAGAAAAGGAAGGGCTGGAGTTCCTTGGCTGGAGAGAAGTCCCGACTTATCCGAATGTTCTCGGTAAGAAAGCAATTGACTGTATGCCGTATATCATGCAGGCATTTGTAAAGAAGCCGGAAGATGTAAATAAGGGAATTGATTTTGACAGAAAGTTATATGTAGCAAGACGTGTATTTGAACAGACCTGTGAAAATACATATGTTGTATCTTTATCCAGCAGAACAATCGTTTATAAAGGGATGTTCTTAGTCGGACAGTTAAGACAGTTCTTCGGCGATTTAAGAGATGAGGACTATGAATCCGCAATTGCGCTGGTTCACTCAAGATTCTCAACGAATACAACACCAAGCTGGGAGAGAGCGCATCCAAACAGATTTATCGTACATAACGGTGAAATCAATACAATCAAGGGAAATGCCGACAGAATGCTAGCCAGAGAAGAAACCATGTACTCTGATTACCTTGAAGAAGAAATGTCAAAGATTACACCGGTTGTCAATACAAACGGTTCTGACTCCGCAATGTTAGATAATACACTTGAATTTTTTGTTATGAACGGTATGCCGCTTCCGCTTGCGGTGATGATTACCATTCCTGAACCGTGGAGCAACAACAAGGCGATGGCACAGGAAAAGAAAGATTTCTATCAGTATTATGCAACGATGATGGAACCTTGGGATGGTCCGGCTTCCATTCTGTTCTCAGACGGTGATATCATGGGTGCGGTACTCGACAGAAACGGTCTTCGTCCTTCTCGTTACTATGTAACAAATGATGGTTATCTGATTCTTTCTTCCGAAGTCGGTGTGCTTCCGGTTGATGAAAGCAGAATTAAGTTAAAAGACCGTTTAAGACCGGGTAAAATGCTTCTGGTTGATACCGTAAAGGGCGAATTAATCGATGATGATGAATTAAAGGAAAAATATGCAACCAAGCAGCCTTACGGTGAATGGCTGGACAACAATCTGGTACAGCTTCATGATTTAAAGATTCCGAACAAGAAGGTACCGGTACATACAAAGGAAGAACGTGCAAGACTTCAGAAAGCTTTCGGCTATACTTACGAAGACTTTAAGACATCCATCCTTCCAATGGCATTAAACGGTTCAGAGCAGATCGGTGCAATGGGTATTGATACACCGCTGGCTGTTCTTTCCAATAATCATCAGCCGCTGTTTAACTATTTCAAACAGCTGTTTGCACAGGTAACCAATCCGCCAATCGACTCTATCCGTGAAAAGGTCGTTACATCGACAACGGTTTACTTAGGTTCAGACGGTAATGTGCTGGAAGAAAAGCCGGAAAACTGTAAGCAGTTAAGAATTAACAACCCGATTCTTACCAATACAGATATTTTAAAGATTAAAAATATGAAGGTAGACGGTTTTAAGGTTGAAACCATTCCGATTATTTATTATAAGAATACCTCGCTGGAAAAGGCGATTGACCACCTGTATGTAGAAGCTGACAGAGCGCACAGAGAAGGTGCAAATATCATTATCCTTTCCGACAGAGGCGTTGATGAAAACCACGTAGCGATTCCGTCATTGCTTGCCGTATCTGCATTACAGCAGTATCTGGTACAGACAAAGAAAAGAACCAGCATGGCGGTAATCTTAGAGAGCGGTGAGCCAAGAGATGTACATCATTTTGCAACACTGTTAGGCTTTGGCGCATCAGCAATTAACCCATACCTTGCACAGGAAAGTATTCAGGAACTGATTGACTTAAATATGCTGGACAAGGATTATTATGCGGCAGTAGATGATTACAATAACGCAATCATCAACGGTATTGTAAAGATTGCGGCGAAAATGGGTATTTCAACAATCCAGTCTTATCAGGGTGCGAAGATTTTTGAAGCAATCGGTATTGATTCAGATGTGATTAACAAGTACTTTAAGGGAACGGTCAGCAGAATTGAAGGTGTTAGCTTAAAGGATATTGAAAATGATGTGGAAACCCTTCACTCAAAGGCATTTGACCCGCTGGGACTGTCTACGGATACAACACTTGATAGCGCAGGCGCACATAAGATGAGAAGCGGAAAGGAAGAACATTTATACAATCCGCAGACCATTCATTTATTACAGCTTGCCACAAGAACGGGGGATTACAATACATTTAAGGAATATACAGAACTGGTCAATAAAGATACCGGTGTAAAGAACTTACGTGGACTGATGAATATTAAGTTCCCGAAGAAGGGCATTAACATCGATGAAGTAGAAAGCGTAGATTCTATTGTGAAGCGCTTTAAGACCGGTGCGATGTCCTACGGTTCTATTTCAAAGGAAGCCCATGAAACCATGGCAATCGCAATGAATATGTTACACGGTAAGTCTAACAGCGGTGAGGGCGGTGAAGACGAAGACCGTTTAACAGTCGGTGCAGACGGAAAGAACAGATGTTCAGCAATCAAGCAGGTTGCTTCCGGACGTTTCGGTGTTACATCAAGATACTTAGTCAGCGCACAGGAAATCCAGATTAAGATGGCACAGGGCGCAAAACCGGGTGAAGGCGGACATCTGCCGGGCAAGAAGGTTTATCCTTGGATTGCAAAGACAAGACTTTCAACACCGGGTGTATCATTAATTTCACCGCCGCCACATCACGATATTTACTCTATCGAAGATTTGGCACAGTTGATTTACGATTTGAAAAATGCAAATAAGAACGCAAGAATTTCCGTAAAACTCGTATCAGAAGCGGGTGTTGGTACAATTGCTTCAGGTGTTGCCAAAGCCGGTGCACAGGTTATCTTAATTTCCGGTTATGACGGCGGTACAGGTGCAGCTCCTAGAAGTTCTATCCACAATGCCGGACTTCCTTGGGAACTCGGACTTGCCGAAGCACACCAGACACTGATTATGAACGGACTGCGTAATAAGGTCGTGATCGAAACAGACGGTAAGCTGATGAGCGGTCGTGACGTAGCGATTGCGGCAATGCTCGGTGCGGAAGAATTTGGATTTGCAACAGCACCGCTTGTAACAATGGGCTGTGTGATGATGAGAGTCTGTAACTTAGATACCTGTCCGGTTGGTATTGCAACACAGAATCCGGAACTTCGTAAGAGATTTACAGGTAAGCCGGAATACGTTGTCAACTTTATGAGATTTATTGCACAGGAACTGCGTGAATATATGGCAAAGCTGGGCGTAAAGACAGTTGACGAACTGGTAGGAAGAACGGATTTCTTAGAGCAGAAGCAGGTTGAAGGAAGCGGTCGTTCCGCAGAAGTCAATCTTTCAGCAATCCTTAACAATCCTTATATTAAGGAAGCAGGAAAGATTCAGTACAACAAGAAGAACGTATATAACTTTGAACTGGAAAAGACGGTTGATGAAAAGGTCCTGATTAAGAAATTCGCATCTGCATTAGAGAGCGGACAAAAGAGAAGTGTTGAGGTCGATGTAACCAATACAGACCGCGCACTCGGTACACTGCTCGGTGCAGAGATTACAAGAAGATTCGGTGAAACACTTGAAGAGGATACATATACCGTAAAATGCCACGGCGCAGGCGGACAGAGCTTCGGTGCATTTATTCCAAAGGGACTGACACTCGAACTGGTCGGCGACAGCAATGACTACTTCGGCAAAGGTCTTTCAGGCGGTAAGCTGATTGTTTACCCACAGGCAGGCGCTACTTACAAAGAAGATGAAAATATTATTGTTGGTAATGTTGCCCTGTATGGTGCAACAAGCGGTAAAGCATTTATTAACGGTGTTGCGGGAGAACGTTTCTGTGTTCGTAATTCCGGTGCAACAGCAGTTGTAGAAGGCTGCGGTGACCATGGTTGTGAATACATGACAGGCGGACGTGTTGTAGTACTTGGCGGAACCGGTAAGAACTTTGCAGCCGGTATGAGCGGTGGTATCGCCTATGTACTCGATGAGGATACAAGCCTTTACAAGAGAGTAAATAAGCAGCTTGTTTCCATGGAACCGGTAACGGATAAATACGATGTGCTTGAGTTAAAAGAAATTATTACAGAACACGTAGCTTATACCAATTCAAAGAAGGGCAAGGAAGTCTTAGACAACTTCGGCGAATACCTTCCGATGTTTAAGAGAATTGTTCCGCATGATTATAAGAAGATGATGAACAAGATTGTACAGATGGAAGAAAAGGGATTAAGCAGCGAACAGGCACAGATTGAAGCATTCTATGCAGCAATTAAGTAAATGATACGAAGTGAATGACCGAAAGGAGATACCTATGGGAAAGCCAACCGGATTTTTAGAATATGAACGCGTGGAAGCGAAAGCAGTTTCACCGAAAGAACGAATCAAAAATTTTAATGAATTTCATACCCCTTTATCAGAGGCAGAACAGAGAAAACAGAGCGCACGCTGCATGGACTGCGGCGTTCCGTTCTGCCAGTCAGGCATGACAATTAAAGGCATGACATCAGGCTGTCCGTTAAACAACCTGATTCCTGAATGGAATGATCTTGTATACACAGGAAACTGGGAGCAGGCGTACAACCGCCTGCACAAGACCAGCAATTTCCCTGAATTTACAAGCCGTGTCTGCCCGGCGCTTTGTGAGAAAGCCTGTACCTGTGGTTTAAACGGAGATGCAGTCTGCACAAAGGAAAATGAAATGGCGATTATCGAACATGCTTATGCAAATGGCCTTGCAGGTCCAAAGCCGCCAAAGGTAAGAACCGGCAAGAAAATTGCAGTTGTCGGTTCAGGTCCTTCGGGACTTGCCGTTGCAGACCAGTTAAATTCAAGAGGGCATTCCGTAACGGTTTATGAACGTGCAGACAGAGTCGGCGGATTACTGCGTTACGGTATTCCGAACATGAAGCTGGAAAAGCATATCATTGACAGAAAAATCAATGTGATGAAAGCGGAAGGTATTGAATTTGTAACCGATGCCAATATCGGTGTCAATATTAAGGCACAGAAATTACAGGAAGAATACGATGCAGTCGTACTTTGCTGTGGTGCTTCTAATCCGAGAGATATCAATGCACCGGGCAGAGATGCAAACGGAATCTATTTTGCGGTAGATTTCCTGACATCAACCACCAAGAGCCTGTTAGATTCCGGTTTACAGGACGGCAAATACATTTCTGCAAAGAATAAAAATGTCATTGTTATCGGCGGCGGTGATACCGGTAATGACTGTGTGGGAACGTGTATCCGTCACGGCTGTAAATCTATTACACAGCTTGAAATGATGCCAAAGGCACCGGATACAAGAGCGGAGAGCAATCCTTGGCCACAGTGGCCGTTAGTCTGCAAAACAGATTACGGTCAGGAAGAAGCGATTGCCGTATTCGGACATGACCCTCGAATCTATACAACAACCGTTAAGGAGTTTAAAAAGGATAAGAAGGGCAACCTTGAGAAGGTTGTAACCGTGAAGCTGGAGTCTAAGAAGGACGAAAAGACCGGCAGAAGAATGATGGTTCCGGTAGAGGGAACAGAACAGGAACTGCCTTGCGAACTCGTACTGATTGCGGCAGGTTTCTTAGGCACACAGAAGTATATCGCAGACGCATTTGGTGTGGAATTAAACGAAAGAACCAATGTAAAGACTGCGGCAGATAAATTTGCAACAAATGTGGCAGGTGTATTTACAGCAGGCGATATGCACACAGGACAGTCCCTTGTTGTAAAGGCAATCCGTCAGGGCCGCGATTGTGCAAGAGAAGTAGATGCGTACTTAATGGGATATACGAATCTGTAATTTAAAAATCTTATGATATCAGGGCGATTGTGGGAGTGTACAGCACGGAACAATCTGTAGACATTATAGGCATATAAATGTGTTGTGAAAGCAGGCTTGACGACCGGGAGGTTGTCGGGCCTGCTTATGTTTTATATGAAAAAGCGACAAAAGCAACGGAAACCAATCAAAACCAACGAAGACCAACAGAAACCAACGAAAAATCACCTACAAAAAGCAATGGGAAAGAATAAAGAAGCGTAGTATATCTGAATGTACGGTTGAAAAAATATTAATTTTTGCAGAAGAAAAGAGGGGAAAGATTCATGAAAAGGTTTGCAGTATCATTTTTGGGAGTGTTAATGATTGTGATGGCGGTCAGCGGCTGTACCGGCAAAAAGCCGGCAGAACAGTATGTCAGTGAACAGTTAAACTGCAGCCTGCCTGCCGCAGAAAAAGCGGAAGCTTCCGACACGCACGGCGGATTTCACGGTGAAGGCGAATATGCGGCAACGATCCGGTTTGATGCAATGCATGGTGCAGAACTGGCGGAGCAGCTTCAAAATACAGACGGGTGGAAAGTACTTCCGCTGGAGGAAGAATTAGAACTGCTGATGTATGGCGGAAGCAGGGGCGGCAGCAGTTATGGGTATTATTTTGCGGATAAAGCAGGAATCCCGAAGATTGAAAACGGCTGTTATTATTTTATTGACAGACAGCAGGATACAGAAAGAACAGAACTTTTATACCACCGGTCATATAATTTTTCTCTGGCAATATATGATTCAGATGAGAATATACTGTATTATTGTGAGATAGATACATAACATGAATATATAAGATAAATACATAAGGCGTACTGTGCGGAAACAGGCACTACAGAACATTAAATGTAATGTTTTGTAGTACTTTTTTTACAATTTGTGGTATACTGTTTTAAATAACGGCAGAAGAGAAACCGCCTTGATGTTAGCGGTATTATGTAGCAGAACGGAGAATGATATGAATAAAGATTTTTTAGAAAGAGTAATAAGAAGACTTCGGCTGATGCTGCGGATTGCGTTCAGCCGGACGGCAATTATCGTAGTGGCACTGCTGTTACAGCTCTTTGTTTTCTTTGCCAGCTTTTACTGGTTAAAAGATTACAGTACGGTCGTTTATGCGGCATTTGTACTGCTGGGGGCGGTGACGGTTGTTCATATTTTAAATGAAGAAAATAATGCTTCCTTTAAAATAGCGTGGATTATTCCGGTGCTGGTTATCCCGGTATTTGGCACGGTATTATATATCTATATCAACCTCCAGCCGGGAACAAAAAGAATCCATAAGAAGCTCACAAAGATTGAAGATGAAATCCGTCCGTATCTTGCGCAGAATGAAGAAACGGTGCAGGAGTTACAGGAGCAGTCCGCGGGAGAAAAAGGCATTGCGGATTATCTGTATCATGCGGATAATTACCCGGTCTATGCAGGCTGTAAAATGAAATATTATCCAATCGGTGAAGCAAAATTTGCAGACATGATTGAACAGTTAAAACGTGCCGAGCATTTCATTTTCATGGAGTATTTTATTGTGACAAAAAGCTATATGTGGAATACGATTCTGGAAATTTTAAAGGAAAAGGCGGCGCAGGGTGTGGAAGTCCGCATGATGTATGACGGCATGTGCAGTCTGGCGCTGCTTCCGTATGGGTATTATAAAGATTTGGAAAAAATGGGAATCCAGAGTATTCCGTTCTCACAGATTCGACCGGTGCTGTCTACCTACCAGAATAACCGCGACCACCGTAAAATTCTCATTATTGACGGAAAAACAGTATTTACGGGCGGCATAAACCTTGCGGATGAGTACATTAACCGAATTGACCGTTTCGGACACTGGAAGGATACGGCAGTTATGATTCAGGGGGAGGCAGTGAAAAGCTTTACGCTGCTCTTTTTGAAAATGTGGCATGTGGCAAAGGGAAAGGACAGTATCCCGCAAGAAGAAATCCGAAAATATACGGTTGAAGTATGGGAAAACACGCAGTCTGATGAGATGCGTACAGATATGGAAAGTATGCGGAACACCGATATGCAAAATACGCAGGATAAAAAGCTGCACGCGGGTGGCTATGTCATTCCATATGGGGATGACCCATATGGCGATGAGCGTATCGGAAAGCAGGTCTATATCGACATTTTAAACCGTGCGCGGAAATATGTGCATATTATGACACCGTATCTGATTCTGGATGATGAAATGATAACGGCGCTGCGCTACTGTGCGAAGCGTGGTGTGGAAACGGTGATTATCATGCCGCATATTCCGGATAAAATCTATGCTTATCTGCTGGCGAGGACGTACTATAAGCAGCTGTTAAAATACGGTGTAAAGATTTATGAATATACGCCGGGCTTTGTACACGCCAAGGTATTTGTCAGTGATGATATCCGGGGCTGTGTCGGAACGATTAATCTGGATTTCAGAAGTCTGTATCTGCATTTTGAATGTGGGGCATATATGTACAGCAACGATGTATTACATGATGTGGAGCAGGATTTTAAAGAAACATTAAAGCAGTGCCAGGAGATTACAAAGGAGAGCTGCGATAAATATCCGAAAGGGAAAATGCTGGTTGGAAAAATGCTTCGTCTGATTGCGCCGCTGATGTAATTTGAGAAAAACAAAAATGTGAAAAGAATGTAAAATTCATGTAAAAAATTCACAAAAGAAATTGTGAAAAGCAGATAAAAAACCATGACTTGCCGAAAAATGTCGAAAAACCGTACTTTAGGTTGTTTTTATCAAATCCATGTAGTATGATGTGGTAGAAAGTTAAAAATATTAGGTGGGTTTAGGAGGAGAACAATGATTACGGTATCTATTTTATTGGATTCAGTAGAAAAAATTCAGAGATTTGTAAGCATTATCAGCAAATATTCCTGTGATTTTGATATTGAATCGGGACACAGCTGTATTGATGCAAAGTCTTTGGTGGGGTTATTCAGTCTGGATATCAGTAAGCCGCTTCGTTTAACGATTAATGACGACGGTACTTTAATAGAAGATATTTTAAGAGATATTCAGGAGTTCATGGAGTATTAATCTATAAGTACAGAGTATTTTATAGGATTTCATATGAGGTTCATGCAGGGCAGAAGATGCCTGCATGAACCTTTTTTGTTTGATTCATGAAAGTTCATGGCACAGGAGATGTTTCCGGCGGCAGCCTTGTATGATGGGATAAAAAGAGTACAAAGACAGGAGCAGATAAAAAATAAAAAAGCCTGTTACCATAAAAGTAACAGGCTTACCCAAACAGTAGTGCAGTCGGCGGGACTTGAACCCGCACGAGCGCAATGCTCACTAGATCCTTAGTCTAGCGCGTATGCCAATTCCGCCACGACTGC
>ERZ773110.1375-NODE-1375-length-19477-cov-7.004376_pt1 | contig 19477 bp, 14 predicted proteins | sample MGYA00580568_ERZ773110 | MGnify/ENA primary metagenome ERZ773110 (study PRJEB29015, sample SAMEA2737870) | human gut metagenome | biome: human gut; feature: human-associated habitat; material: faeces | place: China | collected 2012 ... | reverse complement strand
TGCGAAATGATAAAAAGTAAAGTGGAAAGTTAAATGAATATCACCCGGAAGACTTGCTGCCTTCCCCAGTGGTATTTTTTATTTTGACATTCCATCCGTTGCGGAAGTTCAGCTTTTTTCATAATATTTGTACATCATAGAAATTTCTGCTGCTTTGATGCTCAAGATTGCAAAATAGAAAGTTAGTGCCCGCAGCCATTTCTATTGCTTTGGTGCAAATTGTATCAAAATAGAAAAATCAGTACAAAAAACTTCTAAATCAAACATTTTTTGTACTGATTTTATTATTTTTCCCGTTTTAGCGAAAATAAGCTTTTGTAATAGAACAAAATCTCCTGTTTTTGTATTTTTTTAGTGAAAAATGGTGTTTTAAATACAAACAGAACTCCCGGAGGGGCGTCTGCAGCTCCGAGAGTACGTCCGGTTTGAGGCTGCCATCCGCAGTAAGCCACGCTATTCATAAAAGATGCACCACATTTATTTCATAGCGCGGCATTCGCTGCATTTATTTCCGGTGCCTGTTCTCCAAAGCCGCCTCCACGAATCCCTTAAACAACGGATGCGGTCTGTTGGGTCTGGACTTGAGCTCGGGGTGTCCCTGGGTGGCTACGAAGAAGGGATGCTCGGTAAGCTCGCACATCTCCACGATACGTCCGTCAGGGGACAGACCGGACAGACGAAGACCGTGTTCGGTGAGGACGGCACGATAATCGTTGTTGACCTCATAACGATGACGATGTCTCTCGGAGATATTCTCCTGTCCGTAGAGCTGATAAGCACGGGAATCCTTATCCAGTACACAAGGGTATGCACCCAGTCTTAAGGTACCGCCGATATCCTCAACACCGTTCTGGTCCGGCATCAGAGCGATCACAGGATGTGTGGTGTTAGGATCCAGTTCCACACTGTGGGCATCCGTATACCCGATGACGTTTCTTGCATATTCTACAATCGTCAGCTGCATTCCCAGACACAGTCCCAGGAAGGGAACTCCGTGGGTTCTTGCATACTGAATCGCCAGGATCTTGCCTTCGATACCTCGGGAACCGAAGCCACCGGGGACCAGGACACCGTTGCAGTCACCTAACAGTTCATCCACATTTTCAGGCGTTACCGTCTCGGAGTCGATCCATTTGATGTGTACGGTCGCATGATTGGTGATACCGCCATGCTTCAGAGCCTCTACGACACTGATATAGGCATCATGCAGAGAGACATATTTTCCGACCAGAGCGATCTGCACTTCATCGGTGGGATGACGCAGATCCTCCACCATCTTCTTCCAGTCTGTCAGATCCGGTTCCGGACAATCCAGATGCAGGCATTCACAGGCTACCTGTGCCAGATGCTCTTTTTCCATAGCTAACGGAGCCTCATACAGATACTCCACATCCAGATTCTGCAATACATGACTCTGAGGTACGTTACAGAACAGAGCAATCTTATCCTTGATGGACTGATCCAGAGGATGCTCACTTCTGCAGACGATGATATCCGGCTGGATGCCCATGCCCTGCAGATCCTTAACACTGGCCTGGGTAGGCTTGGTCTTCAGCTCCTGAGAAGCACTCAGATAAGGAATCAGCGTTACATGGATCAGAATGGCATTGTCATGCCCCACCTCATGTTGGAACTGACGGATGGACTCCAGGAAAGGCTGGCTCTCGATGTCACCTACGGTACCGCCTACCTCGATGATGGCGATACGGGTCTCATCATCTGTAAAGTTGCGGTAAAAGCGGCTCTTGATCTCATTGGTGATATGGGGGATGACCTGTACAGTACCTCCGCCGTAATCACCACGACGCTCCTTCTGCAATACAGACCAGTATACCTTACCGGTGGTAACGTTGGAATTTTTATCCAGATTCTCATCGATGAAACGCTCATAATGTCCCAGATCCAGATCGGTCTCCGTACCATCTTCTGTGACGAATACCTCGCCATGCTGGATCGGGTTCATGGTGCCGGGATCAATATTGATATAAGGATCGAATTTCTGCATGGTTACCTTATAACCTCTTGCCTTTAACAGTCTTCCCAGGGAAGCTGCGGTAATTCCTTTTCCCAGACCGGATACGACTCCTCCGGTCACAAACACGTACTTTACTGCCATAATTTTCTCCTCCTTTTGATATACAAGAAACAATTTATAAAATAAAAAGAGCGAGAAACTCCCCTTGGGGAGCGCCTTCGCTCAATAACTGCCATAATTTATAGTAGAATGACAAAATGTTTAGTTGTGATACAGCTTCTGGTTCTGATAATGAGGTTCGCATGTCAGGTTCACACCTAACTTGCGGAAGGTATTCATGTCGATCTGGGACAGAATCACGCTGGAGTGCACTTCGGAACCTTTCAGGTTCTTCAACTGCTCCACAGCAGCCTTCGCGGTATCATCCGAAGCTGCACAGATGGAAAGGGCGATCAGCGTCTCATCTGTATGAAGTCTGGGATTGCGGTTCCCCAGATAGTTCGTCTTCAGATCCTGGATGGGACCGATGGCGGTAGGTGAGATCAGCTGTACTTCGTCCGGAATGCCTGCCAGAGCTTTCAGGGCATTTAATAATAATGCGGAAGAAGCACCCAGCAGAGTACTGGTCCGTCCGGTGAGGACTCTGCCGTCCGGAAGCTGGATCGCAGCTGCCGGTTCCCCGGTGGTCTCTGCTTTGATATTGGCTGCACTGACTACTGCGCGATCGTCGATGGTGACACCTGCCTGCTTCATCAGAAGCTCAAGCTTTAAGATCTGGTCGTCACTGGCGGTACCCTGGCGCTTCTGGCACAGAGTGTGGTAGTAGCGGCGGATGATTTCCTGTTTGGCGGCGTCGCGGACAGCTTCGTCATCGACAATACCGAAGCCTGCCATATTGACACCCATGTCAGTAGGAGACTTGTAAGGACAGCTGCCCATGATCTTTTCGAACATAGCGCTGACTACGGGGAAGATCTCCACGTCACGATTGTAATTGATCGTGGTCTCACCATAAGCTTCCAGGTGGAAGGGATCGATCATATTGACATCGTTCAAGTCTGCGGTAGCGGCTTCATAAGCCAGGTTCACCGGATGCTTTAACGGAATATTCCAGATCGGGAAAGTCTCATACTTGGCATAACCGGCCTTGATGCCTCTCTTGTATTCGTGATACAGCTGGGAGAGGCAGGTAGCCATCTTGCCGCTTCCCGGTCCGGGAGCAGTAACGACTACCAGAGAACGGGTGGTTTCAATATAATCATTTTTACCGTAACCCTCATCGCTTACGATAAAGGGGATATTAGAAGGATATCCGGGAATGGAATAATGGCGGTATACCTTCATTCCCAGAGACTCAAGCTTTTTCTGATAAGCAATAGCACTGGGCTGTCCGGCAAAGCGGGTCAGACATACACTGCCGACATACAGACCATAGCCGCGGAAAGCATCGATCAGACGTAAGACATCCAGATCATAGGTAATGCCAAGATCGGAACGGACCTTATTCTTCTCGATATCTGCTGCATTGATGACGATGACGATCTCTGCCTCGTCCTTCAGCTGTGCCAGCATATTGATCTTGCTGTCCGGATGGAAACCGGGCAGAACGCGGGAAGCGTGATAATCATCAAACAGCTTGCCGCCGAATTCCAGATACAGCTTGCCGCCGAATTTCGCAATACGCTCCTTGATCTTCTCAGACTGCAGACTGAGATATTTGTCATTGTCAAAACCTATCTTGTACATTGCTGACACCTTTCTCTATGGATCTTTGCAACTAAAATCCCATGATGTTCTATTATAGTTTAGTGTCTCCCAAAAATCTACTGGAAAGTAAAAAAAAATTTGGAAATCATTATTATATCTAACAAATTTGAGCAAATAATCACATAATGAGCAATTTTAAACAAAGGCCTCCTTTTTTATAATGTAATTACAATAAAACAGAACAAAAAAGTTCTGAAAAAGCAAAAAACTATATACGGGAGGGACGCGTTTTGCAATACGGCTATTTCGATAATGAAAAAAGAGAATACGTCATCGACAACGTGGCACTGCCCTGTTCCTGGACCAACTATCTGGGTGTCGAGGACATGGCAGCGGTCATCAATCACACGGCGGGAGGTTATCTGTTCTACAAGACTCCCGAGTATCATAGGATCAGCCGTTTCCGTGGGAATGGGGTACCCATGGACCGGCCGGGATTCTATGTATACATCAGAGATAATGAGAAAAAGGATTATCATTCCATCTCCTGGCAGCCGGTGGCGAAGGACCTGTCCAAGGCAAGCTACCGCTGCCGTCACGGACTGTCTTACACGGTCTATGAAAGTGAGTATGACGGACTGGCATCTTCACAGACTATGGTCATTCCCCGTGGGGAGAATGTATTGTTGTGGGACGTAAAGGTGAAAAACACCACAGATGCCGTCAGGGATCTTTCCTTATTTACTTACATGGAATTTTCTTTCCATCACATTATGATCGACAACCAGAATTTCCAGATGAGCCTGTACTGTGCCGGATCTTCTTATGAAGATGGCATCATCGAGGAAGACTTATTTTACGAGGAAAAAGGGTATCAGTATCTTACTGCCAGCTTTACACCGGATGGTTATGACTGCGTAAGAGACAAGTTCTTAGGGGTGTACGGCACCGAAGATCATCCTGCGGGATTGGACAGAGCAGTTCTCTCCGGTTCCACAGAACTGGGAGGCAACCACTGCGGAAGCTTACAGAAAAATTTCAAACTGCAGACTGGTGAGGAAGCCCGCTTCGTGATCATGCTGGGAGAGGGCAATCGCGAAGAAGGCAGAAGGATCCGTGTAAAATACAGTGACCTGAAGAGAGTGGATGCGGTCTACACCGATCTGGCAGCTTATTGGAAACAAAAATACGATGCACTGCAGATCAAGACTCCGAACGAAGGCATGAATACACTCATCAATACCTGGACACTGTACCAGTCGGAGATCAACGTCATGTTCTCACGCTTTGCATCCTTTATTGAGGTCGGAGGTCGTGTGGGACTGGGATATCGTGATACGGCACAGGATGCCATGACGATCCCTCATTCCAATCCGGATAAGTGCCGGGAAAGAATCGAACAGCTGTTAAAGGGTCTCACCACCACAGGATACGGTCTGCACCTGTTCTCACCGGAATGGTTTGAAGAAAAGACCGGGGACAAACCGTTCCAGTCACCGACGGTGATCCCGGAGCCGGACAAACAGAGCATGATCCACGGAATCAAGGATGCCTGCTCCGATGATGCCCTGTGGCTTGTGGGTGCAGTGGTAGAGTACATAAAAGAAACAGGAGACCTGAATTTTGCCAGAAAAGAGTTCACCTATGCAGATACTTACGTATTGGGAAATAAAGTAACGGAGAGTGTATATGAACATCTGAAGCGGATTCTGGACTTCAGCGCTGAGCAGGTCGGTGACGACGGAATCTGCAAGGGACTCCGCGCCGACTGGAATGACTGCCTGAATCTGGGCGGTGGTGAGAGCGCCATGGTAAGCTTCCTGCACTACTGGGCATTGCAGCATTTTATCACGCTGGCGGAGATCCTCGGGGAGAGAGAGGATGCGAAGCATTATCATCAGCTGGCAAATAAGGTAAAGGCAGCCTGCGATGCGGTATTGTGGGACGGCGACTGGTACATCCGCGGCATCACGAAGAATGGGAAAAAGATCGGCTGCAAGGAAGACGCAGAGGGCAAGGTACATCTGGAGTCCAACGCCTGGGCAATTCTGTCCGGCGTGGCAGATTCGGAGAAGAGTGCAAAGACGCTGGAGACCATCGACGAATATCTGTATACACCGTATGGTTTACTGCTGAACACTCCTTCCTATACGAAGCCCGATGATGATATCGGATTTGTAACGAGGGTATATCCGGGTCTGAAGGAAAACGGAGCTATTTTCTCCCATCCCAATCCCTGGGCATGGGCAGCAGCCTGCGTCTGCGGCAGAGGCGACCTGGCAATGAAATTCTACGATGCGCTGTGTCCTTACTGGCAGAATGACAGGATCGAGATCCGGGAATCCGAACCCTATTCCTATTGTCAGTTTATTGCAGGCAAAGATCACACAGCATTCGGCAGAGCAAGACATCCATTCATGACAGGCAGCGGCGGCTGGTCCTACTTCAGCGCTACCAGATATATGCTGGGAATCCGCCCGGATTATGACTGCCTGATCATCGATCCCTGCATTCCTGCAGATTGGGAGGGCTTCTGGGTGACCAGAAGATGGCGTGGAGCAACTTACAATATTAAGGTGGAAAACCGCAGCAAGGTGATGCATGGGATAAAAGAGATCCTTGTGGACGGACATAAGGCAGACAAAGTACCCGTATTCCGCGCAGGTACGGAACATGAAGTATTAGTCATTATGTAAATGATGCCAGGGTCAAAAGGTCTAAGCCCACATGAACTTGCCCATAAGTGGGTGAAAGACCTTGGGACCGGAGCGGAGAAGTGGTAGTGCGTAGCACGGAACAAAAGCAAAAAACAGATAATATATAAGGAGGCAGCATTATGATCAAATTTGGTACCGGTGGTTTCCGAGCCGTCATCGGAGAAGATTTTACGAAGGAGAATATCCAGATCCTGTCCAAGGCACTGTGCGATAAGATGAAAAAGGAAGGTGTGGAGAATACCGGAATGGTCATCGGTTATGACCGACGTTTCCTGTCCAAGGAAGCCATGCAGTGGGCTGCAATGGTATTCGCGGCAGAAGGGATACATACAAAACTGATCAATAAATCCGTACCGACACCTCTGGTAATGTTCTATGTGATGAAGCATGACTACCAGTACGGTATGATGATCACGGCGAGCCATAATCCGGCAATCTACAATGGTGTTAAGGTATTCACCTACGGCGGCAGAGATGCAGACGAGAAACAGACCATGGAGATCGAGCAGTTTATCAATGAGGTGACGGATCTGCCTGTGAATGAAATGGATTATCAGAAAGCACTGGAAGCCGGACTGATCGAAGAAATCTATCCTTTGAATGAGTACCTGGACAGCATCATTGCCGCAGTAGATATGGAAGCTATCCGTGAAGCGGGACTGCGCGTGGCACTGGATCCCATGTATGGCGTCAGCGAGACCTCTATTAAGACTGTGCTGATGACTGCGAGATGCGAGGTGGAAACCATCCATGAACGTCATGATACGTTGTTTGGCGGTAAGCTGCCGGCACCTACAGCAGACACACTGCGTGCTTTACAGAACTATGTTCTGGACAGAAAATGCGACATGGGAATCGCAACCGACGGTGATGCGGACCGTATCGGTGTCATCGATGAAAAGGGAAACTTCCTGCATCCCAATGACATTCTGGTACTGCTGTACTACTACCTGATGAAATACAAGGGCTGGCACGGTCCCGTAGTCCGCAATATCTGCACCACGCATATGCTGGACCGCGTGGCAGAGAGCTTCGGTGAGAAATGCTATGAGGTTCCCGTAGGATTTAAACATATCTCTGCGAAAATGTATGCAACGGATGCTATCATCGGCGGAGAGTCATCAGGTGGCTTGACGGTGCGTGGTCATATCAAGGGTAAGGATGGTGTCTATGCATCTGCATTGCTGGTGGAAATGCTCGCTGTCACCGGCAAAAAGCTTTCCGCGATCATGGAAGAGATCCATGCACAGTATGGTAAGCTTGCATTGGAAGAGAGAGACTACCGCTTCAGTCAGGAGAAAAAGGAAGCGATTCAGAAGCATCTGCTGGAAGAAAAGAAATTGCCGGAGATTCCCTACGAAGTAGAGCAGATTTCTTACCTTGACGGGGTAAAGCTGTATCTGAAAAACGGTGGATGGATTTCTGTACGGTTCTCCGGTACGGAACCGTTGCTTCGAATCTTCTGTGAGATGCCAGAAGCGGAAGCTGCAAAGCAGCTTTGTGAGATCTTCGAGGATTACTTATTGCTGAAAAAGTAAATGGATTATCATAATTTGGTGAAAGAGATGGTAACACAGTGGAGAACTGTGTTATCATCTTTCTATATACAAAAATTTTCTGAGGGGGATGTTCATGAAGACAAAAGAAAAAATCTGCAGACGGAAATCCTTGCTATGGAGTATGCTTTTCCTACTGTTATTCGGCTGGTTCCTGCCGTTACTTCTGACCAACGGCATCATGAGCATTATGGCGACACGGAAAGTACATACCCAGATCGATCGGTCCGTGACGACGTCCATGGAAAAGGCGGTAGAGATCATGGAGCTGCAGCTGGCAGAGAGTGAGACCGCATCCAAGAATGCTTCCTATCTGAACGTGATCCGGGAAGCATATCTGACGTATCAGGATGGCGGAAACAGACGGGATTTCCAGACAACCGTATTTACCTTCCTGGAGCAGCAGTATATGTTCCATAAAAACTGCCAGGCTGTGAACCTGGTATTCCGGGAATATCCCGATGATATCTATTACACCTACAATAACAGTACCGGCGGAACCTATCGTGACATCACTTATTTCAAGACCTATGTGGCAAAGGATCTGTTAGAAGAGATGGATGACCTGGATACCCGGACGGAACTGCGCAGCTACGACGGACGACTGTATATGATCCGTAACCTGGTGGACTCCAAATTCCACCCTTTTGCAATCCTCGCGATCGAATTGAACGAAGAATCTCTGATGGAGAGTTTAAAAAGTGTCTGGGGTTATGAAAACGCTGTGGTTTATCTCGACGGCACATATGCTTTAAGCCTGGAGGGGGGCGACAGCTTGCACTATGGCGAAGAACAGCAAAACCGGCTTGCGGAAAACGACAGCTTTATAGAGCATGCGAGCGGCAGGCAGAACCCCTATGTATATAAGAGGCTGAAGCTGTACCATTCCACGTTAGACTGTGTGGTAGAACTGGACCGGTCGGCAATCTATGCAGAGATTAAGACAATCCGCTATGTTTACGGAATTCTGGCGGTGTTTGCACTGCCGCTGGTATTCATTATTTATAATTTCCTGAATAAACGGGTCAACAGACCGGTGCAGGATCTCATTAAGGTATTTGATGTGGTGAGAGCCGGGGAGTACGGCACCCAGATTGAGAATATGGCAAACAGCGAAGAATTCTATCATATGGAAGAATCCTTTAATTATATGTCATCCCAGCTGAAGCAGCAGTTTGATAAAATCTACATGGAAGAGATTGCTCTGCGGGATGCAAAGATCATGGCATTGCAGTCACAGATCAATCCACATTTCCTGAATAATACATTGGAGATCATCAACTGGGAGGCACGCCTGAACGGTAATATGCGTGTCAGTCAGATGATCGAGGCACTGTCCACCATGCTGGAAGCCACCATGAACCGTAAGGCGGATCCTTACAATACTGTGGCGGAAGAAATGGAATATGTGGATGCATATCTCTATATCATCACACAGCGGTATGGAGAGAAATTCACCTGTCGAAAAGAAATAGATGAGAGCCTGTTAAACTATAAGATCCCCCGCCTGATCGTGCAGCCCATTGCAGAGAATGCCATTGAACACGGCATGAGCATTACCAGAGAAGGGGAACTGGTGATCCGTCTGTATCGAAAACGGGAAGATCTGTTGTGTATCGAGATTGAGAACAACCGTCCTTTAAGTGAAGAGGATCAGGCAAAGATACACAAGCTGTTAAAGGAAGAACCGAATCCACAAAAGGAACACCGCGTAAGCCTCGGAATCCGTAATGTTGACCAAAGACTTCGCATGATGTACGGTCCGGAGTGCGGATTGTTCATCAGTAATAACAAAAATAATCATACGGTTAGTACAATTTTGGTCAAAATTGATGAAGGAAGACAACAATAATAGGCAAAAAAAGCCAAAGGCAACAATTTTGATTTTCCCCCATTCATACTATTATATAGTTACAACAGATGAAGAACATCTGGAAAACAAAATTTGGGAGGTATAGTGTATGAAACGATTTATTGCAGCAATGCTGGCAGGTACCATGATTTTTTCTCTTGCAGCATGTGGCAGCCAGCCGTCTGACGGGGGCGTAGAGACGACCGGCACAAAAACAGAAAGTACGACAAGCTCCGAGGGAACAACAGCTACAGCAAAGCCTGTAGAACTGAATGTAACCACCACCTTCGCAGGTGAAGACGGTAACGCACAGAATTTCAAAAATGCCGTAAAGGCATGGTGTGACGAGACCGGTAACACTGTGGCAGATACCTCTGCTACTTCTGATGAGACCTTCAAGACCAGAGTAATCACCGACTTCGAGACAGGCTCCGAACCCGACGTACTGTTCTTCTTCAACGGAGCAGATGCAAACAGCTTCATCGAAGCTGACAAGGTAGTTTCTATTGATGAGATCCGCGCAGAGTATCCCGATTATGCATCTAACATGAATGATGATCTGATCACCGACTCTCTGGTAGACGGCAAAAAATACGCAGTTCCCGTCAACGGTTTCTGGGAAGCAATGTTCGTGAACAAAGAAGTTCTGGACGCAGCAGGCGTAGAAGTCCCCGGTGCTGATTACACCATGGACATGTTCAAGGAAGACTGCCAGAAGATCAAGGATGCAGGATATACTCCGATTGCAGCAGCTCTGGGCAACATCCCTCATTATTGGTGGGAGTATGCGATCTTTAATCATAACACCCCTGAGAATCATGTACAGGTTCCCGCAGGAATTGAGGATGCTACTTCCTGGGTAGACGGTATGCTGGATATCAAGGAGCTGTATGAACTGGGATATTTCCCTGACAACACCTTATCCGCTACCGATGATGAGACTTTTGCAATGTTCGTAGACAGCAAGGCTGCATTCCTGATCGATGGTTCCTGGAAGGTTGGCGGTATTGTAAGTGCATGCCAGTCCGATCCCGAGGATGCTTCTACTTTGGATGCTGACAAGCTGGCTAACTTTACCGTTACTTATGTACCCGGCAATGGTGACAGAAAGGCAACCGATCTGATCGGTGGTCTGTCCATGGGTTACTACATCACCAGAAAAGCATGGGAGGATCCCGACAAGAGAGCAGCAGCTGTTGATTTCGTAAGCTACATGACCTCTGATGAATTAGTTCCCGTATTTGCACAGCATACCGCAAGCGCTCTGAAGAACGCTCCTGCAGTAGACGAGAGCCAGTTCAATGCATTGCAGATTGAAGCTATGGATATGATGTCCGGCGTTACTTCCCTGACCGGAGCCGTACAGGATATCTTCATGGGTGACTGCCGTGTAACCACTTTTGACGGCATGCCCGAGATCGTAACCGGCAAGCTGGATGCGGCTGAGGCAGTGGAAGAAGGACTGAAGCTGTATCACGCACAGCAGTAAAATATAAAAGATTTCTTGTTCAGCCGGGGGATAAAACCTCCGGCTGATTTCAACAGGAAAGTGAATGGAGGAAGCATATGGGAGCAAGTATATACAAGAATAAGAAACCGGCAATAATTTTCCTGATCCCCGCCTTTCTTTTCATGATTGTCTATTTGTATTACCCGTTCTTACAGAATATCTGGAATAGTTTTCAGAATATACGACAGCTGGGAAGCAGCGGTGAAGGATTCCTGGATCCCTGGTACAGCAACTATGTAGAGATGTTTCATGATGAAGTCGTGTGGATTTCTCTGAAAAACACACTGATCATGATGCTGGTTACGCTGGTGGGTCAGGTGGGAATCGCTATTGTCCTGGCATTAATGGTAGATAATATTACACACGGGAAACACTTTTACAAGACGGTATACTTCTTCCCTATCGTGATCTCTGCTACCGCACTTGGTCTGTTGTTCAACCTGATCTTCCTGTATGACAAGGGTATGCTGAACCAGATCCTGGAAAAACTGGGTAAGGTCGGACTGACAGACTGGAAGGGCGAAGGGATCGCACTTTTCACCATGATGCTGCCGGTTATGTGGCAGTATGTAGGATTCTATTTCGTGATCCTGATCACGGGACTGAATAATATTTCTGATGAATTGTATGAAGCAGCCAGAATTGACGGAGCTTCTACATTCCAGAAGGTAAGATACATATCCATACCGTTGTTACACAATGTGATCTGTACATGCAGCGTTCTGGCAGTCACCGGTGCCCTGAAAGTATTCGACCTGCCCTGGACCATGTTCCCGAAGGGGATGCCCTTAAAGAGCACCTTCCTTACCGGAACCTACATGTACTATCACACCATGGAGACCAAAAATGTAGATTATGGTTCCGCACTGGCAGTACTGATCGTAGTCCTTGGCATCGTACTGGCTAAGGTGGTAAATGCCATCTTCAAAGAAAAAGATTACTAGGAGGGAAAGCCATGAAGAAGAAAATATCCGTTGGATCCATATTGGTATACCTTTTCCTGAGCATCTGGGCTTTTACAACGATCTATCCGATCATCTGGGTCATCCAGAACTCCTTCAAGGCGAAGGATAAGATTCTTGCAGATTCTTTCTCTCTGCCGGTGGGGGATCTGTTCACCACAGCCAACTATCGTAAGGCATTCGGCAATCTGAATATCTTCGGAGCTTACCGCAACAGTATCTTCATCTCCATGATGGTATCACTGTTAGTCATTCTGTTAGCGGGTATGGCAGCATATGCACTGGCAAGATATTGTTTCCGGGGAAGCAGCTTCCTGTATTCCATGGTAGTGTCCGCTATGATGTTCCCGGTATTCGCCACCATCATCCCGGTGTTCTCCATGGAGACCTCCTGGGGGATCGTTAATACCAGCAGCTGGGGACTGACCATGCTGTCCGTGATCCTGCCGCAGGTAGCCGGTAACCTGGCATTCTCCATCGTAGTGTTGTCCGGGTACATGAAGAGCCTGCCGCTGGAACTGGAAGAAGCCGCATACATGGAAGGCTGTAACGCATTCCAGATTTATTTCAAGGTTATCATGCCGTTGACCAAGCCTTCTTTCGCTACGGTAGCCATTTTCGCATTCTTGTGGAGCTATAATGACCTGTTTACCCAGATGTTCTTCCTTCGCCGTCCGGAGATGCGTACCATCACAAGACTTTTGAATGAACTGACCAGCCAGGAAGGAACGAACTACGGATTGATGGCAGCAGCCGTTACACTGGTAGTTGTGCCGGTCGTGATCGTGTACATTTTCTTACAGAAATATATCATAAAAGGAATGACAGCAGGTGCCGTTAAGGGGTAGAATGTTATTAAGCAGAGCCAGGTAAGTTTCGAGTCTTCTCACCGAATGCTCGCATTCGCAGGAGAAGACGATGAAAGTTATTTGGCGAGCAACCACATGAGCAAAAATTTATCGAAGATCAATTTTGCGAATGGGGTCTGCTTAATAACAAAGATAAAGCATTATGAGAGGTGCCGGTATGTACAAGGTAGTAATTATTGATGATGAACCGCTGATCGTGGAAGGATTGTCCCGGAGTATCCCCTGGGAACGTTGGAATTGTAAGGTCGTGGGATTCGGCTATAACGGAATCGAAGGGATGGAAGTGATCCGCAGGGAGAAACCTGCCATTGTCATCTCAGATATCAGTATGCCGAAAATGGACGGACTGACCATGATCGCCGGTCTGAAATCAGAATTCCCGTACATGCAGGTGTCTATTCTTACAGGGTATCGTGAATTTACATATGCGCAGGAAGCTATCCGACTTGGGGTGTCGGCCTTCCTGCTGAAACCATCCAAGATGGATGAATTGTACGAAGCTATTGAGGCCATGACGGAGAAGCTGAAGATGTTCCCCATGGAAGAAGGAGAGACAGAGGAACATACGGAAGAAGACATGGATGACACCGTACTGTACAATAGCGAAGCGAATAATTTTGTGGTGACAAAAGCACTGGAATATATCAAAGAACATTCCAGAGAACGAATCCAGCTAGCGGATGTGGCGGATCACTGTTATGTGAGCCAGTGGCATCTGAGCAAGCTGTTGAATAAGCATACGGGCGAGAATTTTTCCATCGCCCTGAACAAAGCACGTATTGCGGAAGCTAAGGAACTGTTACAGGATCCTTCCCGCAGAATTTATGATATTGCAGAAGAAGTGGGATTCCAGGATCTGGCCCATTTCTCCCGGGTATTCAAAAAGCTGGAAGGAATCTCAGCCAATGAGTATCGAAATACTTTAAGCTGAGTCTGTGACCGTCTATAGAGTTCCTTATGCATGACCTTTAGAGCGTGCAGGAGGAGACGAATATGAGAGTTTATTGTGCGAAGAATTATGAGGAAGCATCCACGCTGGCGGCAGATCTGATCGCTGCACAGATTTTATTAAAACCGGACAGCGTGCTGGGACTGGCAACAGGATCCACACCCATCGGTGCCTATCAGAGACTGATCGCAAAATACGAAGCCGGAGAGTTGGATTTCTCTCAGGTGAAGACCATGAATTTAGACGAATACAGGGGGCTGGACAGCGAGAATCCCAACGGATACCGCTACTTTATGAACCATCAGCTCTTTGATCATGTAAATATAAAAAAAGAAAACACCAATGTTCCCGACGGAAAAAAAGATCCCACCCAGGCATGCGGTGAGTACGATGCCAAGCTGGAGCGTACCGGCGGTATTGACTTACAGCTTTTAGGACTTGGACATAACGGGCATATCGGTTTTAATGAGCCCGCAGAGGAGTTTTCCAAGACCACACATTGCGTGGATCTGAGTGAGAGCACCATCGAAGCGAATGCAAGATTTTTCGATTCCGAAGATGAGGTGCCCAGGCAGGCATATACCATGGGTATCCAGTCCATCATGCAGGCGAAGATGATTCTCATTATGGCTTGCGGAGCAGATAAAAAAGAAATCGTAAAGAAAGCATTCTGGGGACCAATCTGTCCCCTGGTTCCCGCTTCGGTATTACAGCTTCACGATAACGTGATTCTGGTGGGCGATGAAGCCTGTCTTGGCTAAAGTTAAGGAGGGGACAAAATGCCAGCAGAGGGTGCGAAACAAATAAAAGAAGTAAAAGGATTATTATATACCACAGAATATGAGTTCCGTCCGGGCAGAATCCGCATCGAGGGAGACCGGATCGCAGAAGTGGACTTCTGCACAGAGGGAGAGCTAAGTGAAGTGGAACGTGAGACACTGGTGCTGCCCGGACTGGTAGATGTTCATTTTCACGGAGCAGCAGGATATGACTTCTGTGATGGGACACAGGAAGCGTATCGTGCCATCGAAGCCTATGAGAACAGTCATGGGATCACCAGTATCTGTCCTGCGACCATGACACTGCCGGTAGAACAGTTAAAACAGATTTTGACAGAAGTGTCGGGAGATAAGCCGGACAGCTTAGTGGGAGTACATCTGGAAGGCCCTTTTATCAACAAAGCAAAAAAGGGTGCCCAGAAGGAAGAATATGTCATCCCTCCCAGTGTTGAAGTGCTGAAGGAATTACAGAAATGCGCAAAGGGACTGGTAAAGCTGGTATCCATCGCACCGGAGACAGAAGGAGCCATCGACTGTATCCGGGAACTGGGGAAAGAGTTTCATTTCTCTATCGCACATACTATGTCGGATTATGACACTGCCGTCAAGGCAATACAGGCAGGAGCCAAACATATTACCCACCTGTATAATGCCATGCCCGTACCGACCCACAGAGAACCTGCTGTAGTGGGAGCCGCAGCGGATGATCCGGAAGTCATGCCGGAGCTGATCTGCGACGGTATCCATATTCATCCCTGTATGGTAAGGAATACTTTCCGGCTGTTCGGTGCACACCGTATGATCCTCATCAGTGACAGCATGCGTGCCGTAGGTATGGAGGATGGACAGTACACCCTGGGCGGTCAGGATGTTACCGTGCGTGGAGCCTTAGCTACCCTGGCAGACGGAACTATTGCGGGAAGCGCCACGAATCTGTATGACTGTATGTGTAAGGCTGTGGAAATGGGAATCCCGAAGGAGCAGGCAATCCGTGCGGCTACCATCAATCCGGCAGTCAGCATCGGAGTCGGGAACAAGGTTGGATCCCTGGAAGCAGGCAAATACGCGAATATCGTGATTGCCGACAAAGAGTTGCATCGCCGTCAGGTCATTCTGAAGGGCGTGCTTCTATAACTGTTTGTTGTGAGTGTTTGTTGCAGGCAGGTGCCCGAAATTCGTTTCTTACGGATTTCGGGTGTTTGTCTGCATATAGATCACAAAAATATGCTGTCGGAGAGAATTCCACAGTATGTGTCAAACGAATCCTATTTCGGAGAAGTGACGGTATTTCGGATTCATGGATAAATAGTGTGATATAGCCTGCTTTTCATGCTTTTTTCACATTTGTGCTATTGATTTATCCGCAGGTTATCTCTATAATAAAATAGATTGTAACTATTCAGAGCCATGTAAAACTGCGTTCTGCAAATGGGGCTAAATAGTTACAATAAATTTATTGTCTCGGAATATGAGAATATTAAATATAGAAAAAATAGAGACAATAGAATAAAGTAGAAAATGGAGATGACATGAGAATATTATCTGAATCATATAATAACGGTTATGGCCCCGGTAGCGGCGGCAATGGTAACGGTGCTCCCGGCAGCGGCAACAATAGCGGGAACGGCAATAACGGTAACGGAGGCAACGGAAATCGTCCACCAAGGCGTCCCAGTATCCTGATGATGATCCTGTCCGGTCTGATGACAGTGATCGCCATATTGATGTTGTATAATGCATTTTTCGGAACCGGCAACGGTACGGAGGTGTCTTATACGGATTTCCTGAAGGATCTGGAAGCGGATAAGGTGGAAGCAGTAGAGGTAAATAAGGAAAGCGGTGTGATCACGGTACAGCTGAAAAAGGAAGCGGCAGCTACGCCGGCACCTGACAGTTATGTGACCTTTTATGGTATTACGCAGAAGGCAACGCAGTCTAAGACGGTATATTATACGATGCTGATGGAGGATCTGGATACTTTGACGGGCAGATTACAGGAGCATGGTGTGACGGGTACCCGTATCAGCAGTAATACCTCCAGCTTTTTGATGGAGATTCTGGTAACGGTAGTATTACCTGTAGTGCTGATCTGGGTCGTAGCCGGATTCCTGTTCCGTAAAATGGGCGGCAGTGGAGGTCCCATGGGCGTCGGCAAGAGTAATGCCAAAGTATATGTACAGAAGGAAACCGGTGTTACTTTTAAGGACGTAGCCGGCGAAGACGAAGCAAAGGAATCTCTGGTGGAGGTCGTGGATTTCCTGCACAATCCCCAGAAATATTCCAAGATCGGCGCAAAACTTCCCAAGGGAGCCCTGTTAGTGGGACCTCCCGGAACCGGTAAGACTTTGCTTGCAAAAGCAGTGGCAGGTGAGGCACATGTGCCGTTCTTTTCCCTGACAGGTTCCGACTTTATTGAGTTGTATGTAGGTGTGGGCGCCAGCCGTGTCCGCGACCTGTTCAAGGAAGCAACCAAGAATGCTCCCTGTATCGTATTTATCGATGAGATCGATGCCATCGGCCGCAGCCGTGATTCTAAGTACGGCGGAGGCAACGAGGAGCGGGAACAGACCCTGAACCAGTTGCTGTCCGAGATGGATGGTTTCGACAGTTCTAAGGGTATCCTGATCCTGGGCGCGACGAACCGCCCGGAGATCCTGGACAAAGCCCTGTTACGTCCCGGACGTTTTGACCGCCGGATCATCGTAGACAAGCCGGATCTCAAAGGACGTGTGGAGATCCTGAAGGTACATGCCAAGGATGTGAAGATGGATGAGACCGTAGATCTGGATGCTATTGCACTGGCGACCAGCGGTGCGGTAGGTTCCGATCTCGCCAATATGATCAACGAGGCTGCCATCAATGCCGTCAAGGAAGGCAGAGAATTCGTCAGCCAGAAGGATCTGTTCGCAGCAGTGGAACAGGTACTGGTAGGTAAGGAGAAAAAGGACCGCATCATGAGCAAGGAGGAGCGTCGTATCGTATCCTATCATGAGGTCGGTCATGCACTGATCAGTGCCCTGCAGAAAAATTCCGAGCCGGTGCAGAAGATCACCATTGTGCCCCGTACCATGGGTGCGCTGGGGTATGTTATGCAGGTACCGGAGGAGGAAAAATACCTCAACACCGAGGCAGAACTTCGGGATATGTTGGTAGGACTGGTGGGCGGACGTGCTGCTGAGGAAGTAGTATTTGATACCGTGACCACAGGTGCAGCCAATGATATTGAAAAAGCTACTTCTATTGCCCGTAATATGATCACCCGTTACGGTATGAGCAAGCGCTTCGGACTCGTGGGACTGGCTACTGTAGAGAGCCAGTATCTGGAGGGAAGAACCGCGCTGAACTGTAGTGATGAAACGGCAGCAGCCATTGACGAAGAAGTCGTTGCCATGATCAAGGAAAGTTATGATCAGGCATTACAGATGCTTCGCGAGAACAGAGAACTGATGGATAAGCTGGCAGCGTTCCTGATCGAGCGTGAGACCATTACCGGTAAGGAATTCATGGAGATCTTCCGCAGAGAAAAGGGATTGCCCGATCCTGAGGAAGAAAAGAAGGATGCCGCGGAAGGCGCTACCGGTCAAAAGGCTGAGACAAAAAAGGATGAGACAGATAATACGGTTGCAGATGCAATGAAGGGAAACAACATTGACGTGACCATCGGTGAGCAGGTTATGACTTCCACAGATCCGACATTTCAGCCGCTTGCCTTTGAGGACAGCTTGCAGGAAGCAAAAGAGCAGACAACATCGGAGAATGCAACGAAGGAAACTGCCGGCGAGGCTTCTCAGAGTGACGCAGCTGTGGAAAAACCTGAAAACAAGACTGAGACTTCAGCAGAATCGAAGGATTCCAAAGATCCCAAGGATCCCAAGGATCCTCCCCAGGGACCGGTAGGATTGTTCTCCCATGGAACGATTTCCTAAAATGAAAAATGACTTTAATTTAAACTCGAGTTTAGATTAAAGTCATTTTTGGGATGTAAGCGATAAAATAAAATTAGGAAAGTATAACTCTAGGTTGATTATTTTATAAGAATGCTTTATCATAATAAAGTGCCGGAAGTTTTCGACAGACTGCATAATAGTCAGACAGTAATGAGGAGGTAATATCGAAATGTTAAAACAATTATCCATTTACGCTGAAAATAAAAAAGGAGCCCTGCAGACTATGACCAATGCGTTGTATGAAGCAGGCATCAATATCTGGGGTTCCGTGACCAACGATGGAGCCGAGTACGGCATCAACCGCATGGTCGTATCCGATCCCGAGAAGGCAAAAGAGGTCCTCACAGAGAAGGGCTACCTCTGCCGTTTCGTGGATGTTCTGGCAGTAGAGATCGAGGACAAGCCCGGTGCATTGAACACCCTGCTGACCGCGCTGTTAGACAGTAATGTCAATGTGGACTACACCTACCTGTCCTTCAACCGTGATTCTTCTACCCCTGTCATGATCCTGCATACCGCAGATCCTGAGGAAGTGGAGATCTGCCTGAAGGCAAAAGGATTCAAGATGGTATAGCACCAGAGTCCTTTGCAAAATTGAAAGTTAGTTGAATACATTGGCAAAATCCACGAACTCCCGGAGCATGCGATACACAT
>ERZ773110.1360-NODE-1360-length-19625-cov-29.980685_pt1 | contig 19625 bp, 9 predicted proteins | sample MGYA00580568_ERZ773110 | MGnify/ENA primary metagenome ERZ773110 (study PRJEB29015, sample SAMEA2737870) | human gut metagenome | biome: human gut; feature: human-associated habitat; material: faeces | place: China | collected 2012 ... | reverse complement strand
CGGGTGCAGCGGTGGCGGAGGCGGCGGCCTCACTGCTTACGGCGGCGGTGCTGCCGCAGGCGGTCAGCGCCATGGCGGCGGCCAGCAGCAGAGCGGTCATTTTGGTCATTTTCATGAATCTTTTTCCCTCACACAATAAAAAATATCGTTGTATTTTTAAAACAACAACGGTATTATACCAGATTTTATGGTAGAATAAAAGTACCTATCCGCGAAAAGTGTGATTTTTTCGCCTAAAACAGAAAAAACGGAGATTGACCCATGATGACGATACGCGAATATGCCCGCCCCGCCACGCTGGAGGAGGCATGGCAGCTGAACCAGAAAAAGCCCAACCGCGTGCTGGGCGGTATGCTCTGGCTCAAGATGGAAAAGATCAATGTCGGCACGGCCATCGACCTGTCGGCCTTGGGGCTGGATACGATCGAGGAGACTGACACCGAGATCATCATCGGCGCGATGGCAACGCTGCGCGATCTGGAAACGAACGCCGCCCTGAATGCCTACACCGCGGGGGCTGTGCGGGAGGCTGTGCGCCACATTGTCGGCGTGCAGTTCCGCAACTGCGCCACGGTGGGCGGCAGCATCTATGGCCGGTTCGGCTTTTCCGATGTGCTGACGCTGTTTTTGGCGCTGGACTGCGAGGTTGAGCTGTATAAGGCGGGCCGGATGCCGCTGGCGCAGTTTGCCGCGATGCCCTATGACCGCGATATTCTGACCCACATCTGCCTGCGCAAGACGCCGGGGCTGAAGGTGCAGTACCAGTCGGTGCGCGCGACCCAGACCGATTTCCCGATCCTGACCTGTGCGGCCGCCCGCACGGCGCAGGGGCAGTACCGCTTTGCCATCGGCGCGCGCCCGATGAAGGCCGTGCTTGTCACGCCGGACTGCGACCCGGCGCAGCTGCCCGCCACCGTGCAGGCAGCCGTCAAGACCGGCAGCAACCTGCGCGGCAGTGCCGAGTACCGCACCCACCTGACCGGCGTGCTGGTCAGGCGTGCCGTGGCCGCGCTGGAAAATTGACGGAGGTATACCATGCAGATCACATTTACCTTAAATCATAAAAAAGTCACCGCCGAAATCGCGGCTGACACCGTGCTGCTGGACCTTGTGCGCAGCCTCGGCTGCAAGAGCGTCAAGCGCGGCTGCGAGACCGCCAACTGCGGCCTTTGCACGGTCTTTCTCGATGAAAAGCCGGTGCTGTCCTGCTCGGTGCTGGCGGCGCGGGTCAACGGCCGCAGCGTCACCACGCTGGAGGGGCTGCAGGAGGAGGCTGCCGAGTTCGGCGCCTTTATCGCCGATCAGGGTGCGGAGCAGTGCGGCTTCTGCAACCCGGGCTTTATTATGAACGCGCTGGCGCTTTTCCGGGAAAACCCCGACCCCGGCGAGGATGAAATCAAGGAGTATCTGGCCGGCAACCTCTGCCGCTGCTCCGGCTATGAGGGCCAGCTGCGGGGCATTTTGAACTTTTTAGCGTGGAAAAAGGGGAAGGAGGCTGCCCAATGAAAACCGTGAACCAGCCCATGCGCAAAAAGGACGCTATGCAGCTTGTGACCGGCCAGCCCGTCTACATGGATGATGTCATCCCGCAGGACTGCCTGATCGTAAAGCTGCTGCGCTCCCCCCATGCCAACGCCATCGTGCAGGAGATCGACACGAGCCGCGCCCTGCTGGTGCCGGGCATCGAGGCGATCTACACATGGAAGGATGTGGACCAGCAGGGCCGCCGCTACACCCAGGCGGGCCAGACCTACCCCGAGCCGAGCCCCTATGACCGGCTTGTCATTGACCGCCATGTCCGCTTTGCGGGGGATGTTGTCGCAATTTTGGCCGGCAAGGATGAAAAATGCGTCGATAAGGCGATGAAGCTCATCAAGGTCAGGTATGAGGTCCTGCCCGCCGTGCTGGACTACCACACGGCACTGGACAACCCCGTCCTTGTCCACCCGGAGGAAAACTGGGAGTCGCTGGCACCGGTCGGGGCCGACAACAAACGCAACCTGTGCGCCCACGATGAGAGCGGGGCGGGCGATATTGAGGCGGTGCTGGCGGGGTGCGATGTCGTCATCGACCATACATACCACACCCGCGCCTGCCAGCAGGCCATGATGGAGACCTTCCGCACCTACTGCAGCATAGATGCCTACGGGCGGCTGAATGTCCTCAGCTCGACCCAGATCGTTTTCCACTGCCGCCGGATCCTGGCCAATGCGCTGCACATCCCCAAGTCGATGATCCGTGTGGCCAAGCCCCGCATCGGCGGCGGCTTCGGCGCCAAGCAGACCTCGGTCTGCGAGGTCTACCCCGCCTTTGTGACATGGAAAACCAAAAAGCCCAGCAAGATCATCTTCAGCCGGTACGAGAGCCAGATCGCCTCCACCCCGCGCCATGAGATGGAGCTGCATGTCCGCCTTGGTGCGACAAAGGACGGCATCGTCAGGGGCATCGACCTCTACACCCTGTCCAACACCGGTGCTTACGGCGAGCATGGGCCTACAACGGTGGGCCTGTCCGGCCACAAATCCATCCCGCTCTACGGCAAGGCCGAGGCATTCCGCTTTGTCAGCGATGTCGTCTACACGAACCACATGTCCTCGGGCGCTTACCGCGGCTACGGTGCGACCCAGGGCTTGTTTGCGGTGGAGTCCGCCGTCAATGAGCTGGCCGACAAGCTGGGCATCGACCCGTTTGTGATCCGCCAGCGCAACATCGTCCATGAGGGCGATGTGATGCCCGCCTACTACGGGCAGGTCAACACCAGCTGCGCGCTGGACCGCTGTCTGCAGGCCGTGCATGACAACATCGGCTGGGACGAAAAATACCCCGTGCGCGACATGGGCAACGGCAAGGTGCGCGCCGTGGGCATGGGCATGGCGATGCAGGGCTCCGGCATTACGAGTGTGGATGTGGGCAGCGCCAGCCTGAAGATCAACGATGACGGGTTCTACACCCTCTCAATCGGTGCAGCCGACATGGGCACCGGCTGCGACACGATTCTGGCGCAGATCGCCGCCGAGGTGCTGGAGTGCCCGCTCGACAATGTGACGGTCCTCGGCGCGGACACCGATTCCTCGCCCTACGATTCCGGCTCCTACGCATCCAGCACGACCTATGTCACCGGCAAGGCGGTTGAGCAGTGCGCCGAGCAGCTCAAGCAGAAGATCTGTCAGGTCGGCGCGGGGCTGCTGGGCCTTGATGAGCGTGCAGTCGTCTTTGCGGGCGATGCCGTGATGAGCGAGGACGGCACGCAGCGCGCCACGCTGGCGCAGATCGCCGCAGCCTCCCAGTGCGGCAGCAATACGGCGCTGGAGGCAGTTGTGACCCACAGCTCGGAAATTTCGCCCCCGCCGTTCATGGTGGGCGCGGCCGAGGTCGAGGTCGATCTGGAAACCGGCGAGGCGCAGGTCATCCGCTATGAGGCAGCCGTTGACTGCGGCACACCGGTCAACCCGAACCTTGCGCGGGTGCAGGCCGAGGGCGGCATCCTGCAGGGCATCGGTATGGCGCTGACCGAGAATGTCACCTACGATGACCGCGGCATGCCGCAGGAAAACTCGCTGATGCAGTACAAGATCCCGGCGCGCAACGACATCGGGCATATCCATGTCGTATTTGAGAGCAGCTACGAGGGCACCGGCCCCTTCGGTGCCAAGAGCATCGGCGAGGTGGTCATCAACACCCCGCTGCCCGCCGTGGCCGATGCGATCTACCACGCCACCCACAAGCGGTTCTATGAGCTGCCCATCACCCGCGAGCAGATCGCGCTGGCCGGGCAGTAAAAGGCAGGGAACGGCGAAAAAGACCCTCTGCGGGGGATAAAAAAATTGCAAGCCGGCAGATCGCCGGCTTGCAATTTTTTTTCGGGCTGCAAAAAACTCTTGTAGGGGCGAGCATTGCTCGTCCGTGCCCGTTTGTCAGTGAAAAACCTTCCCGGAAAACGCGCTGCTGCGCCAAGCCGGCGGGCGGCCAATGGCCGCCCCTACACATGCAACAGGCCAGGAATGTGATTTTTGGGAAGTCGGGAACATGGATAGTGCAGCCGTCCGGGGATAAGGTGCAGAGTACAGGCAATGGCTGTGCTTCTTTTGGGTATTCCTATGCGAAGATTCAGGTTTCGCCACCGCGGTTAAAACTGCGCCGGTTGTTGGGAAACCAAATGGCAGGGGTGAACACAGCCAGCCCCACTGCTGTGGTATCCCCGGGGTTGGAAACGATGTGGGGCAGGTTGGACTGCACCACAGTGGTGTCTCCGGCGTTCAGGCGGGTAGTCTTGGACTCCACCAGTACATCCAACTGCCCCTGTTCCAGCAGCAGGATTTCCTCACTGGGATGGATCACCGGCAGGTCGCCGTCCTTGCAGTGGGGTTCCAGCTCAAAGCGTATGACCAACGACTGAGGTACAAAATTTCCGTTGGGCATGGGCGTAAGCAGATGATACCGTACATTGGAATTGGGCTGGGAGAGGATCATCATATCCGCCTGACGGGTTGTCAGGCTGGTGCTGCTCTCACCTCCCATAAACAGATAGGTGGGGATGTCCAGAGCGGCGCTGAGTTTGCGCAGGGTGGACAGGGACGGGTCGGTGAGATTGCGCTCGATTTGGGAGATATACCCGATGGACAAACCAGTCTTTTCGGCCAGTTCCTTAAGGGTGATTCCCCGCTTTTTCCGCATATTTCGAACATGTTCGCCCAGCATAAGACCTCCCGCTTTTTCGCAAAAAAATTTATTTACAGTATATCACAAAATGCCCTGTACGTAAATAAGCAAGAAAAAATTCGATATTTATAAAATCTTTTACAAAGAAAATCAGACAGCGTGTCGAAAAACCTCCCTCTGCGAGGGAGGTGCCCCGAAGGGGCGGAGGGAGAGAACCTTGCCATAGCCCGAAATATTTCGGACAGCCGTACAGTTCTCTCCCCCACCGCCTGCGGGCGGAGCCCCCTCGCAGAGGGGGCCAAGGGGGGAGCACACCTTTTTCGACAGTCTGTCAGATAATTTCTTACTTATCCTATAAAGTGCTCTGAAAAATGTGAAAAAAATAGAAAAACTCTTGACAAAAATTTTAGAAATAGTAAAATTTATAAAAAATTGTAAATTTTATAAAAATTATTGTGCAGGAGGAACCCTATGAAAATCACAGACGTAAAGGTAGAAACCATCCGTATCCCCATGAAAAAGCCCTTCCGTATTGCTTTTGCGGTACAGGATCATTCACTGAATGTGCTGGTGAAGATCTCCACCGACGAAGGTCTGTGGGGCATCGGTGAGGCCGCGCCCTTTGAACCGGTGACCGGCGAGAGCGCAGCCACCGTTCTGGAAGCGCTGAAACTGTTCCGCACCGGATTGATTGGCATGGATCCGCTCGATGTTGAGGGCATCCACAGGATGATGGACCGCCTGCTGTCAGGCAACACCTCGGCAAAGGCCGCGGTGGATATTGCCCTGTACGACATCAAGGGCAAACTGATGGGTCAGCCTCTGTACAAGGTGCTGGGCGGCAGCGTGAACCAGATCGTCACGGACATGACGGTGGGCATTGACACACCGGAAGCCATGGCCGCCGAAGCCCGGGAACGGGTGGAAAAGGATGGCTTCACCATTCTGAAAATCAAGGCCGGCATCAACCCGAGTGAGGATATCCAGGCATTGACCCTGATCCGTCAGGCGGTGGGCCCCAACATCCGCCTGCGTGTGGACGCCAACCAGGGTTACACGGTCAGCGATGCGGTGCGCACCCTGAAAGCCTTTGAAGAGTTGGGCGTGGAAGCGGTGGAACAGTGCCTGCCCAGCTGGGATCTGGACGGTATGCGCTTTGTGCGTTCCAAGGTGGACTTGCAGGTCATGCTGGATGAGTCGGTCCACACCCCCATCGACGCAGCAAAGGCCTGCAAGATCGATGCTGCAGACATTATCAACATCAAACTGATGAAGTGCGGCGGCCTGTACCCGGCGGAAAAGATCAACGCCATTGCCGAGGCAAACCATGTACAGTGCATGGTGGGCTGCATGCTGGAGACCAAGGTGGCCATTGCTGCCGGTGTGAGTCTGGTTGCCGCCAAGCAGAACATCACCGAGGCGGACTGCGACAGCTTTATGTACGCCGTGGACCCCGAGATGGGTATGCCCGGAGGTTTTGCCGTGAATGGCGGCGTCTACACCCTGTCCGACAAACCGGGCCTTGGCATCGATATTGATTTTTAAGCGGGACCCGCAGAGAGGTATATTATGGCGAATACGATTTTTTCCTCCGAAGGCGCGCTCCTGTTCATCATGGTCGCCACGGTTGCACTGGGATTCTGGCTGCAGCGGTTCAAGGTGTTCAAAACGCTGGGCCCGGCCCTGACGGTTATCGTCATGGGCATCGTGATGTCCAACCTGCGGATCGTGCCTACCTCCAGCCCTACCTATGATGCCATCAGCGGCTACTGTGTGCCGTTGTCCGTTTCTATCTGCCTGCTGAGCCTGGACCTGAAACAGATGCGCAAATTATCCAAGGAACCGATCATTGCGTTGGCCTCGGCCGTATTCAGCGTCTGCGTGGCAGCTTTGGTGTTCGGCGTACTGTTCGCCAACAAAATCGACGAGGGCTGGAAGGTGGCCGGTATGTTCGTGGGCACCTACACCGGCGGCAGTTCCAACCTGACCGCCATCGCTGTAGGCCTGGATGCCAGCAAGAACACCATCGCCTCGGCCAATGCCGCCGACTATGTGGTGGGCATCCCCACGCTGATCCTGATGTTTGCCACCCCCGCCCTGTACAAGAGTTCCAAATGGCTGAAAAAGCTGTGGCCCTATGAAATGAGCGAGTCGGAGCTGCTGGGGGATGGCAACCACGAGGAACTGATGACCTCCAAGGAATGGTCCATCCAGGAAATCGCCTGGCTGCTGGCCATCGGCTTTGGCACCGTGTGGGCTGCCACCAGCATCTCCTCGATGGTATTCGGAGAAGGGTTCCGCAGTGCAGGCCGCATCCTGCTCATCACCACCTTCTCCATCATCCTGGCACAGGTGCCGGCTGTCCGCAAGCTGCGCGGCAATTTTGACCTGGGCCTTTTCGTAGCGGTGCTGTTCCTGGTGACCATCGGCTTTGCGGTGGACCTGAAGCAGTTCTTCGGATCCACCTTCTACATCACCCTGTTCTGCTTCTGTGTCATCGCCTGTTCCATTCTGCTGCACCTGCTCATCACCCGCCTGCTGAAAGTCCGTTTTGAGTATGTGCTGCTGTCCATCGTAGGCTGTATCTCGGATGGCCCCACCGCCGCCCTCATCGCCTCCAGCGCCCAGTGGAAGACCCTTATCAACATCGGCTTGCTCATGGGCGTACTGGCCGGTGCCCTGGGCAACTATGTGGGCATCGGTGTAGCCTATGCCATCCGTGCTTTCATCGGCGCCTAAACGAAAAACGGGAGAAACGGAAATGCGTAATTTTGACTTATATGTTTCAGGCATCCTGTACGGCAGACTGCGGCTGGGCGACGGCACACCCCAGATCCGGAAACTGGACGTGCATACCGGCGCGCTGCTGGACTGGCAGGACCTGACTGAACAGGACCGGGATTTTTACCGTTTCTTTGTGAAGATGGACTTTGCCGCCCTGGGGCAGAACCTGTCCCATTACGAGTCGGGGCTGCATGGTACCGGGGAAGTTTCCCTGTGCGGTGAGCGTTACACCAGCGAAGACGGCTGCAGCTACCTGCAGCGGGATGTAAAATTCCCCAACAACAAACAGATGAAGGAAGGGCGGCTGATCGCCGTCACCTGCCCTGCCCGGGAGATGGTCACGGTGCTGGTGGAACCCGGTGCCGAGGAGGAGACCATCCTGCGCCTGTGGCGCTCGACCTGGCCGGAGGAACAGCTGTTCCCGGTAGAACATGCGCAGACCTTCCCGGTGCCCATGCGGGACGGGGTACATCTTTCCACCAACGTATACCTGCCTAAAAACTGCAGTACCCCGGTGCCCGCAGTGCTGGTACGCACCCCCTACGGCAAAGAGGACGGCTGTGAGATATACTACCGTTACGTCCAGCGCGGCTACGCGGTGGTAGTACAGGATGTGCGCGGCAGAAACGCCAGTGAAGGCGAATGGCTGCCCAACTACCACGAGGTGGAGGACGGCGACGACACTCTGAACTGGATCGCCGCCCAGCCATGGTGCAGCGGACGCATCGGTATGGTGGGCGGGTCCTACCTGGGTTATGTACAGTGGGCTGCCGCTGCCAGCGGCAACCCCCACCTGAAAGCTCTGATCAGCGTAGTCTGCGCGGGCAGCGCCTTTGTGGATCTGCCCCGCCGGGGTGGGTCTTTCACCTCGGGCATGCTGGCCTGGGCCTTTGCGGTGTCTCAGAAAACCTTCCACCCTGAGCTGATGGAACGAGATGACTGGGAGAAAGTGCTGAACATCCGCCCCCTGACCGACCTGCCGAAAAAGGCTCTGGGGTACGATGTGCCCTTCATCACACGGTGGCTGGAACCCAGTGACTACAACGATTTCTGGCGTATGTCCAACTGGCAGGAACGCTCCGTCAGGGCGCAGATCCCGGCGCTGATTCAGTCCGGCTGGTTTGACGACAACGGCATGGGTACCACCGAAGCCCTGGAACTGGTCCATGACTTCCCGCGGGGCATGCGCAAGGTCATTCTGGGACCCTGGCAGCACAGCGGCAACAGTAAGTACGACATGCACGGGGTATCCTTCGGCAGCCAGGCGCTGCGCTTTGATCTGGACTGGCTGTATTTCCGCTGGTTTGAGCATCACCTCAAGGAAGTGGACAACGGCATCGACCAGACTGCCCCGGTAGAATACTACACCCTGGGCCAGGAGGTATGGAAGACCGCCGAAAACTGGCCAGTGCCCGAGACCCGGGTCACCCACCTGTATCTGGATAGTGACGGCCATGCCAACACCTCTGCCGGGGACGGGCGGCTGACTTTTGCCAAGCCGGAGCGGGAGAACTGCGACGGTTACGCCTATGACCCCGAAAATCCGTCCCAGCACATCATCGATATGTCGGAGAACGAGATCGAAGTGCCGGAGGACTACACCCGGGAAGAACTGCGTCAGGACCTGCTGTGCTACACCTCCCCTGTGCTGAAGGAAGACCTGGTTCTGACCGGTGATATGACGGCGGAGTTGTATATTTCTTCTGATGCGCCGGATACCGACTTCGTGGTGCGTGTTACCGACGTGGATGAGAACGGCCGGTCCATCAAGCTGGCGGATGGCCTGCTCAGCGCCCGATACCGTAATGGCTTTGCCCGGTCAGAGTTTTTGCAGGAAGGCGAGATCGTTTGCCTGAAGATCCGCACCACCAAGTTGTCCAATTGCTTCCGGAAAGGCCACCGCATCCGGGTGACTGTCACCTCCAGCGCCAAGAATTTCATCTTCCCCAACAGCAACACCCGGGAAGGTTTTGCTTCCGCCCGGACCGTGGTGGCCCATAACCGGGTATACCACGGTGGGCTGCACGCCTCCCGCCTGACGGTGCGGGTGGAACCCTAAGCGGATTGCCCTCCCTGTCAGCGGAAGCGAACAGATCACATTCTGCTCCGCAACCATCAAGCCCCGGCCAGAAAAGGCCGGGGCTTTTCTGGTTCCAGGGGCAATACCGCATAATTCTAAGTGCCGCAGCCGCCGGAGCGGTGCTTAAGCCGTTAGGCGGGAATTGTGCGGTGCTGCCTTAGTTATTTGTGCGGGCTTTCCCTGCGTGAAAACCCTGTGAGACGGGTGTCCGCATTCCTCGATGGGACACCCCGGAAATGCGTTTGTGGGCAATCAAGGCGAGTAAGCAGAACCATGATTTATTGAAAATTCGGAAAAGAATCTGTATAATACTTATCAGATAGAGCCTATAGCCATGAAAGGCAAGCGGCATAGCAGTCGGCACATAAACGCATTCATTTGCTCTCAAAAGGAGAATTTTCGTGAACTACATCGCAGTAGTCGAGGACAGCGCGCAGGATCGGGCAGTGCTGGACTCGTATTTGGAAAAATACCAGCAGGAGAAAAACTGCCATTTTCAAATCACGCATTTTTCGGATGGCGACGAGATCGCGCTGGGCTATAAGGGCGGCTATGACCTGATTTTGATGGACATCGAGATGACCTTCATGGATGGTATGTCAGCAGCCGAGGAGATCCGCCGCGCCGACCCGGAGGTGCTTATCATCTTCATCACCAACTCGCCGCAGTATGCCATCAAGGGGTATGCGGTGCAGGCGCTGGACTATATCTTAAAGCCGCTGAGTTATTACGCTTTCTGCCAGCGGATGAACCATGTGCGGGAGCTGCTGGGACGCCGCCAGAAGCATTTCCTCACGGTGCCCTGCGCGGGCGGTGTGCAGAAGCTCGATGTCTCCGACATTTATTATGTAGAAATTTGCGACCACGCCCTGCTGTTCCACACCAAGCAGGGCGAGGTGCATTCCACCGGCTCCATGCGCGATGTGGAGCAGAAGCTGCCGCCGGAGAATTTCTTCCGCAGCAGCAAGGCGTACCTTGTCAATCTGGAACACGTGGACGGCATCCAGGACGAGGACGCCATCGTCAACGGTGAGCGGGTGCAGATCAGCCGCGCCAAGCGCAAGGCGTTTTTGGCGGCGCTCAATCACTACATAGGGGAAAACATCTGATGCAAGCGGAAGTTCTGGGCAACATCCCCCGCCTGTATACCGCGCTGGCGGACTGGCTGGCCTGCCTTTTATATCTGTTCTTCCTGCCCAAGCGTACAGCAGGCTGGCGGCGGTATACGATCCACGCGGTGTTTTTGCTGCTGCTCGGCGTCTTTATGCAGGCAACGGGGCAGGTGCCGCAATTCTGGTTTCTGCCCTGCATTGCGGTATCCATCTTGATCATGTATCTGTACATCCGACTGCAGGCCGACGTGCCCGCCCGGAGCGCGGGGTATTACTGCGTCCGCGCGTTTATTTTGGGGGAACTGGCCGCCTCGCTGGAATGGCAGCTCTACTACTATATGGCCGGGCGGCAGGGCACGCCGGGCGCGGGTGTGAGTGTGTGCATTTTGGCAGTCGACTATGCCGCAGTGTATGGCGCGGTGTTCGCGCTGGAACGCAATTATAACGATATTGCCTCGCCTCTGCACGTCCACAAAAAGGAATTCCTCAGCACGCTGTTCATCGGTGTGGCGGTCTATGCCGCCAGCAACCTGAGCTATGTCAGCCCGGACACGCCGTTTTCCGGCAAAATGACGGCGGAAATTTACAACATCCGCACGCTGGTAGACCTGGGCGGCATGGCAATTTTGTTTGCGCACCACATGCAGCTGGTGGAGTACCGCCGCAAAAAGGAGCGCGACGCTTTGCAGAACGTCTTGCAGGCGCAGTACGCACAGTACCGCTCGGCGCAGGACAGCATTGACCTTATCAATAAAAAATATCACGACCTCAAGCACCAGATCGCTGTGCTGCGCAGCGAGACCTCAGAGGAAAAAGCCCACTATCTCGACGCGATGGAGCAGGAGATCCGCAGCTATGAGGCGCAGAACAAGACCGGCAACGAGGTGCTGGACACGATCCTGACCAGCAAAAGCCTGTACTGCCAGCAGCACGGCATCACGCTGACCTGCGTGGCAGACGGTGCGGCGCTGGATTTTATGGATACGATGGACCTGTGTTCGCTGTTCGGCAATGCGCTGGACAACGCCATCGAGAGTGTAGAAAAGCTGCCCGACAGCGAGCAGCGACTGATCCATTTGGTGGTGGCACGGAAAAAGAGCTTTGTGTGGATTCGGGTCGAAAATACCTACGATGGTGCTTTCCGCGTGGACGGCACGCTGCCCAAGACCACTAAGACCGACGCCCGCTACCACGGCTACGGTCTAAAGAGCATCTACGACACCGCCGAAAAATACGGCGGCACGGCAGAGATCAGCACCCAGGAGAACCAGTTCACATTAAAGGTGCTGTTTCCCATCAAGCAGAAATAACCCGGACAGCCCACTTTGGTGGGCTGTTCAGCGTGTCGAAAAACCTCCCTCTGCGAGGGAGGTGCCCCGAAGGGGCGGAGGGAGAGAACCTTGCCATAGCCCGAAATATTTCGGGCAACCGCACAGTTCTCTCCCCCACCGCCTGCGGGCGGAGCCCCCTCACAGAGGGGGCCAAGGGGTGAGCACACCTTTTTCGACAGCCTAGACAGCCCATTTTGGTGGGCTGTTTTTTGCTTTAAGCAACCTGCACATAAAGCACATGATACGATTGTCTGTTTTGCCAATGCCGCAGGCGGCTTGCGTGGGAAAAACGACTGTTCACGTAGTGAGTCCCCTTTTTGCTGTACATTGTGATATAGTGCAGACAACAGAAAAGGAAAGTCGTCTGCGTTTTTTGCTATGGATAACCTTGAAAGCGAGGATCTTGTATGAAAGCAACATCCCTTCTCACCGGCTGGACGTGCCGCCATCTGGGCGATACCGCACCCGGCAAAACGGTGACCCTGCCCCATGATGCCATGCTGGCTGAACCCCGCACCGCCCTGAGCGCGGGCGGCACCAATACCGGCTGGTACGAGGGATATGACTACGAATACCGGCACACCCTGACCGTGCCGGAAAACGCGCTGGCAGACACCCACATTCTGGAGTTTGAGGGCGTCTACCATAATGCCGAGGTCTGGCTCAACGGTCAAAAGGCAGCGTTCCGCCCCTACGGCTACACCAACTTTTATGTTGATTGTGCGCCGTATCTGCACGCAGGGGAGAACGAGCTGCGGGTCATTGCCCGCAACGCCGACCAGCCCAACAGCCGGTGGTATTCCGGCGCGGGCATCTACCGCCCGGTGCAGCTTTGGACGGCAAGGGGCGCGCATATCGCACTGAACGGCGTTAAAATCCGCACCCTGTCGCTTGATCCCGCCGTCGTGGAGGTGCGCGTAAAGACCACCGCCCCCGGCACGGTACGCCTGACGGTGGACGACCTGCCCGCCGTGCAGCAGGAGAGCGACAGCGAGGCCGTATTTACCCTGACCCTTGATAACGCCCGCCTTTGGACACCTGAAACGCCAAACCTGTACACCTGCCGCGTCAGCTTTGCCGATGATGAGGTGACCGAGACGTTCGGTGTCCGCAAGGTCGAGTGGGGTACGGACGGCTTCCTGCTCAACGGCAAGCGGTACATCATCCAGGGCGCGTGCATCCACCACGATAATGGTCTGTTGGGCGCAGTTTGTGACCCCGACGCCGTGGCGCGCAAGGTACGCCTGCTGAAAGCGAACGGCTACAACGCCATTCGCTCAGCGCACAACCCCTGCTCCAAGGCGCTGCTGGCCGAGTGTGACCGGCAGGGTATGCTTGTCATGGACGAGTACATCGACCATTGGTACATCCACAAAACCGAGCATGACTACGTGGATTATTTCAATGAGTGGTGGCATCAGGATCTGATCGACATGGTGGAAAAAGACTACAACCACCCCTGCGTGGTGCTCTACTCCACCGGCAACGAGGTCAGCGAGACTGCCCAGAAGCGCGGCATCGCCCTGACCAAAGAGATGACTGACTTCCTGCACGGGCTGGACGATTCCCGCCCGGTGACCTGCGGCGTGAACATCTTCTTCAACTTTTTAAGCTCCATCGGCTTCGGCGTGTACAGCGACGAAAAGGCAAAAAAAGAAGCCGAGCGTGCCGAGAAAGCCAAACAGCGCGGCGAGAAGGCCGCCAAGAAAAAGGCAGTCGGCAGTCAGTTCTTCAACAATCTGGCGGGGCTGCTGGGCGATGAGTTCATGAAGCGCGGCGCGACCCTGCACGGCTGCGACGTCAAGACCCGTGACGCCTTTGCCAACATGGACATTGCGGGCTACAACTACGGCATCTACCGCTATAAGCACGACTTAAAAAAGTACCCGCAGCGGTTGATTTTGGGCAGCGAGACCTTCTGCAACGATGCTTATAAATTCCGCGAGCTGGCCAAACAGGAACCCCGCTTAGTGGGCGACTTTGTCTGGGCGGGCATGGACTACCTGGGCGAAGTCATGGTCGGCTCGTGGGAGTACGCCGACTACGCCGAAACGTTCGACGGCGGTCCGGGCTGGGTGTCGGCGGGTTCGGGGCGCATCGACCTGACCGGCAAGCCGCTGGGCGAAGCCCTCTATACCCGCGTGGCGCTGGAGGCCGACAACGGCCCCTATATCGCCGTCTGCCCGGTCAACCATACCGGAGACCGCCACAGCCCCAGTGCGTGGAAGATGACGAATGCCATGCCCAGCTGGAGCTGGACCGGCTGCGAGGGGCGCAAGGCCAACGTGGAGGTCTACGCCCGCGCCGCCCGTGTGGATTTGGTGCTGAATGGTCATACGGTGGGCAGTAAAACGCTGAAAAATGATTGCCTTGCGAGGTTCAGCATTCCCTACGAGAGCGGCACGCTGGAAGCCGTCAGCTATGACGCTGCCGATCACGAAATTGGTCGCTGCAAGCTGCAAAGTGCCGGCGGCACGACCCGCCTGACGCTGGACGCGGAAGAACCTACTGTAAAACCGGGGCATCTGTGCTACATCCGTCTGCGCTACACCGATGAAAACGGCATCACCAAGCCGCTGGCGCGCGGCAGTATTCAGGTACAGGTGCGCGGCGGCACGTTGGTGGGGCTGGGCAGTGCCTGCCCTTTCAACAAGCACAGCTATCTGGACAGCGAAACCGATACCTACTACGGCGAGGCTCTTGCCATCGTCCGCATGGGGGACGGCGACGCCATGACGATTGCTGCTTCCGACGGCGAATACAGCGCGGAGCTGACGGTGCCTGCGCAAGCATGAGGCGAGCTGTGGAGGTATGGGCTATTTTGCGGCGCTTGCCATCACGCTGTTTCTGGCGGCGTTCGTGCGCATCACCATCATCAACGGCGGCGTGCAGATGGTGATTTACTTCCCGATTTACAAAATCATCTTCCCGGAAGGGGAGCAGCAGAAAAACTAACCTGCCCACAAAAGAGTTTGGAACAGGTCGGTACCATGCAGCATTCCTTTGTACGCATGGGACAAAATCCGTTCTGAGCCTTGGCACACAACACCACAAAACTCAACAAAAGCTCGTTGAAACGATAAGTTTCAACGAGCTTTTGTTGCCTTGGGATGCAAATTTCAGTGCAGGGCCTCGCACAGGGCAATCAGCGTCAGCGCCTGACCGCAGGCCATCGGGCGGATGCCGATGCCCTTAGCAGCTCCATGGCGAGCTGGACGCGCAGCCCTTTACAACCGGCGGGCAGGGTGCTATAATAAATCCGACCGACCGGTCGGTCGGAAAAGAAAGGGAACACTTCCATGCCGAAATACAGCGTTAAAAAGCCATTTACCATTCTGGTGGCGGTCATTCTGGTGCTGGTGCTGGGCTTTGTCAGCCTGACCGGCATCCAGACGGACCTGCTGCCCGCCATGAACCTGCCCTACCTGATGGTCATCACGACCTACCCCGGTGCCAGCCCCGAGCAGGTCGAGGCCGACGTGACCAAGCCGCTGGAAAATGCACTTTCGACGCTGAACGGCGTCAAGAACGTGACGAGCCAGAGCAATGAGAACTACAGCCTGCTCTTTCTGGAATACCAGGACGACACCGACATGGACAGCGCCATGGTCAAGGCCAGCACCGCCGTGAACCAGCTCGGCGACGCGCTGCCCGACATGGCGTCCACGCCGACGCTGATGGAGATCAGCCCGGACATGATGGCGACGCAGTACATTGCCGTGGACTACGACGGCATGGATATTTACGAGCTGTCCGACTATGTCAGCGAAAACGTGCTGCCCCAGCTCGAGCGCGTGGACGGCGTGGCCAGCGTGTCCACGACGGGCCTGGTGGAAAAGTCGGTGCAGATCACGCTCGACCAGGAAAAGATCGACGCTGTCAACGACAAGCTGCTGGTCAAGGTCAGTGACCGCCTGGCCGATGCCAAAAAAGAGCTGGATGCCAACAAGAAAAAAATAAACGATGGTATGAAGGAACTTGACGCCGCCCAGGCCCAGCTGGACGCAGGCAAGGCCCAGCTGAACAGCCAGAAGGCCGACGTGACGACCCAGCTGCGGGACGCCATCACCGAGCTGGACAAGCAGATCCCCGAGCTGGAAAAGAAGATCGCCAGCCTGCAGACCGACCTGGACGAGGCAAACCGCAAGCTGGAGGACGCCAAAAATGCAAACACGACCCTGCCCGAGGCCACGCTGCCCATCGACGATGCACTGTTTGCCAGCTGCAAGACGGTGCTGGCCGCCTACGACCCGCAGTATAACGCCGACGCGCTCCCGGCCAATCTGGCCGAAGCCAAGAGCGACCTGAACAAGATGGGCGCGATGATCAACTCGATTGACCGCGCGGATGCGGCCATCCGCCAGCGCGCCGCAGACGAGGGGCTGTTGGAGCAGAATATGACGGTGGAGCAGACTGCGGCCTACTTAGATGCCCAGTATGCGACCATGAGCGCCCGCATTCAGGCGCTGGAGGTGGAGATCGCGTCGCTGCAGGACTCCCTCAACAACACCGAGGACGAGACCGAACGGGCCGATTTACAGGCGCAGATCGACGCCAAGCGCGCCGAGCAGGCGCAGGACCAGGCCGTCATCGACGGCAACGCCGCCCGCCGCGCCCGCGTCAGCGAGCTGAGCGGCAATCTGTCAACGCTCTCCACGACGAAGGTCGCCCTGCAGAACGCCACGACGCTGCTGACTGCGCGGCAGGAGGCCGAGACTGCGCTGAACGACGGTATGCAGCCGCTGCAGCAGACGCTGAACGACACCGCCGCCGCCCTGCGCGACCAGCTGACCAAAGCGCAGGAAATGCTGACCCAGCTGAACGAACAGCGCGACAAGCTGCAAAAAATGCTGGCAAGCCTTGGCGACGAGGCGGTAGACCCCGCCATGGCCGATATGGCCGTCCAGCTGCTGCTGAGCGGCACCGAGGCCCAGCTGCAGCTGGGCGAGTTCCAGGTCTCCAGCGGCAAGACCCAGCTCGAGGCCGGCAAGACCCAGCTCGAGGCCGCGCAGGAGGAATACGAGTCCGCCCGCGAGGAGGCGCTGAAAAGCGCGAATCTGAACCAGCTGCTGAACATGACGACGCTGCAGCAGCTCATTTATGCGCAGAACTTCTCGATGCCCGCGGGCTATATCGAGGGCGGCGACGGCGACGACAACCGCTACATCGTCAAGGTCGGTGATGCCTTTGCCGACGCGGACGAGCTGAAAAACATGGTGCTCTGCAATATCGACGGCATCGGCGACGTGCGCCTGTCCGATGTGGCCGAGGTCAAAATGACCGACAACGCCGACGACGCCTACGCCAAGGTGGACAAGAACCGCGCCGTGCTGCTGTCGCTGTACAAGAGCTCGACGGCGTCCACCTCGACGGTCTCCAACGCCAGCAGCGCGGCGATGGAAACGATGATGGCCGAAAACGAGGGCCTGCACCTGACGCCCATCATGGACCAGGGCGACTATATCAAGCTCATCGTCAACAGCGTGCTGTCCAACCTGATCGAGGGCGCAGCGCTGGCCATCATCGTACTGGCGCTGTTTTTGAAGGACCTGCGCCCGACCATCGTCGTGGCCATCAGTATGCCGTTGAGCGTGCTGTTTGCCATTGTGCTGATGTATTTCACCGGCATTACCTTCAATATCCTGTCGCTGTCCGGCCTCGCGCTGGGCGTCGGCATGCTGGTCGACAACTCGGTTGTTGTCATTGAAAACATCTACCGTCTGCGGGGCCGCGGCGTGCCCGCCGCCCGCGCGTCGGTGCAGGGTGCACGTCAGGTGGCCGGGTCCATCGTGTCCTCCACCCTGACGACGATCTGCGTTTTTCTGCCGCTGGTGTTCACCACCGGCATGGTGCGCGAGCTTCTCAGCGACATGGCCTGGACCATCACCTTCAGTCTGCTGGCGTCCCTTGTTGTGGCGCTGACTGTTGTGCCCTGCGCGGGCTCCACCGTGCTGAAAAAGCAGAAGGACATCAAGCACCCGCTGTTCGACAAGGTGCTGAACGGCTATGAAAAGCTGCTGCGCTTCTGCCTGCGCCGCAAGGCTGTGCCGCTGGCGCTGGCCATTGCGCTGCTGGGGGTGTCGGTCTGGCGCGTCGCTACCATGGGCATCGTCATGATCCCCGACATGAGCAGCAACCAGCTGACCATTACGGTCAATGTGCCTGACGATACGGCTAAGGAGGACGCCTTCGCCACGGCGGACAGCGTCATGGACGCGGTCATGACCGTGGACGGCGTCGACACCGTCGGCGCGATGTCGGGCGGTTCCAACAACATGGTCGCCATGGCCGGCAGCAATGCCGCCGCCGACAACACCACGTTTACCTATTACGTCCTGCTGGGCGACAAGGCACCCAAGGCCAAGGTCGTGGAGCAGGAGATCTACGGCAAAACAGCAGATCTAAACTGTGAAATTGAAGTGAACTCCAATGGCATGATGGACATGAGTGCGCTGTCCGGCTCCGGCATCGAGGTGGACCTCTACGGCAGCGACCTCAATGACCTGGCCGCCGCGGGCAAGCAGGTCATGGCGCTGATGGAGGGCATCGACGGTATCCAAAACGTCACCGACGGCCAGGACGCCGGCGACGCCGAGATCAACATCACGATTGACAAGGACAAGGCTATGCGGATGGGTCTGACCGTCGCGCAGGTCTACCAGCAGATCGCCGCCAAGCTGACGACGGACACCACCGCCACGACGCTGAAGGCGGGCGGCGACAGCTACAGCGTCGTCATCGTCGATAAGACCGACACGCCGACGCTGGACGATATTTTCAATATGGAGTTCGAGACGACGACCACCGATGAGAACGGCAGCAGCGTAAAGGAGACGCACACCCTCGGTGAGTTCGCGACCCGCACCACGACGGCGGGCTATACGACGATTGCCCGCGAGAACGGCTCCCGCAAGCTGGCCGTGACGAGTGAGACCGCCGACGGCTACAACACGACGCTGCTCTCCCGCGAGCTGGAGCCGCAGCTGGCCGCACTGGACCTGCCCGACGGCGTGACCGCCGAGCTGGCCGGTGAGACGACCCAGGTCACCGAGATGCTGAGCCAGATGGCAAAAATGCTTGCACTGGCATTGGCTTTTGTCTATTTTGTCATGGTGGCGCAGTTCCAGAGCCTGCTGTCGCCGTTCATTGTTCTGTTCACGATCCCGCTGGCCTTCACCGGCGGTATGCTCGGCCTGATGGCTGCCGGTGAGCAGCTGTCGCTGATCTCGCTGATGGGCTTCCTGGTCCTGATGGGCGTCGTCGTCAACAACGGCATTGTGTTTGTGGACTACGCCAACCAGCTGCGCATCGGCGGGCTGGAGCGCACCGACGCCCTTGTGGCGACGGGCCGCACCCGTATGCGCCCGATCCTGATGACGACGCTGACGACGGTGCTGGCGATGGTCACGATGCTGTTCGGCACCGACATGGCCAGCGAGATGAGCACCGGCATGGCCATTGTCATCATCGGCGGTCTGAGCTACGCCACGCTGATGACGCTGTTCGTCGTGCCTGTGCTGTATGACCTGTTCTACCGCAGACCGCCGGTCAATATTGACGTCGGTGATGACGGTCTGGACGACCTGCCCGACGATGCGGCCGAGTTTGCCGCAGAGTTCGCCGCCCGCCGCGCCGCCGAGGCTGCATCCGCGCCACGCC
>ERZ773110.1355-NODE-1355-length-19672-cov-3.643727_pt1 | contig 19672 bp, 16 predicted proteins | sample MGYA00580568_ERZ773110 | MGnify/ENA primary metagenome ERZ773110 (study PRJEB29015, sample SAMEA2737870) | human gut metagenome | biome: human gut; feature: human-associated habitat; material: faeces | place: China | collected 2012 ... | reverse complement strand
ATCCTCACTGCTGGAGATGCGATACACCGCTTATCTATTATGCAAGAGAGTCATGGTTCATCAAGATGACAGAGGTAAGAGATGACCTTGTACGCAACAACAATACGGTAAACTGGATTCCTGATTCAATCGGAAAAGGTCGTTTCGGAAACTGGCTTGAAAATATTCAGGACTGGGGTATTTCCCGTAACCGTTATTGGGGAACACCACTCAATATCTGGGAGTGTGAGGGATGCGGTCACCAGGAATCTATCGGAAGCCGTGCGGAACTCGCAGAGCGCAGTGGAAATCCTGACGATGCAAAGGTTGAACTTCACAGACCTTATATTGATGCAGTGACATTTAAATGCCCTGACTGTGGTAAGACAATGAAGAGAGTACCTGAGGTTATCGACTGCTGGTTTGATTCAGGAGCAATGCCATTTGCACAGCATCATTATCCATTTGAGAATAAAGACCTGTTCGAGCAGCAGTTCCCGGCAGACTTCATCTCCGAGGCTGTTGACCAGACAAGAGGATGGTTCTACTCCCTTCTTGCTGAGTCCACACTGCTTTTCAACAAGGCTCCGTATAAGAATGTAATCGTTCTGGGACATGTACAGGATGAGAACGGACAGAAGATGAGTAAGTCCAAGGGAAATGCCGTAGATCCGTTTGACGCACTGAACAAATACGGCGCAGATGCGATCCGCTGGTATTTCTACATCAACAGTGCTCCATGGCTTCCGAACCGTTTCCATGGCAAGGCAGTTGTAGAGGGACAGAGAAAGTTCATGAGCACGCTGTGGAACACCTACGCATTCTTCGTACTGTATGCGAACATTGACAATTTTGATGCAACTAAATATACTTTAGATTACGATAAGCTTCCGGTTATGGATAAATGGCTGCTCAGCAAGCTGAATACCATGGTGAAGACTGTCGATGCGGATCTTGATTCCTACAAGATTCCGGAGGCTGCAAGAGCACTCCAGGAATTTGTTGACGATATGAGTAACTGGTATGTAAGAAGAAGCCGTGAGCGTTTCTGGGCAAAGGGCATGGAGCAGGATAAGATCAATGCTTACATGACACTTTACACAGCACTGGTAACAGTTGCCAAGGCTGCAGCTCCGATGATCCCGTTCATGACTGAGGATATCTACCAGAACCTTGTAAGAAGCATTGATGCAGACGCTCCAGAGAGTATCCATCTTTGCGATTACCCGGAGGTAAACGAGGCATGGATCGACAAGGATCTTGAGGCAAACATGGAAGAGCTTCTTGAGATCGTTGTTCTCGGACGTGCATGCAGAAATACCGCAAACATCAAGAACCGTCAGCCAATCGGAACCATGTATGTAAAAGCTGAGAAAGCTATGGATAAATTCTACACAGATATCATCGCAGATGAGCTTAACGTAAAAGAAGTGAAATTCGCAGATGATGTAGAGTCCTTCATTTCCTACAGCTTCAAGCCGCAGCTTCGTACAGTAGGACCGAAATACGGCAAGCTTCTGAACGGCATCCGTACCGCACTCTCCGAGATCGACGGAACCGCAGCAATGAAAGAGCTGAGAGATAACGGTGTTCTCGTTCTTGACATTGACGGAAACAGAGTCGAGCTTGCAGAGGAAGACTTATTGATCGAAACAGCCCAGAGCGAGGGCTATGTGACAGAGACAGACGGTGAGACATCCGTTGTCCTTGATACAAACCTTACACCTGAACTGATCCAGGAGGGCTTTGTCCGCGAGATCATCAGCAAGGTTCAGACCATGCGTAAAGAGGCTGGTTTCGAAGTCATGGACAAGATTATTGTCTATGCAAAAGATAACGATAAGATCATGGATATCATGAAAGCAAACCAGGATGAGATCAAACGTGAAGTACTGGCAGAAAACATTATTCTGGGAGAAGCAGAGGGTTACACCAAGGAGTGGAACATCAACAAAGAGGCTGTAACACTGGGAGTATCCAAAGTACAGGAGGAAAACTAATGATTGACAAGCAGTTTGAGAAAGAGGAGTTCAAAAAAAGCGTAAAAGAAAACGTAAAATTCCTTTATCGAAAAACACTGGAAGAGGCTACACAGGAGCAGATCTTTCAGGCTGTAAGCTACACTGTGAAAGACGTGATCATTGACAACTGGCTTAAGAGCCAGAAGGCGTATGAAAAACAGGACCCGAAGATCGTATATTATATGTCCATGGAGTTCCTTATGGGCCGTGCCCTTGGAAACAACCTGATCAACCTTGGCGCATACGGCGAGGTTAAGGAGGCTCTTGAGGAGCTTGGACTTGACATTAACTGCATCGAAGACCAGGAGCCGGATCCGGCTCTTGGAAACGGTGGACTCGGAAGACTGGCAGCGTGCTTCCTGGATTCCCTTGCAACTCTGAATTACTGTGCATACGGATGCGGAATCCGTTACCGTTACGGTATGTTCAAGCAGGAAGTACGCGATGGTTATCAGGTAGAGGTACCGGATAACTGGCTGAAGAACGGATATCCTTTCGAACTCCGTCGTCCGGAGTATGCAAAAGAGGTTCATTTCGGCGGATATGTACGCGTTGAGTGGGATCCGGTGAAGAACGAGAATAAATTCATCCATGAAGGATATCAGGCAGTTAAGGCTGTTCCTTACGATATGCCGATCACAGGTTATAACAACGATGTTGTAAACACACTTCGTATCTGGGATGCAGAGTCGATCGTAGACTTCAACCTTGACTCTTTCGACAAGGGTGATTATCACAACGCAGTAGAGCAGGAGAACCTTGCACGTACTATCGTAGAGGTGCTTTATCCGAATGATAACCATATGGCAGGTAAAGAGCTTCGTCTGAAACAGCAGTACTTCTTCGTATCTGCCAGCCTTCAGGCAGCCATTGCCAAATATAAGAAAACTCATGATGATATCACAAAACTTCATGAGAAGGTTGTATTCCAGATGAACGATACTCATCCGACTGTTGCAGTAGCAGAGCTGATGCGTATCCTCATTGATGAGGAAGGTCTTGGCTGGGATCAGGCATGGGATATCACAACAAAATGCTGTGCTTACACTAACCACACTATCATGTCCGAGGCACTTGAGAAATGGCCAATCGAGCTGTTCTCCAGACTGCTTCCGCGTGTATACCAGATCATCGAGGAGATCAACCGTCGTTTCATTCTTGAGATCCAGCAGAAATATCCTGGAAACTTCGAGAAGATCAAGAAGATGGCGATCATCTATGACGGACAGGTTAAGATGGCTCACCTCGCGATCGTTGCAGGCTACTCTGTAAACGGTGTTGCACGCCTTCATACTGAGATTCTCAAGAATCAGGAGCTGAAGGATTTCTATGAGATGATGCCTGAGAAGTTCAACAACAAAACAAACGGTATCACACAGAGACGTTTCCTTGCTCATGGAAACCCGCTTCTGGCTGACTGGGTAACGGACAAGATCGGACCGGACTGGATCACAGATCTTTCCCAGCTTTCCAAGCTTAAGGTTTACGCAGACGATGAGAAGGCTCTTCAGGAGTTCATGACCATCAAGTTCAAGAACAAAGAGCGTCTTGCAAAATATATCCTGGAGCACAATGGTGTTGAGGTTGATCCGCACTCCATCTTCGATATCCAGGTTAAGAGACTTCATGAGTACAAACGTCAGCTCCTCAACATCCTGCATGTGATCTATCTGTACAACCAGATCAAGGCACATCCGGAGATGGATTTCTATCCGAGAACATTTATCTTTGGTGCAAAAGCTTCCGCAGCTTATGCACGTGCAAAGAAGATCATCAAGCTGATCAACTGTGTGGCAGATGTTGTAAACAATGATGCTTCCATCAACGGTAAGCTGAAGGTTGTATTCATCGAGAACTACCGTGTATCCAACGCCGAGATCATTTTTGCGGCAGCAGATGTTTCCGAGCAGATCTCCACAGCAAGTAAAGAGGCTTCCGGTACCGGTAACATGAAATTCATGCTGAACGGTGCTCCGACACTTGGAACCATGGATGGTGCTAACGTTGAGATCGTACAGGAGGTTGGCGAGGAGAATGCATTTATCTTCGGTATGAGCTCCGACCAGATCATCAACTATGAGAATAACGGCGGTTACGATCCGGACTTCATCTACAACACAGATCCGGAGATCCGTCAGGTACTGATGCAGCTGATCAACGGAACCTTCTCCAGCGATACAGAGATGTTCCGTGACATTTATAATTCACTTCTCGACAAACGCAACATGCCGAGACCTGACCAGTACTTCATCCTTGGCGACTTCCGTTCCTATGCAGAAGCACAGAAACGTGTTGAGGAAGCATACAAAGATGAGAAACGCTGGGCTAAGATGGCACTTCTCAATACAGCATGCAGCGGTAAGTTCACATCCGACAGAACTATCCAGGAGTATGTAGATGATATCTGGCATCTGGATAAGGTTATTGTGAAAGAGAACTAAGATATATAAAGTAATCTGCAAAGTATTACCATAAAATAAATTTCCACACAAAAACAGGGCTCGTCAGAAGTGGCGACGGCCCTGTTTTTTGTGTGGAAATTATGCCGGATTGATGACGATCCGGTTCCGCCTGGCCAGTGCAATGGCGATATGGCAGCCTTCCGCGATGGCGCAGGCTTTATCGGCAAAGCTGATGATCCAGGCTTCCTTATTGCGTGGAAGAGGTCCCAGAGGGAACATATGTGAGAGTATCGCATCCAGCTCTCTGTCTGTGACATCAAAGTGTGTGGCACTGTTGTCTGCGGCAGCCTTCGGGTGATAAAACGCCTGATGCTCACCGGTCGGTGTCTCCGCCCTGAAGTCATAGGGACAGAAATCGTGGAGAAGTCCTGCCCTTGCGGCGGCTTTCTCGTCACATCCCAGCTTCCTGGCAATGAACCAGGAGAGGTAAGAAACATTGATACTGTGCATGAGCCGTGTGGTCCACTGGTGGTGGGTGTACAGGCTCAGCTTCAGGAACTCTCTGTTACAGAGGATGTTCTTCACAAGCGCATGATATTCCTGTGAGACCTCATCCGACACCGTGATATCCATCGGCAATCACCTTCTTTCTTTTGTTTATAACTTCATTATGACGATTATGGAGAAAAATGCAATATGGTTTATAGTTTTTTTAGAAATTAGCTTGGACAAATTTATTTGGGATGGGAAATGTCAGCGCGCAGAAGTAAGGAGAATGTTTTTGGGGGTCTGTTCTTTGGGAAATTATGGTATAGTAAAGTGAAAATGCTATAACGGTTTTATGGACAGCTATATAAGATAGGCTGAAAATAGCTGATTTAGATGGTTGACATAATAAAAAGAAGAGGAGCGTAATATATATGAAACCAGAAAAACTGATCGAAGTACTTTCCGTTGCAGAGTGGTTAAAGGATGCAGTGCGTCATAGTTATACTTCCGGTGGCAGGCGGGAGAGCGTTGCAGAGCATTCCTGGAGGATCACGTTGATGGCATATTTTGTCAGTGATGAGTTTCCTGAGGCAGATCTTCTGAAAATTATGAAAATGTGCCTGATCCATGATCTGGGAGAAGCTTTTACCGGTGATATCCCGGCCTTTGAAAAAACGGATAAGGATTCGGAGAAAGAAGCCGATGTGCTGGGAGAATGGGTGAAGACTCTGCCGGAGCCGTTCAATAAAGAAATGTCAGAAATCTATCAGGAAATGGAAGAGCAGCAGACTCTGGAGGCCAGGATCTATAAAGCTCTGGACAAGCTGGAAGCCCTGATCCAGCACAATGAATCTGATATTAAAACCTGGATTCCGCTGGAGTATGATCTGCAGATGACTTACGGAAATGAGCAGGTGAAATTCTCAGAATATCTGACAGAGCTTCGCGCAAAGGTTCGGGAAGATAGTGTACAGAAAATTCAGAAAAAACATTGATGAAGATGAAAAACTCCTGTATACTAATATGTACGGAATAAGTCCAAAATGCTTATAAAAGGGGGAAAAAGTAATGAAAAAAGCAGTAAAGAGATTATTGGTGTTATTTCTGGCACTTACATTTATCGTGACAGATCTTGCAGTAGCACCGGTCACAGCACAGGCGGCGGGTACGCTCAAATTTAACAAGTCTATTGCTCTTATGAAAGGCGGGGAAATCGGATATGGAATCATAAATTCCGTCAGATCCGACAAAGTTCTGGGACTGAAATCCAGTAATACCAGTGTGGTATCAGTAAGAAAAATGCCGTTTCTGGGTGATTATACCATTACGCTGAAGGCAAAAAAAACAGGAACATCTATTGTATCCTTCAAAGTAAAAAGAAAGAATGGAAAAACATATTCTTTCAAATCTAAAGTTACGGTACATAATTATACAAATCCGTTAAATGTGTGCAAATTCGGAAGAAAAGATTACAAAAAATCCTTTGATAAAAAGACCATGGTTCCGGTTGCGAAAGGTTATTCCAGAAAGGCAAAAGTATGTATCACTGCAAAGAAGGGCTACAAGATAGTTGCAATATATTACAGTGAACACGGAACCGGAAGACAGAGAAAGATCAAAAATGGAAGCACAGTCATTTTGGATGGAGAACATTATCTGCAGATATTGTATAAGAATACCAGCAAAAATTATGTATCATCGGTATATCTGGATGGATATAGTATGTAGAGATGATGAAAAAAAAGGAATCGGGGAGGCCGGTTCCTTTTTTGGTGATTTCAGAACATCTCTGAGTGCTGGTATTTCAAGGCTTTTTGGAATGTTTTTATTTGCTTTATATTAGCACACTGGGTGATTTTTTAGGAGTATATTTTTTTAAACCAGTAGAAGGAAGAATATGATAGCCAGTGCTTCAGTGAATATAGTATAATTATGGCAGAAAAACGAAAATGGGAGAATCATATGAAGAAAAAGAGGATTGCAATGTTTTTGGTCGCAACACTTACGTTTTCACAGAGTATGGGCGCGGTCATACCGGTAGCAGCTGAGGAACTGACAGCAGATACCGGACAGGAAACTGCAGAGACAGAAGAATCAGAAGAAATAGTTCAGGAGAACGGTGGTTCGGAAACAACAGGGGAAGCAGCTTCAGTGCCTGATCTGGAAGACGATGAGGAATTAAGTCTTCAGGATGATGCAGAGAATGCGGAAGAAGAAATTGCAGAAGAAGAAAACGTATCAGAAACTACGGAGCTATTCGGGGATAACACCGAAAACCAGGAGGCCTTCAGTGACGGTTCAGAAGCTGGAGAGTCTGCCGCAGCAAATGAACAATATCAGCTTAATCTGATATTTGAAGGTGCCAGTGGAGGCCAGGATTTACTGCCGAACAGCCGTGTCAGGATAAAATTCCGTCTGGTTGATACAATTGGCTATAGTGATGTTTCTGCATATGAATTGAAAGTTGCTCCGGTAACGGGTGGAAATGGTGTCAAAATGGCAGACGTATCATTAGATGGCCAGGATATTGTGCTGGATGTTTACAATAAAACCGGAGACGCCAGAATTTCCGCAACGGCATTCATAAATGGAACTGAAGTAGCAAAAAGGGAATTTTGGGTTAACATCAGTGAGTATGTGATCCTGCCGGAAAAAATCACAGATACAAGTGGTAATGAAATCAACCTTGAAGTAGGTCAGCAGTTGGATATAGCAAAAGACATGAAGCCGCAGCTTGTCCGTTACAAAGATGGAAAAGGAGATCCGATTCCGGTAACAGGAGATAATTATAAAATCGTAATATCTTCATGGACAGATGAAAGTACAGGCACAGTGTACCATGATTATGATACAGACGGCTGGAAATGGATCGATGTTCCAGGTCAGGAGCTCCCAATCCTTGAGAGAACATCAGGATATGGTACATATTTTGGGCTTACTGCAATGGAAAAAAGTGCAGATGGAAACTGGCACCAGATTGCAAGACGGATGTATGAGCTGGATACTTTGCCCGGTTATAATGGTGACGACAGTGGAAACTTCGGTGACAATGGTCATAACGATGACAGCGAAGAGAAAAGCTCCTACAGACTGGTATATGATTATCAGGATACGACAGGAAACGGAGCCATGCTGCCGAACAGTCAGATGACAGCTACCACTTATCTGGAGGACAAAACAAAGGATTATCAGAGAGTAGATGATTATAAACTGGAAATTCTGGAACAGTCAAAGCTGGCAGATATTTCAGTTTCTGCAGATGGAAAAAAACTTGTTATTAAATCTGGCAATAAAACCGGTCAGGGCTGCTGTTACATATCTGTACAGATACCGGATGGAAAAGGCGGATACAGAGAAGCCTTCAGAAAAGATATATGGTTTGAAGTCAGCGAATTTATGCTGTTACCGGAGAATCTGACAGATAAGAATGGAAAGCTGCTTAATCCGGCTGTTGGAGAATCCATTAATCTCGCCAATTTAAAAGTAAAACTGGTTCAGTATATAAACGGAAAAGGTGATCCCGTTGAGATTACAGGAAATGATATAAAAATCGTAGTGATGAGCTGGAAGGATACAGAATCCGGTAAACTGCAATATGATTACGATGATGAAGCATGGAACATGCAGAAAGTTTCCGGCCAGGAGCTTCCGATCATGACGAGAAAGTCCGATGATAATACAAGGCTTGCACTGTCTGCCATGCGAAAAAACAAAAACGGGGAGTGGGAGCGGCTTGTAAGAAAACATTTTGAGATTGGAGAAAACAGTTCAAAACACAGTCACAGCTGGAAAGCAGTAAAAACTGTTCAGGCAACCTGTACGTCAAAAGGAAGCAGAACCGATAAATGTACTTCCTGTGATGGTGTAAGAACCGTAACACTTCCGGCAAAACATACCGCTGTAAAAGATGCAGCAGTTGCAGCGACAGTATTTAAAGCAGGAAAGAAGGAAGGAAGTCATTGTAAAGTATGTGGCAAAGTGCTCAGAAAACAAATTACAGTTGCCAAACTGAAACCGACGATTTCCCTGACTGCATCTTCCATGAAAATGAAAGCAGGTCAGTCTACCACTGCATTTAAAGCAGCCGGACTGGCGAAAGGTGATTATGTTACAAAGGTGACATCCGGAAATACAGGAATCGTAAAAGTATCTTCTGTGACAAAGAAGGGAACTTTCAGACTGACAGCAGGTAAAAAGGCAGGAAGTACTACAGTTAAGGTTATTCTTGCAAGCAAAAAGTCAGCATCTTTTAAAGTTACCGTACAGAGAGGAGCAGTAAAAACTTCGAAAATTACTGTAAGCACTAAATCTGTGACACTCAAAAAAGGAACTACTTACCGTAAACTGGCATCTTCAGTTAAAGTCACTCCTGTAACCAGCCAGGAAAAAGTTACATACACATCATCCAACAAAAAAATCGCGACAGTAACATCCGGTGGTGTGATCAAAGGTCTGAAAAAAGGAAACGCAACGATCACAATCCGAAGCGGCTCAAAGAGGACAACCTGTAAAGTTACAGTTAAATAAAAATTGTACGAAAAAAGGGGGAATCACTTCTGTGATTCCCCCTTAAAAAATCCTTATTTTATGCGGATTTCTTATTTACCGAAATATCTCTTAAGCAGACCTGCGAATGCTTTTCCGTGTCTTGCCTCGTCCTTAGCCATCTCATGTACTGTGTCATGGATTGCGTCAAGGTCAGCTGCTTTCGCACGTTTTGCAAGGTCGAATTTACCTGCTGTAGCGCCGTTTTCAGCCTCTACACGCATCTGAAGGTTCTTCTCTGTGCTGTCTGTTACAACCTCACCAAGGAGCTCTGCGAATTTAGCTGCATGCTCTGCTTCCTCGTAAGCTGCTTTCTCATAGTACATACCAACTTCCGGATATCCTTCTCTGTGAGCAACTCTAGCCATTGCAAGATACATACCAACCTCAGAGCACTCGCCCTCGAAGTTCGCTCTCAGGTCTGCAAGGATGTCCTCGCTAACGCCTTTAGCTACACCTACAACATGCTCAGCTGCCCATGAGAGCTCGCCTTCCTGTTTCTGGAATTTAGAAGCTGGTGCTTTACATACTGGACAGGCTTCCGGTGCCTGCTCGCCTTCATAAACATATCCACATACTGTACATACCCATTTAGCCATAGTAATGATCTCCTTTTCTTTTTTGAAATATATTGTTTGTTTTTGTTTCTTCTAAATTAATAATAGTAATTATTACTATTTTATAGTACCATGTGATCTTTATTTTGTCAAGCTTGTTTTTCTTCTTTTTTCAGGCATTCCTTGCAGATTCCATAGAAGCTTGCATCTACGTCAAAGACTTTTCCGTGGATAAATTCTGCAGCTGCCTGTTCAAGAATTCCGTTAAGGCTGTCTGACTGCATATCGATCACCCGGTTGCATCTGGTACACATGAAATGTGAGTGTGGTGCGACCCTTCCATCGTAGCGATCCGCGCTTCCGAAATTGGTCAGCTTCCGGATCTCACCGATGTCACTGAGAAGAGAAAGATTACGGTAGACAGTTCCGAGACTGATGTTCGGGTAGATCTGTCGAAGATTCTCGTATACTGTATCTGCCGTTGGATGATCTGTTCTGGATCTCAGAAATTCCTTGATGGACTCTCGCTGACGGCTGTATTTAAGTGCTGCCATAATGTTTCCTCCTATCAGTAATAGTAATTATTACTGATATTATAATACATGACAGAGGGAGGTTTGTCAAGAGGTTTGGATATGATTATCCTGAAATATTTTCATTTTATGAGTTGGATGTAAATGAGTATTTTTACGCTGCAGGTGTAGGAGATATTTGCAACCCTGCAGAGGACTTACTTGATTCGGTTAAATGGTGAGAACTGGTAGTCGGATGTCTGACAGAGTGTTTGTTATAAGGAATATTGTGTCCTTAATGATAGGATTTTATCAGTAAAAATTCTCGGTGAAAATTTATAAAAATAAGTTGACAGAGACTAACTTTGGTAGTATATTTACAACAGTTAGAGAAATCTAACTAATATGTAAAGGAGAATGCAAATGACTTGTGAAAAATTTGAATCTGTCATGGGTTATCATTGTTCCCCTGTATTAATGGGAATGAAACCGGCGAATCTTGTTTCCTTTTCCAAGGAAAAAATGCCGGAGCTGCCGGAGATCATTTCGGATTATGAGGAGAGTCTTGAACGGGAAGGTATCCGTATGGAGATCATCTGTGGATGCAGGAAGCATTATCTTCTTCTGGTGTACCGGCCGGATATGCTGCAGGAATATCTTAAGCAGGATGAAGCCAGGAAACTTTTGCTTCAGGATGGGTATAATATAGATAGTTCTTTGGATGAGATGATCGCCCGTTTGAAGGAGAGATTTTTTCATAAGACGGAGTTTCCTCATGAGATCGGACTTTTCCTGGGTTATCCCATTGAAGATGTGAAGGGCTTCCGGAAGTTCGGAGGCAGTGGCTGCAAGATGTGTGGTTACTGGAAGGTTTATGATGATGTGGAGCAGGCTCGCAGGATTTTTGACAGCTACGATAAGTGCCGGGAGTTTACTGCGGCGCAGATCCGTGCGGGGTATTCGATTTTGCAGGTTGTTGGTATGAAGCATCTCTGTACATCTCAGATGTGCGTATAATATAAAGTTTAAAAACAGGAGGTTTTTGAGATGAGCAAGGTAGGAATTATTTACTGGTCTTCTACAGGTAACACAGAGGCTATGGCGCAGGCTGTTGAGGAAGGTGCTAAGGCTGCCGGTGCGGATGTTGAGATTATGGAAGTGGCTGATGCGGATGTGGATAAAGCGCTTTCTTTTGATGTTCTGGCTCTTGGTTGTCCGGCTATGGGAGATGAGGAGCTTGAGGAGGGTGAGTTCGAGCCGTTCTTCTCTGATCTGGAAGGCAAACTTTCCGGTAAGAAAGTTGCGCTTTTCGGTTCCTATGACTGGGGCGACGGAGAGTGGATGAGAACATGGTGCGGCAGAGCAAAAGACGCAGGCGCAGAGCTTGTTGATGATGAAGGACTCATTGTAAACAACACACCTGATGATGAAGGACTTGCAGCTTGCCGTGAACTTGGCGGAAAACTTGCATAAGATCTATTAGATTTCAAATAAATAAAAACTGAGCAGAGCATTGGATTTTCAAACACAAACACCGTCCGGACAGAAGGGATAGATATCTTTTTTGTCCGGGTGGTGTTTTATTTTGAGCGAAAATATCTGCTTATTACTTTGAGGAAATATAGAAGAAATGAATATTAAGACAAAAAATCCTTGTTGATTTTAATATTTACGTGTCCTAAAATAGATAAAAATGAAATAAAGCAGGAAAGTGAGGGATGCCGGATGACGCGGGAGGAAGCGGAACAGTATTTATATTATGCGATGACAATTGGTGAACAGCTTCTTTGCTGCGGAGCAGAGGTTGGACGTGTGGAAGATACCATACGGCGGATCTGCCTGGCATATGGAGCCACCCGGGCAGATGTTTTTTCTATCACATCCAGTATTGTGACGACGATTTATGGAGAAGATTTTGGAATTTGCACCCAGACGCGGCGTGTGCCGGGAATGTCCAATGATCTGGGACGGCTGGATGACCTGAACCAGCTTTCCAGATACATCTGTGAGTATCGGCCGAAGCCGGAGGAGATCCAGAAGGGGCTGGAAAAGATCCGGGATAAACAAGGATATTCTTTTAAAACGCAGATTTTGATCTATGCTGTAATTTCAGGTTCTTTTTCCGTGTTTTTTGGAGGAGATGTCAACGATATGATCGCTTCTGCGCTGATTGGTATCGCCCTGAAGCTGTTTGAGGCTTTTGTAAAAAAGGGCGCATTAAACTCGCTGCTGACAGTGCTTCTTTGCTGCGGAGCCGGCGGAGTACTTTCCAATCTTACAGTTCTGATCGGGCTTGGACATCATGCGGATCTGATCAGTATCGGAAATATCATGCTTCTGATACCGGGAATTGCATTTACCAATTCATTGCGTGATATGTTTTCAGGAGATACCATTACAGGTTTGATCCGATGTATGGAGGCACTTTTGCTGGCATTGGTCGTGGGCCTTGGTTTTACGATGGCGAATCTGTTGTTTTAACCGAATCAGGGAAGTTCTCTTGAAGGTTGCGAAAAGCAATAAGCAGTGAATGAGGAGTTTAGATACTGCATCAATTGCGGAGTAGCGAAATGCAGCAGATGATGGGAGTATTTGAGAGTAGTTATGATTTTATTCAGGAGGAAAATATGCGGGAAATCATACAGCTGGTCGTATCCTTCACAGGATCCCTCGGCTTTGCGGCATTATTTAATATCCATGGAAAAAAACTCTGGTTTGCGGCATTGGGTGGATGTCTGTCCTGGGCTGTATATCTGGCAGTAGAGTTCATAACGCCAAGTCCGTATGTGTGCGGTTTCTGGTCAACAGTAGCTATTACTTTGTATGCAGAATGTATGGCAAGAATTCATAAAACGCCGGTAACTGTATTTCTGGTTTCTGCGACAATTCCGTTGATTCCGGGAGCAGCACTTTACCGGACAATGAACTGGATGTTGATGAAGGACTGGGCAAAATTCCAGAAAGACGGAATCTATACGATCCTTTTTGCGGTGAGCATGGCAGCAGGAATGACGCTGACAACCATTGCGTTCCGGATGGCGTGGCGGTGGATGTACAGGCAGAGGAGAATGTAATACAGTATCGAAATTCCCCGTTTACAAACCATCGGAAATGTGTTACGATTTTCCCATATGGAAAACTCATGGAAGAAGAGAGTACATGTGTACACCGTACTACAGGGAAATCCCCGGAGAACTTTTTAGATGCAGGCTGTGACACAGTTGAGGTCATAGATTTGCGGCAGAGTGAATGGTAAAGGTTCACTTTATGCAGGAGTTCCGAGACTGAGAGGGATGTGCAGGCGCAGATGGAAGATGGCTTCGGAGAGGCATTGCTGAACCGGTTTAAACGCGATAAGCGAAGTACGAATGCCCGATTTAACGGACAGCGGTAGGCAGTGACAGGACCGCCTGTTATAGCGGAAGGGTATAGAGCTTGCTGTACCTGATGAGGTTTTTGCCGCGAGGCAGGAACGAAAAGAAGTGGTAACACGGGTAATAACTCGTCTTCTCATATCATTATGGTATGAGAAGACGTTTTTTATTTTTATATTTATGGAGGAAAGAAAAGATGGAAAAGCAGAGATATTATATCAGCACTGCCATTGCGTACACATCCGGTAAACCGCATATCGGAAATACCTATGAGGTTGTTCTTGCGGATGCGATCGCACGTTTTAAAAGACAGCAGGGTTATGACGTATATTTTCAGACAGGTACTGACGAGCATGGCCAGAAGATCGAGCTGAAGGCTGAGGAAGCTGGTGTTACACCAAAGGAATTCGTAGATAACGTTTCCGGCGAGATCAAACGTATCTGGGATCTGATGAACACATCCTATGATAAATTCATCCGTACAACAGATAAAAACCATGAAGAGCAGGTCAAAAAAATCTTCAAAAAAATGTATGCAAAGGGAGATATCTACAAGGGTCATTATGAAGGAATGTACTGTACACCATGTGAGTCCTTCTTCACAGAGTCCCAGCTTGTAGACGGCAAATGTCCGGACTGTGGACGTCCATGCGTACCTGCCAAGGAAGAGGCATATTTCTTCAAAATGAGTAAATATGCAGATAAGCTTATTGACTACATCAACACACATCCGGATTTCATCCAGCCGGAGTCCCGTAAAAACGAGATGATGAACAACTTCCTTCTTCCGGGACTTCAGGATCTCTGTGTATCCAGAACATCCTTTAAATGGGGAATCCCGGTAGATTTCGATCCGAAGCACGTTGTATATGTATGGCTGGATGCCCTGACAAACTATATCACAGGTATCGGCTATGACTGCGACGGAAACAGCAGCGATAAATTCAACAAATACTGGCCGGCAGATCTTCACCTGATCGGAAAAGATATCATCCGTTTCCATACCATTTACTGGCCAATCTTCCTGATGTCTCTGGATCTTCCGCTTCCGAAACAGGTATTCGGACATCCGTGGCTGCTTCAGGGCGATGGAAAAATGAGTAAATCCAAAGGAAATGTAATCTATGCAGATGAGCTGGTTGAGTTCTTCGGTGTAGATGCTGTCCGTTATTTTGTACTCCACGAGATGCCATTTGAGAATGACGGTGTGATCACATGGGAGCTGATGGTTGAGAGACTGAATTCTGACCTTGCAAACACACTTGGAAATCTTGTAAACCGTACTATTTCCATGTCCAACAAATATTTTAACGGAGTTGTTGAGAATAAGAATGTAACTGAGCCGGTTGATGAGGATCTTAAGAGCTTTATCCTTCAGGTTCCGAAGAACGTTTCCGCAAAAATGGACAAGCTTCGTGTGGCAGATGCTATCACAGAGGTATTCTCTCTGTTCAAACGCTGCAACAAATATATCGACGAGACAATGCCATGGGCACTTGCAAAGGATGAGACAAAGCAGGATCGTCTTGCAACAGTTCTCTACAACCTGGTTGAGGGAATCTGCATCGGCGCATCTCTTCTGAAATCCTTTATGCCGCGTACAACAGAGCGTATTCTTGTACAGCTCAACGCAAACGAGAGAACTCTTGAGGAGATGGAGCAGTTTGGTCTTTATCCTTCAGGAAACCGCGTAACCGACAAACCGGAGATCCTTTTTGCGAGACTTGACCTGAAAGAGGTTCTTGAGAAGGTTAAGAAGCTTCATCCGAAGAAAGAAGAGCCGAAGAAAGAAGAGCCGAAGGAAGAGGTAGAAGAGGAGAAAACAGAGAACGTGATCGATATCGAGGCAAAGCCGGAGATCACTTTCGATGATTTTGAGAAGCTGCAGTTCCAGGTTGGTGAGATCATCGCCTGTGAGGAGGTTAAGAAATCCAGAAAGCTTCTCTGCTCTCAGGTTAAGATCGGAAGCCAGGTTCGTCAGATCGTATCCGGAATCAAGGCTCATTATTCCGCAGAGGAAATGGTGGGCAAAAAGGTTATGGTCGTTACAAACCTGAAGCCTGCCAAGCTTGCCGGAATCCTCAGCGAGGGTATGATCCTCTGTGCAGAGGATGCAGACGGAAATCTTTCCCTGATGGTACCGGAGAAAGAGATGCCTGCAGGCGCTGAGATCTGCTAAGTATAGACAGATATGGAATTGAATCATTTTGATAAAAACGGCAATGCTGTTATGGTGGATGTGTCCGACAAACCGGTCACTCACCGTACGGCAACAGCCACGGGTTCCATTCAGGTAAGCCCGGAGATCATGGCCGCGGTAAAAAGCGGAAATGTGAAAAAGGGTGATGTACTTGGTGTGGCCCGTGTGGCAGGTATCATGGGTGTGAAGCGTACTTCTGAGCTGATCCCCATGTGCCATCCACTTCCCATCCAGAAGTGTTCTGTGGATTTTGAGACCGATGAGGATGCGGGAGTGATCCGTGTATTCTGCACGGTAAAAACAGAGGGAAAAACAGGCGTGGAGATGGAGGCCCTGACAGGTGTTCAGGTGGCGCTTCTTACCATTTATGACATGTGCAAGGCAATTGACAAGCACATGGTCATGTCTGATATCCATCTGGAAGAAAAAACAGGAGGCAAAAGCGGAGATTTTCGTTTTGAGGAAAAATAATGATAGACAGGTGCGGAAGAAATATTGATTATCTCAGGATTTCCGTAACTGACAGATGTAATTTGCGGTGTATTTATTGTATGCCGGAGGAGGGAGTGCAGCATGTGGAGCGCTCCCTCATTTTGCAGGAAGAGGAAATTTTGAGGATCTGCCGGGTGATGGCAGAGCTGGGTATCCGGAAGATCAAGCTGACCGGCGGGGAACCGCTTGTACGGCCGCGGATGCCTCAGCGGGTGGAAAAACTGAAAAATATGCCGGGGATCGAGAAGGTGACTCTGACTACAAATGGTGTGCTTCTGAAAGATCAGATGAGTGATTTTGCCCGGGCGGGGCTGGACGGATTGAATATCAGCCTGGATACGCTGGATGAGGCCTGCAGCAGGAGGATCACGCGGCGGGATGAACTGGGGCGGACGCTGGAAGGGATTTCGGAGGCAATGAAGTATCCGGAGATTTCACTGAAGATCAATTGTGTGCCTCTTGGGATCCCGGAGCAGGATCTTTGCCGTGTGGCGCTTTTTGCCAGGGATCACAGGGTGCATGTGCGGTTTATTGAGATGATGCCCATTGGGATGGGAAAAGAATTTCATGGGGTGTCGGAGGAGGAACTGCTTCGGATCCTTGGGGAAAAGCTTCCGCGGTTTTCGCCGTATGTTGGGGAGCCTCTTGGGAATGGACCGTGTCATTATTATGATGTGGATGGTTTTTCCGGAAAGATCGGGTTTATCAGCGCGGTGAGCCATAAGTTCTGTGGGGAGTGTAACCGGATCCGGCTGACTTCTCAGGGCTTTTTGAAGACCTGTCTGCAGTATGCGGCGGGAAGGGATCTTCGGGAGGTGATCCGCAGTGGTGGTTCGGATGAGGTGCTGAAGGCTGTGATCCTAGAGGCTCTGGCGGAGAAACCGGACGGGCATGCTTTTGGCGTAGGCCTGGAGAAACAGAAGGATGATAAGACGGAGAAGCTTTGTATGGCTCAGATCGGAGGTTGAGTGATGAAGAGAGTTGCTGTGATCACTTCTAGTGATAAGGGGTACAGAGGAGAGCGAGAGGATCTTAGTGGTCCTGCTGTGAAGGAGATTATGGAGGCGGCCGGGTATGAGGTTGTTTCTGTGGATGTTTTGCCGGATGACCGTGGGATGCTTGGGAGCCGGATGGCTGAGATCGCAGATCTGGGGCTTGCGGAGCTGATCCTGACTACGGGTGGTACCGGGTTTTCTCAGAGGGATGTGACACCGGAGGCTACGGAGGATGTGATCGAGCGGCGTGTGCCGGGGATTCCGGAGGCGATGCGGGCGTTTAGTCTGACGATCACGAAGAGGGCGATGCTGAGCCGGGCTACGGCCGGGATCCGGAAGGGGACGTTGATCGTTAATCTGCCGGGGAGTCCTAAGGCTGTCAGGGAGTGCCTGGAGGTTATTATTGAGGCGTTGGGGCATGGGATTGAGATTTTGACTGGAGATGTGGGGGAGTGTGGTCGGTAGAACGGGGGTGTTAACGAACGGACGGCCCCGGCTGCGCGGGCCTGACGTTTGGGGATGTTAGGTTCTACCGGACATAGAGAGAAGTGTGGCTGCGCGGGCCTGGTGTTTGAGGATAGTAGGTTTTAGCGGACATGGAGAGAAATGAGAGAGGTGTGGGCGGGTATACTAACGAACGCTCAACGGAGGCAGGGCCAGTTCGATGACACGCTACGCGGCTTGTTTTTTTACGGGTGTTGAGCTCTGCTGGTGATGATGGTTAAATGGTGTGAGAGATAGAGAGAAATAAATTCGGTAATGATGTGTAATTAATAGGAGTTATTATTATGGGAAAAGTACTTGCGGTTTGTATCAGTGAGAAGAAAGGAACACAGAAGAAGAATGTTGGGGCTGCGGTTTTTGTGGAGGACTGGGGGCTTGAGGGGGATGCTCATGCCGGAAAGTGGCACCGGCAGGCGAGTCTTCTTTCCGGTGAAAAGATTGATGCGTTTCGTGCGAAGGGCGCAGAGGTCGAAGATGGTGCTTTTGGTGAGAATCTGGTTGTGGAAGGGATTGATTTCGCAAAGCTTCCGGTTGGCACCAGATTTCGCTGTGGTGAGGTTGTGCTGGAGCTGACTCAGATCGGAAAGGAGTGCCACAATGGCTGTGCTATTTTTCAGAAAATGGGTGAGTGCATCATGCCCCGTGAAGGTGTGTTTACAAGAGTGCTGAAAGGTGGAAAAGTTTCCGTCGGTGACGAGATGACTGTGGATAAAGCTATGATTTTTGATACTCATGCACATTACGATGATGAAGCTTTTGATGAGGATCGTTTTGCCATGCTGGATAGTATGCAGGAGAACGGGATCGGGCATATTGTGGATGTATGTGCTTCTGTGGGACATTTTGACCGGGTTTATGATCTGGTTGAGAAGTATCCTTTTGTTTATGGCGCAGTGGGTGTTCATCCGGATGATGCGGATAAGGTGGAGGCAGCTGTGCTGGATGAGATCCGCAGATATTGTGATATGGAAAAGACTGTGGCCGTAGGCGAGATCGGCCTGGATTATTACTGGCATAAGGAGAAGGAGGAGCATCTTCTCCAGCAGAAGGTATTCCGCCAGCAGATGGACATCGCCCGTGAGAAAAAGCTCCCATTTATGATCCACAGCCGTGACGCAGCAGAGGATACGCTGAATATCGTGAAAGAATATATGAAGGATGGGATGTATGGCGGAGTTATCCATTGCTTTTCCTATAGCAAAGAAATTGCAAGAGAGTATCTGAATATGGGACTTTATCTTGGAATCGGCGGAGTGGTTACTTTTAAGAATTCTCGGAAGCTGAAGGAAGTGGCAGAGTATGCACCGCTGAATCAGATCCTGCTTGAAACCGACTGCCCTTACATGGCACCTGTGCCGAACCGTGGAAAGAGAAACAGCTCCCTGTATCTGCCGGAGGTTGTGAAGACCATTGCGGAGATTAAGGGAATCAGCTGCGAGGAGGTTGTGGCTGTGACGGAGAGTAATGCGATGAAGGTGTTGGAGTTGGTTTGAGAATAAAAATATTGAAAATACACAAAGAGACTTCTCAAAAGATAAAAGATATTTTGGTGTGCGCCCCGTCAAGTAGACAATTAAAAAAATATAGGTTTTTTGCTACCCA
>ERZ773110.1278-NODE-1278-length-20645-cov-35.042156_pt1 | contig 20645 bp, 18 predicted proteins | sample MGYA00580568_ERZ773110 | MGnify/ENA primary metagenome ERZ773110 (study PRJEB29015, sample SAMEA2737870) | human gut metagenome | biome: human gut; feature: human-associated habitat; material: faeces | place: China | collected 2012 ... | reverse complement strand
CTGCCGGAATTCTATTTGCAGGAAGAAAATTTGGAGAAGATCATTGCGGAGATGGAGTAAAACACACTGGAAATTCACAAATAGCGTATCACCGTTACTCCGAACGCTCTGTGATTTTGGCACCCGCCCAGGCTGCGATCAAGAACCCCCGCAAGTGATTGCGTGAGCGCTTGAAAAAGCACAAATAATACGAGCGAACCGCCCCGGTTTCCGTAACAGGAAGCCGGGGCGGTTTTTGTGCCATTTGCTGAATCGGAAGAATCCGCTTGTAAAGTTGGGAAAAAAGGTGTAATATTGGTGTACAGAGATTTAGAACAATGCATGATATGTAATGCCTCTGCGATCTGCATCAGCGGATGTGCTCCGAATGCTTGATAGGGAGCAACACTTTCCCCGCCTTGCGGGGGTAATAGCCGGAAAACGGCAAACATCAAAAAAACTGAAAAACCCCATGAAAAAAGCAGCAAACATCCGCTTTATAGGACTTTTTGTGTGCTATTCTATCCTCAGAGGAACCCCGATGATGCGGAAAAAGCGATTTTCCTGACTGCAGTGGAGGTGGAACAGGATGAAACAACGAGGTATTCCCTACGAAGTGCGGCTGTTTGCGGGCAAGACAGACCCGGTGAACAGCGGCTTCTGGCTGCCGCTCTGGATGCACCTGCGGGATACGGCGGGTATTATGGTATATCTGGTGCAGAGGTGGCTGTCGGATAGCGTCCGTCAGCACATCGGATTGGACGAGGATCTGCTGACACAGACCGCCTGCTTTTTGGGGTGGGTCCATGATCTTGGAAAGATTTCCGCAAATTTCCAGGGCCCTATCATGGCACAACTACCGGAGCCCAGACAGCGCTTGGAAAAATACACAACGCTCCGGTACCGGGAACAGAACCGCAAGTATTCACGTCACGCGTTGGCGAGTGAGGCCATTTTGCGGTGGCTGAAATGCCCCAACGGGCTTGCATCGGTAGCAGGAGCGCACCATGGCAAGCCACAAACCGGGAAGGACGTACTTGACCAGCTGGGCGATGAGGAAGAAGAAGGCAGCTGGGAATCCAACTATTGGCCCGAGGGCGAGCAGAAATTCTGGGAGAGCTGCTGGCGGGAACTGTTTGACTACGCCTTGCAGGAAAGCGGCTTTTCCAGCGTGGACGAGCTGCCGCAGCTGACCATCCCGGCTGAGATCCTGCTGACCGGTCTGCTCATTATGGCGGACTGGATCGCCAGCAATACCCGATACTTTCCGCTCATCCCTGTGGAAGAAGTGGGCAGCGATACCCTGTATCCCGCCCGTGTCGATCGGGCGTGGGAAGCGCTGGACCTGACCTCTCCGTGGGAGGTGCAGTCGGATGTGACGGAACCGGGGGCGTTTGCGGAACGGTTCGGCTTTCCGCCCAACGAAGTCCAGCGGGCTATGCTGGAAGCTGTCAGCCAGGCCCAGGAACCGGGGATGTTCATTCTGGAAGCACAGATGGGCGTGGGCAAGACGGAAGCTGCGCTGGGTGCGGCAGAGATTTTAGCCAAGCACGGTGGTGAGGGCGGCATCTTCTTTGGTCTGCCCACCCAGGCCACCGCCAACGGCATCTTTGGGCGGCTGCTGGCATGGGCTGAAAAGCAGCCGGATGGGTTGGAGCACTCCATCAAGCTGGCCCACGGCATGGCCGAACTGAACGAGGCCTACCTCCGATTGCAGCAGGACACGGTGCGGGTGGAGGAAGATCTGGAAGCGGACCCCGATGCTGACCCGGAGAGCCGGGTGATGGTGCATCAGTGGTTTCGCGGCAATAAGCAGGGACTGCTGGCTGATTTTGTCATCGGCACGGTGGATCAGCTGCTGATGGCGGCGTTACAGCAAAAACATGTAATGCTGCGCCACCTTGGCCTTGCGGGCAAGGTGGTGGTCATTGACGAGTGCCACGCCTACGATGCCTATATGAACTGCTATCTTGACCGGGCGCTGACCTGGCTGGGCCGGTACAAAGTACCGGTGATCCTGCTTTCGGCTACCCTGCCCGCCAAGCGCCGGGTCGAGCTGGTCAGGGCCTACCTGAATGGAAGAACCGCCCCGGACGGCTTATGGCAGACCTGCCGGGGCTATCCGCTGCTGACCTGGACGGACGGCAAACAGGTGGAGCAGACGACTATCCCACTGGAAACCGAACCACGCAGAGTGGAGACATTCCCGCTGACCGAGGAACAGCTGACTGACACTCTGCGCAGTGCCTTGCGGGAGGGCGGCTGTGCGGGCGTGATCGTCAATACCGTGAAAAAAGCGCAGGCCATTGCGGCCCGTCTGCGGGCAGAACTGCCGGAGTTTGAGGTGGTGGTATTCCACGCTCAGTTCCTTATGCCCGACCGTGCCGCCAAAGAAGAGGCGCTGATGAAGCGCATCGGCAAGCACTCCACCCCGGAACAGCGGGATAAGCTCATTGTGGTTGGCACGCAGGTGCTCGAGCAATCCCTTGATATCGATCTGGATCTTCTGGTCACAGAGCTCTGCCCTATGGATCTGCTTTTACAGCGCATCGGACGACTGCACCGCCACGAGGGGCGGGCTCGTCCCCGGCCGGTGGCGCAGGCCCGCTGTGCCGTGCTGGACACTGGGACGGAGGAGTTCGACGAGGGCAGCAAGGCGGTTTACGGGGAGTGGCTGCTCTGGCGCACCCGCAAGTTCCTGCCTGCCGCCATCACCCTGCCCGATGACATTGCCCCGCTGGTGCAGGATGTCTATGGCTGGGAGCCCGACCCTTTGCCCGCCAGCCCGCAGAGCACTGCGGCCCGGGCAGAGTACGAAAAGGCCCAACAAATCAAAATGAGCAAGGCAGAGACCTTTACCATCCTGCCGCCGGAAGAGCACAGAAAGCGCCCTTCCCGGAATACGCTGGATAATTGGATGAATGATGTGGGTGCGGTCAGTGACAACGGTGCCCGCGCGGCGGTGCGTGACGGAGACCCTTCCGTTGACGTGCTGGTTCTGATGCGGGATGCGGCGGGAAATGTCCGCTTCCTACCCGATGAAACGGGGCAGCCCGGTGCCTGCGTGCCCACGGACGAGCCGCCTCAGCCGGAGCTGGCGCTTCAAATTGCACGGCAGAAGCTGCGCCTGCCCGGATATTTCAGCAAACGGTGGTCGGTGGAACAGACCATCGACGCACTGGAAGCCCGGAACCGGGAAGTGTTCGGGTTGTGGCAGCAGTCACCGCTGCTGCGGGGAGAACTGATCTTACTGCTGGATGACCACCTGACCGCACAGCTTGCCGGGCAGGTGCTGCAATACGACCGTGAAAACGGTCTGACCTACCGGAAGGAGGAAGAGAATGAAGCAAATTGAGTATAATTTGCTGGAGGAACGCTGGGTGCGGGTGCGCGGGCAGGATTACACCGTGCAGGAAGTTTCTCTGTCGGATGCCCTGCTGCACGCCCACGAATACCGTGACCTGGCCGGAGAACTGCCCACGCAGGATGCCGCCATGCTGCGGCTGCTGTTGGCGGTTCTGCACACGGTGTTTTCCCGGGTGGATGAAAACGGTACGCCGGCCCCCTTTGAGGAAACGGACGATGCCCTGATCCGCTGGGAGGAGCTGTACCGGCTGGGGCATTTTCCGGAAGCGCCCATCCGGGCCTATCTGGAGCAGTGGCGGGACCGCTTCTGGCTTTTCCACCCGGAACGCCCCTTCTGGCAGGTGCCGGAAGCGAAGATCGGAAGCCCATTCCGGGCCAAAAAATTGAACGGTGAAATCTTTGAAAGCGAAAATAAGGACAGCTTGTTTTCTGCCTATTCAGGCGAAGCGAAAGAGCGGCTGACCTATCCACAGGCGGCAAGATGGCTTGTTTTTTTGAATAATTACGACGATACTGCGGCAAAGAAAAAGGCAAAGGATAGAACGCTGCCTTCTATGGGGCCGGGCTGGCTGGGCAGACTGGGCGTTGTCTATGTAAAAGGTGCAAACCTGTTTGATACTCTGATGCGAAATCTGATGTTCTTGCGGGACGGTGGAAAGCTCTGGGAAGAGGATGCTCCCTGTTGGGAGCTGGATGCAGCCCGGACAGAGGAACGCACAGTAGTACCCTGCCCGGATAACTTTGCTGAACTGATGACGATGCAATACCGAAGAATTTTGCTGAAGCGTCAGGAAGGCTGGGTGACAGGTTGTACTGTGCTTGGTGGAGATTTCTTTGATTCAACGAATGCATTTGCCGAACCGATGACGCTCTGGAATAAAAAAGAAGAGAGCAAAAATAACCCACAATACTATTACCCGCGAGTGCATAGTATGAGCAAACAACTTTGGCGAGAGTTTTCGGCTCTGACTGGAACCAATAGCCATGTTCCCGGAGTGATCTGGTGGAATACCTTACTGCAAAACGAGAAGATACTGAGCAGAAAAGAGCATTTACAGATATGTGCACTGGGTGTGGAATATGGCAAGATGAGCAACTCCATGACAGACTGTTATACGGATCAGCTTTCTATGGAACTGGCTTTGCTAAATGAATTGGGCCGTGCATGGCAATCTCGAGTAGAGGATGAGGTGGAAAACTGCGAGCAGGCCGCGCAATACGTCGGCCGCCTTGCCTGGGAGCTCTCCCTTGCGGCGGGAGATAAGAACGATACGACCGCGGAATCCGCCCGCACCCAGTTCTACTTTACCATCGACCAGCCGTTCCGGCTTTGGCTGCAGAGCATTGACCCCGAAACGGACAAGCTGGACGAAAAAGCCGATGAATGGCAGGAGAAAGCCCGCAAACTGGCCGCAGAGCTGGGCCGCCAGATGGTGGAGCGGGCCGGAAATGCCGCCTTTGTGGGCCATAGGGTCGAGGTGAAAACAGGCGGTAAAAAGGACGAAAAGAAAACCGTTCTGTATACGGCCCCCAAGGCCTACAATAGCTTCCTGTACAATCTGCGGAAGCTCTACCCGAAGAAAGAAGGAGGAACAGCATGATAACGGATGCGATCCATGATTATGTGGCCGGACAGCTGAGCGGGCTGTGGAGCCTGCCCAAACCCCAGCGGCGTGCCCGGCTGGCAGAGCTGCGCCGGGGCGTTGGGCATCAGCCCGGCGACCTGCCGGCGCTGTGGGGCAGCTTCCTGCAGGAACTGCCCAAAGAGCTCTGGGGCAGGGAAACGGCGGCAGGAGAGTGCCGGGAACCATCGGAAGCCGAGTGGGCGGTCTACCTTGCCCTGACTCTCTACGCCCTGCACCAGCAGGGAGAAGAGAACATTTCCATGAATGAAAAGGGCTGCACGCTGGGCAGGGCGGTGCGCCTGCTGGCCCAGAATTCCGCAGCTGCCGCGCAGGACTGGACCGAGAGCAGCGTCCTGCGCCGGTTCAACGCACTGGCCACAGCGGATTCCATGCCCGAGGTGTCCCACTACCTCCGGGGGATGGTGCAGCTGTTCCGGGGAAATGAACCGAAGCTGAAACTGGATTACCCCCGGCTGGCTGTGGAGCTGTACCGGTTCCAGCTCCCGGATCAGGCAGCCAATGTTCGCCTGCAGTGGGGCCGGGACCTTTACCAGATGAATGCCGACACACCTGAAACCGAAGAAAAGGAGAATTGAAATGGATACCAAGCGTCTGTATGTTGATTTTCATGTGCTGCAAACGGTGCCGCCCAGCTGTGTGAACCGCGACGATACCGGCAGCCCCAAGACGGCTGTCTATGGCGGTGCCACCCGCGCCCGGGTATCCTCTCAGGCGTGGAAGCACGCGATCCGAGAGATGTTCAAAGATGAGTACATGCTGAATGCCGAAGATATCGGCAGCCGAACCAAAAAGATTGCAGATGTGGTGGAAAAGCAGATCAAACTGCTTGCACCGGATGCGGACGCAGCTAAACTGGCAAAGAAAGTAGTCAAAAACACAGGGTTTAAGGTGGACGAGAAGAGCGGAGAGGACAAACTTAAGACATTGTTCTTTTTGAGCGAGGCCCAGGCCAAAGCATTGGCTGAATTGGCGATTGCAGATTGCAATGACCCGAAGCAGTATAAAGATGCACTGGGGACGGCTCCTTCGGTAGATATGGCGTTGTTCGGAAGAATGGTGGCAGATGCGCCTTCCCTGAATTACGATGCCGCCGCTCAGGTGGCCCACAGCATCTCCACCCATGCCGTGCAGAACGAGTTTGATTACTTCACCGCCGTGGATGACTGTGCCCCGGAGGATTCGGCAGGCGCGGGCCATCTGGGCACGGTGGAGTACAACTCTTCCACCCTGTATCGCTATGCCACCGTCAACATGGTGGAACTGGCACACCTGCTGGGGGCTGAAAAGGCAGCCCAGGCTGTCCGGGTGTTCGGCGAAGCCTTCATCCGCTCCATGCCCACCGGAAAGCAGAACAGCTTTGCCAACCGCACCCTGCCGGATGCTGTCTATGTCACCCTGCGGGAGGATCAGCCTGTGAACCTCTGCGGTGCCTTTGAAAAGCCGGTGCGCAAGAGCCCAGAGGGCTATGCGGAACCCTCCAAGACGGCGCTGAAGCAGTATGCGCAGCAGGTGTATGCCTGCTATGCGGATGCTCCGGCCCAGAGCTTTGCTGTGGGCATCGGGCTGGACGAGCTGGCCCCGGCCATGCCCCTGAACCAGATGCTCACCGCGCTGGAACGTGCCGTAAAGGAGAAGCTGCCCGGAAATGAGGTGTGACCATGGCAACGCTGTTGCTTCGGCTGGCCGCGCCCCTGCAATCGTGGGGTGCGGATTCCAAATTTGAGACCCGCAAAACGAACCGGGAACCCACAAAAAGCGGTGTCATTGGCCTGTTGGCAGCGGCTCTGGGCCTGCGTCGGGACGATGCCGCAGGCCTTGCTCGGCTGAACGGCCTGCACTTTGCCGTCCGTGCTGACCGGGAGGGCAGCCTGCTGGTGGATTTCCACACAGCCAACCGGCTGAGTGAGCGCCAGCAGAAAGAAAACCGAGAAAAAGGGAAAAAGCCGGAAGCTCCCTATGTGACCTACCGCCATTACCTGCAGGATGCGGTCTTTCTGGTGGGGCTGGAAAGCGAGGACACCGCCCTGTTACAGGAGCTGGAAACGGCCCTGAAACATCCGGTCTACCCGCTGTATCTGGGGCGGCGTTCCTGCCCGCCCACCCTGCCGCTCTGCCTTGGCATCCGGGCCGGGAAACTGCTGGATACCCTGCGGGCAGAACCGCTGCTGGTGAAACAGAGGAATGGGGCCCCCTTGCGCATCGTGGCAGACGCGGACCCGGCGGATGCTGCTGCCGTGCCCCGGCGTGATCTGGCGGTGTCGTTCAGCCCCATCCACCGGCAGTACGGCTTCCGCCCGGTGCGGGAGTGGAACACAAACCCGCCGGAAATGCCCGGCGCGACCGAACATGACGCAATGGCAGAATTGAGGTGAGGAATCATGTATCTATCCCGCGCAGAACTTGACCCGACCCGCCGTGAGACCATGGTGGCGCTGATCTCGCCCCAGAAATTCCATGGTGCGGTGGAAAACGCTTTTCCCGGTGCGCGCCGCCGCAGGCTGTGGCGGCTGGATCAGCTGGGAGAAAAACTGTACCTGCTCCTGCTCAGTGAGGAACGGCCGGACCTGACCGCCCTGTGTGCGCAGTTTGGCACCGGTGCGCCCCCGGAGACTCGGTCCTATGACCCGCTGCTGGAACGGGTGACAGCGGGCAGCTGCTGGCAGTTCCGCCTGACTGCCAACCCCACCCGCAGCAAAAAAGACTCTGCCGACCATACGGCCCGGGGAACCCTGAAACCCTGCTATCTCGAGGTGGAGCAGGAGGAATGGCTGTGGGCGCAGGCCGCAAAGCACGGCTTTGCCGTCTCGGAAGGGTCCTTCGCAGTGACCCGGAAGCAGACCTATCACTTCAAGAAAAACGGCACCCGGCCTGTTACCCTGCTGGCTGTGACCTACGAGGGCATTCTGCAGGTGACAGACCCGGAGGCCTTCAAGGCCCTGCTGTGCGAGGGCGTTGGCCGGGGCAAGGCCTATGGCCTTGGCCTGATGACCATCATCCACAGGGGAGGAGACCATGGCTGAGATGCCGGGCTTTTCCCCGCCCATGCGGGGGTGATCCTGTCGAACGTGCCAGGCTCCCTCGGTTCCTCGGCTTTTCCCCGCCCACGCGGGGGTGATCCTGCCCCGACCGACCTGCGCGGGCGGCCCATCAACTTTTCCCCGCCCACGCGGGGGTGATCCCACTGGGCACCGACCCAGACTATACGGATGCAGCTTTTCCCCGCCCATGCGGGGGTGATCCCGGCACCCCGGACGACTACAGCGACGACCGCGTCTTTTCCCCGCCTGCGCGGGGGTGATCCTTGACTTAGCTGTGTTACCTGACTGCCCAGCCCCTTTTCCCCGCCTATGCGGGGGTGATCCTGCGTACTACGAATTGGGACAGACAAAACCCTTCTTTTCCCCGCCCACGCGGGGGTGATCCCACGTTGGGGGCAATCCAACAGGGAATCTATAACTTTTCCCCGCCCATGCGGGGGTGATCCCAAGCACCTGACCGAACAGCAGCAGATGATCCACTTTTCCCCGCCCACGCGGGGGTGATCCCCAGTGAACAGGTTGACCCCAAGGAATTTTATTCTTTTCCCCGCCCATGCGGGGGTGATCTTTTGCCATACTGGTTATCAATGATGTGATTGTTCTTTTCCCCGCCTACGCGGGGGTGATCCCCAGTTCGTGAACTCCTGCCCGGTGCAGTCATACTTTTCCCCGCCCATGCGGGGGTGATCCTGTTGACCTCAACGTGACCGCCCTCAACTACCCCTTTTCCCCGCCCATGCGGGGGTGATTCCAGCGCGGCGATGGAAACGCTGGCCCAGATGATCTTTTCCCCGCCCACGCGGGGGTGATCCCAATTTCAAATCATGGATTTGCGCCAACTACAACTTTTCCCCGCCCATGCGGGGGTGATCCCATCCACGAATATCACCAGATGATTGCAACGGCCTTTTCCCCGCCCACGCGGGGGTGATCCTTACGGCACGCCCTACTCCCTCGACCCCATCAACTTTTCCCCGCCTACGCGGGGGTTCCACATTGACAACCCTGCGCAAAAAGCAGATAATAGGTTTATCTTGAATGCAGAGCGAGGGAAAGTATATGCTGTATTTTGAAAACGATTACTGCGAGGGTGCGCATCCGGCGATCTTACAGAAGCTGGTGGAGACCAACTTTGAAAAGGTCTCCGGCTACGGCACCGATCCCTATTGCGCCAGCGCGCGGGAGAAGATCCGCGCGGCGTGCGGCGCACCGGATGCCGATGTCTGGTTCATTTCGGGCGGCACCCAGAGCAACGCCATCGTCATTGCATCGATGCTGCGCCGCTGGGAGGGTGTGCTGGCCGCATCCACCGGCCATGTGGCCGCTCACGAGGCCGGTGCCATCGAGTTCACGGGCCACAAGGTCATCGGCCTGCCGCACACCAACGGCAAGCTGGATGCCGGGACGGTTGAGGACTGGTGCAGTACCTTCTATGCCGATGACAATGTGGACCATCTCGTGTTCCCGGGCATGGTGTACATCTCCCACCCGTCGGAGTACGGCACCCTGTACACCAAGGCAGAGCTGGAAGCGCTGTCCGCTGTCTGCCATAAGTACCACATGCCGCTGTTCATGGACGGTGCCCGTCTGGGCTATGGTCTGGCCGCCGAGGGCACCGATGTGACGCTGGCCGATGTGGCCCGCCTGACCGATGTGTTCTACATTGGCGGCACCAAAGTGGGTGCGCTCTGCGGCGAGGCAGTTGTGTTCCCCCACGGCGCACCGGCTCACTTTATGACCATGGTCAAGCAGCAGGGCGCTCTGCTGGCAAAGGGCCGTCTGCTGGGCATCCAGTTCGATGTGCTGTTCACCGATGACCTGTACCAGACCATCAGCAAAAATGCCATTGAGACCGCCGCCGTGCTCAAGAAGGGACTGGCCGAAAAGGGCTATTCGTTCTTCATGGATTCCCCCACGAATCAGGTGTTCATCGTGCTGTCCAACGAGCAGCTGGCCGCGCTGGAAGGCAAGGCCAAGTTCGGCTTCTGGGAGAAGTACGATGATACCCACACCGTTGTCCGCATTGCCACCAGCTGGGCCACCCGGATGGAAGAGGTGGAGCAGCTGCTGGAGCTGATGTAAGGGCACACCTGCCAAATGGCGGTGCGTCTCTTTGTGCAGGATGCAGATTGTATTTCCTGCGCGGATATGCTATTCTTAACTGGATAAAGGCTGCACTTTGTGCACCGTGGAAGGATGGTTTGTATTATGGGCTTTTTTGACAAGCTTTTTGGCGGCAAGGCCGCATCCGAGACGAAATTTTCCGGCCAGAAGATGACGGTCATGCTTCCCATTGACGGCAAGGTGATCCCGCTGGAGCAGCTGCCTGACGAGACCTTTGCCTCCGCAATCCTGGGCCCCGGCTGCGGCGTGGAGCCCACCGGCGACACCGTTTATGCTCCCTTTGACGGCACCGTTACGCAGGTGCCCGAAAGCCTGCACGCCGTTGGTATGATGAGCGATGACGGCATTGAGCTGCTGATCCATGTCGGCATGGACACGGTGGAGATGAAGGGACAGGGCTTTACCTCCCTGACCAAAGAAGGGGCCAAGGTCAAGGCCGGCACCCCGCTGCTGAAGGTGGATCTGGAAGCCATCCGCGCCGCAGGCCACCCCACTGCAACGGCCCTCATCGTGACCAACAGTGATGACCTGCCGGAGATCAGTGTTGCTGCAAATGGCGATGCTGCCGCTGGCACGCCGGTGTTCAAGTTCAAGAAATAAGTGAGCAGATCCCCCGGAGGCAGAGAGCTTCCGGGGGATTTTTGCGGTAAAAAGTCATACTTACTTGCAAAAAAGCTGTATTTTGCGCGGTTTTCTCTTGCATTGCAGGGGGAGCTGTGCTAAAGTAGACAAAGTGTGAGCCAAAAACCGGTACTGTGAGAGGAAAAGTATATGGAAACAAAAAAGAAACACGAATTATCCCTTGCAAAACGCATGGCGATCTCTCTGGTCTGCGGCCTGGTGGCCGGTCTGGCCTTTATGTTCCTGCGGGAGCATCTGAACGCCAGCGGTCAGGCAGAGACCTGGACCACCATCAACAACCTGCTGTTCCAGGATATCACCGCCGAGGGCGCTGAGCGTGCCTTTGGCATCTTCTACATCATCGGCCAGCTCTTCATCAAGGCGCTGCAGCTGGTGATCATCCCCATGGTCTTTACCTCCATTTCGCTGGCCATCGGCAGCATTGCAGACACCCGCACCATGGGTCGCATTTCCGCAAAGACCCTGTTCTGGTTCCTGCTGTGCTCCTTCCTGGCGCTGCTGCTGGCAGGCTGTGTGGGCTACGGCACCTACTCCATGGGCCTGTTCAACACCCACATCGAGGGTCTGGCAGAAGCCAGCGGTTCCACCGGTTCCAACCCCCTGAACGTGCTGCTGAACATCATCCCCTCCAACATCGTCACTGCCTTTGGCAGCAATGGCGCTGTGCTTTCCAGCGTGTTCCTGGCAGTGGCCACCGGCCTGAGCATGAACACCCTGGGCGAGAGCCGCACCGCGAGCCTGCGCCGCCTGCTGGGCGAGGTCAATGATGTGGTGGTCGTGTTCCTGAACTTCATCGTCAGCAACTTTGCCCCCTTTGCAGTCTTTGTGCTGCTGACCCGTACCTTCGCCATCTACGGCATCGATTACCTCAAGCCCGCGCTGGTCTATGTGGTGGTCACGGTGGTCCTGCTGCTGGCCTTCCTGATCATTGCCTACCCGCTGGTCATTGCACTGGGTGCCAAGCTGAACCCCTTCACCTTCATCCGCAAGATCGCCAACGTGGCAGTGTTCGGCTTCTCCACCTCCTCCAGCGCCGCCACCCTGCCCCTGAACATCAAGGTGTGCGAGGAAGAGTTCGGCGTGGATGAGAGCATCGCTTCCTTCGTCCTGCCGCTGGGCATGACCATCAACATGGACGGCACCGCCATCATGCAGGTCATTGCCACCGTGTTCATTGCAGGCTGTGCCGGTTACACCGTCACCCCCGGCCAGCTGGTCGTGGTCGCCCTGCTGGCCCTGCTGGCATCTGTGGGCACCCCCGCCGCTCCCGGCGCTGGGGCTGTCATCCTGTTCACTATCCTGTCCGGCATGGGCTTCGTCAACGACGGCGCTCTGCTGGCCTACTCCCTGATCCTGGCCATCAACCGCCCCATCGAGATGCTGGTTACCTCCCTGAACGTGGTGGGTGATGCAGTTGCCAGCATCTGCGTTGCCAAGAGCGAGGGCCTGCTGAACGAGGAAACCTTCAATAAGTAACAATACGCCGTAACAGGCGCAGCAAAAACTCCCATGCACAGCATCTTCCGATGTGAGCATGGGAGTTTTTTGTGTGGTAGTATTTGTGGGAAGAGTGTGGTATACTCGTCTTGGTTCAATAAATCGAAATTTGACGAGGAGCGTGATTGTATGGGGAAAGCGATTTTAGCAATGATCGTAACCGTAATTGTTGGGTATATAAGTGGTGCCATCTTTGCAAATTGGGTCAATGCACCAGAGTGGGGCGTTATTCTTGCTGTTGCTGTGATGGGAGCATTTATCATTTACTTCAATGATAAGAAACAGTAAACAACTTCGCGTTTGTGGAGCAAAGCGGAACAATAAAAGAGCAGTGCTTCCGGTGGGTGGACCCATTGGAGAGCACTGCTCTTTCTTTGTGGGAAAATTCAGCTGGCAGGAGCGTTACAGCGTGCCGTAGGGTGCAATGCCGATCATGTACTCAACGCCAATGGCGACCAGAACGACCAATGTGGAGATGATGAAGCCGTGCAGCATGGGTTTTGCGCCGGAACGGCAGAGTGATTTAAAGTTCGTGTTCAGACCAATGGCCGCCAGGGCCGCGACCATCAGAAACTTGCTGATGGTCTTCAGGCCGGAAACCAGCCCGGCGGGCAGAAGGCCCAGACTGGTCAGCAGGGACATGGCAAGGAACGCAAGGATGAACCAGGGGAAAATGGAACGGATGCTCACCTTGACACCGTTGGCCTGGGCACTCTCTTTCTTTTTCAGGTGCAGGTTGATGGCGGCAAAGACCAGAACAGCCGGAATGATCGCCAGCGTGCGGGTCAGCTTGACCATCGTTGCAAAGTCACCGGCTGCTTCGCTGAAAGCGTAACCGGTGGCTACGACGCTGGAGGTATCGTTGACCGCGGTACCGGCCCAGAGACCGAATGCGGCATCGGAAAGCCCAAGCCACCGGCCAAGGAGCGGGAACACAACGATCATCACCGTATCGAACAGGAAGGTGGCGGACATACCGTAGGCGATGTCCATGTCATCGGCCTCGATCACCGGCGCAATGGCGGCAATGGCAGATCCGCCGCAGATGCCGGTCCCAGCGTTGATCAGGCTGCTGGTTTTCCAGTTGAGCCCGAGCGCTCTGCCGATCAGCGCGCCCAGTCCAAAGCAGGTGGCCAGGGTGAAGAGCATGACCGTCAGCGAAAAACGGCCCACGGTCAGCACGGTGCGGATGTTCAGGCTGGCACCCAGAAGGACGATGGCGAATTTCAGGACCTTCTTAGAGGTGAATTTGATGCCCGGCGCGGTTGTTTTGTTGGGCTGGAAAAACGCATTGATGGCCATGCCGATAAACAGGGCGATGACCGATGCGCCAATGAGGTGGAGCCCGGCGCTGCTTTCCAGCGTTTCCAGCCACTTGGCGATGCAGGCGATGCCCAGTGCCAGCGCGGCTCCGGGGATCAGGGCGGTGATCTTCTTTGACATTCGTTGGGTTTCCTTTCTTTTGCATGTTATACGGAAATAAAAACAAGCGAAAACCACCGGCAGAACCGGTGGTTTATTGCTGGAGAAAAGGGCGCTCAGAACGAGCCGCCGGAGGAGCCGCCAAAGCCGTCGCTGTCCACGGAGGAGCCGCCGGAGCTGCTGCTCTCCTCGTGGGGCGGGTCGTAGACCTGCACGCGGTCGGTGTGGGTGTAGTTGTCCACCTGCACCCGCAGCTTTAAGCCCGCACCGATGTAATCGTTGGCCTCGGTCTTGAGCCGGGCTGTTTTCATCTGGCTGTACAGCACGCCGCAGACGATACCAGCAATGATCATGGGCACACCGATGACGATGAGGAGCAGGATGGGCCAGCCGCTGGTGTCGTTGTCAGCATCCAGAGGTTCGCCGTGCTCGGCGTAGAAATCCAGCGTGTCGGCACACATGGAGAGGTACTCGGAGGCGGCCTCGGCCCAGTCGTTGTCCGAGAGATAGGGGACAACGGCATCTTCGATCTGCTCGATGCGGTAATCGGTAAAGGCTGTCACGCCGCCGCCGTAGGTGATGGTGACATACTTGCGGGAGCCGACTGCCAGCAGGAAGAGGATGCCGCTCTGTTCAGGGCCGCTGCCCAGACCGTTGGCAAGGTAGTAATCTTTGGCGTACTGGCGCTGGTCGGCATCGCCGATGCTGTCCACCACCAGAAAATATACGTTGCAGTCGTGGCCGTCGCTGGCGGCTTCGGCAGAAGCTTCCAGCTGGCTGTAAGTATCCGCATCGAACAGGCCCATCTCGTCCCGCACCAGCGGTGCGGCGGCAAAGGCGGGGAGGCTCAGGCAGAGCGCCAGCACCAGAGCGGCCAGCAGGGCGGCAAAGCGTTTTGCAGTGTGTTTCATTCTGCCACCCCCTTATAACAACAGCAGGAACGCCAGCACTGCCATCAGGGGCAGGCTGATGCCCGCAAACCACGCGGCCACCCGGCTCTTGTCCACCGGCAGGTCACCGATGAGCCGCCCGGTCTGCCCGTTCATGGCGAACAGGAAGTCCTTGTCCTTCCACCGGGTGTGGAGCATCCAGACCGGCAGCAGGGCGTAGTGGGCGTGGGTCATATCCACGTTGATGTTCTCGGAAATGGGGTGGATCTCGCTGTAGCCGCCGGTGGTGGCGTGGAGCGCATCGGCCGTGGAGTTGTACATCCGGCGGTAGGCGCGCTCGGCGCAGGCATCGGCATCCTCGTCATACCGGTCGGCCAGATAGCCGGGCAGGTAGGCCGTGGAGAAGGGCTTCAGGTCGCCGTAATCAAAGGGCTCAATGGCATCCATGTGGGTGTTGGGCATCTTGCTGGAGCCGTCCACCGGCACCTTGGCAAAGTCGGCCGAGCCCTCGCGGCGCACGTCGTAGTGCTGGGTGGTGGTCACCATGTAATCGCCCTCGCGGTGGCTCTCGGAGTTCTGGCCCTCGTACCGGCCGCGCGCGTCGGCCTTGGCATCGTAGAGCCAGAAGGGGACATATACGCCCTGGATCTCTGCGATGTGGTTCTGGCTCTTGAATGCCTTGGGCAGGAAGGCCTTGCCCTTGTAATATCTGGTCAGCTGGGCAATGGCGGCCTTTTTGTCCAGCTTGAAGGGCAGGATGTATTCCGGCTTCAGCTTGCCGGAGAGCTTGCCGCCCAGCACTGTGGGGTTGCCGCAGTAGGGGCAGGTGGTGGCGGCGGTGGTCTCGTCACAGACCAGCTCGGCCCCGCAGGTGGGGCAGGAGTAGCTGTTCAGGCCCTCCGCCTCGGCCTCGCTCCACACCGGACTGTCCTGCCGGGGCAGGCGGGCGGCTTTTTTGGCATCGCCCTCGGCGGCAGTGTCGGCAGCGGCCTGCTTTTTGGCGTAGCGGGCTTCGATGTCCTTTACGTCGTAGGCCGAGCCGCAGTAATCGCAGACCAGCTTGCCGCTGGCACCATCGTAGTGCAGGGGGCCGGTACAGGCCGGGCACTGATAATTCGTTGTCTTTTCAGCCATGCGTCAGACCCCTCTCAGGCCCCAAAGGGCTTGCCGCACTCGGGGCAGAACTTGGGCGGGTTGGCCGGGTCGGCAGGCACAAAGCCGCAGTTGGCGCACTTGGCGGCGGGCCGGGGTCTGCCGCATTCCGAGCAGAATTTGCCGCTGTTCTTTGCACCGCAGCTGCACACCCAGACAGCCGGGGCTTCGGGCCGGGGCTTGCCGCATTCGGCACAGAACTTGCCCGTGTTGCCGGTGTGGCCGCAGCTGCAGGTCCAGCCAGCAGCAGGTGCGGCCTGAGGCTGCGCGGCGGTCTGCTGGCCGCCCATCTGGTAGAGATCCCGGGCGTTGACACCGCCCGCGGCAGCGGCCTGGTTCATCCCCATAAAAGCCATGGCGGGGCCGGCGGCGGTGTTGGAGGCGGCAGCCTGCATGGCGGAGGCCTGTGCGCCCACCAGATGCGCGGCGGCTCGGGTGGGGTCCATAAAGGCCGCACTGCGCTGCAGCTCCTTGATCATCTGCTCGTCCTCTTCGCTGGCCTTGACACCGGAAACGCCCAGAGAGACGATCTCGATGCCGCGCAGCCTGCTCCACTTGGCGCTCAGCTCCTGATTCAGGGCCTCGGCCAGCTCGGCGGTGTGGCCGGGCAGGGCGGAGTAGCGGATGCCCTGCTCACTGATCCGGGCAAAGGCGGGCTGCAGGGCGGTCATCAGCTCGGTCTTGAGCTGGCCGTCCAGCGTGTCGCGGGTGTAGGCGTTTTCCACATTGCCGCAGACGTTGGTGTAAAACAGGATGGGGTTGACCACCCGGTAGCTGTACTCGCCGAAGCACCGGATGCCGATGTCGATATCGATGCCGGCGCGCTGGTCCACCACCCGGAAAGGCACCGGGTTGGGGGTGCCGTACTTGTTGCCGGTGAGCTCCCGGGTATTGATATAGTAGATGCGCTGGTCGGAACCGACCTGCCCGCCAAAGCTGAACCGCTTGCCCAGCTCGGCAAACACGCTGTCGATGTCCTTCAGCCCGCCGCTGAGCAGGGAGGGCTGGGTGCCGGTGCTGTAGGTGTACTCGCCGGGTTCGGCACAGAGGTCCACCACCTTGCCCTGCTCCACGATCAGCACGCACTGGCCGTCGGCCACGGCGATCACAGAGCCATCCGAGATGACGTTCTCGCTGCCGTGCCGGTTGGCAGAGCGGCCATTGGTCCGTTTCTGGCCCTTGACAGCCAGCACCTCCGCAGGCAGAGCGTCACAATAAAAATATTCCTTCCATTGGTCGCCCATCACGCCGGATGCCGCGCCCAGAGCTGCTTTGATGAGACCCATAAATTCAATCTCCTTTTGTGCCGGGCAGTGCCCCAAAGCAGAGAATGGCTCCCCCGGGCGCTGCGGAATTTGGGACAAGTATAACATAATCCGGAAAATTGTAAAAGCGATTTGGCAAAAAGGCGAAAGAAAAACTTATTCTTGCTTTTTTGCCCCGGCGGGTGTACAATACCCTACGAAAAACAAAACACAGGGGAGCTCGTGAGGCGGGCTGAGAGGAAGTAACCAAACTTCGACCCTTGACCTGATGCGGATAATGCCGCCGTAGGAAGTCATAGGAAAATGATTTTTTGCAGGAGGCGCCGCTGTGGTGTCTCCTGTTTTTTGTTGCCGCAAGCCGCCGCAACGGGCGGCTCCGGGCTGAGGGGGAGCGCCCTGAGCCTTGAAATAACTGCGATGGGAAGCCGTGTTCCGGCGTGAGAGGAGGCCAGCAAGCCTCGACCGCTTTTTGAGAAAGAGGAGTTACCAATGAAAAAATTCTCTGTGAAAAAGCTGGCTCTCGCTGGAATGTTCTGCGCCCTGTGCGTGGTGGGCAGTGTGTTCAGCTTCCCGATGTTCGGCAGCAAGTGCGCCCCCGTGCAGCACATGGTCAATGTGCTCTGCGCCGTGCTGCTGGGCCCCTGGTGGGGCGTGGGCGTGGCCTTTGTGGCCTCGCTGCTCCGCAATATCCTGGGGCTGGGCAGCCTGATGGCCTTCCCGGGCAGCATGTTTGGTGCCCTGCTCTGCGGCTTGGTCTACGCAAAGACCAAGAACCTGATCGCCACCCTGGTGGGCGAGGTGTTCGGCACCAGCATTCTGGGCGGCCTGTGCGCTTACCCGGTGGCCATCTGCCTGATGGGCAAGAGCGCCGGTGACATCGCGTTCTACGCCTACATCGTGCCCTTCCTCATCTCCACCGCTGTGGGTGCGGTCATTGCGGGCGTGCTGGTGTACAGCCTGCAGCACTCCGGTGCCCTGCGCTCCATGCAGAGCAGCCTTTCCTGACGGGGGTGCGTCATGTTTGCAGAGCAGTTTGCCAATGTCCGCACCAAAAGCCCCCTTATCCATAATATCACCAACTACGTCACCGTGAACGACTGCGCCAATATGGTGCTGGCCTGCGGTGCTTCGCCCATTATGGCCGATGATGCCGCCGAGGTGGAGGATATCACCACCATCTGCGGCGGGCTGAACATCAACATTGGCACCCTGAACAGCCGCACCATTGAATCTATGCTCAAGGCGGGCAAAAAGGCCAATGCACTGGGCCACCCCGTGGTGCTGGACCCTGTGGGCGCAGGCGCTTCCGCCCTGCGCACCGAGACGGCCTACCGCCTGCTGGACGAGGTGCGGTTCACGGTCATCCGGGGCAACATCTCCGAGGTAAAGACGCTGGCTTCCGGCGCGGGCACCACCAAGGGCGTGGATGCCGATGTGGCCGACAGGGTCACCGAGGAAAACCTGGACGGCGCGGTGGCCTTTGCCAAGGTTTTTGCCGCAAAGACCGGTGCCGTTGTGGCCATTACCGGTGCCATTGACATCGTGGCCGATGGGGCAAAAGCCTACTGCATCCGCAACGGCCACCCGATGATGAGTGCCATCACCGGCACGGGCTGCCAGCTCTCTGCCCTGACGGCGGCCTTTCTCACCGCCAACCCCGGCCAGCCGCTGGAGGCTGCGGCTGCCGCCGTCTGCGCCATGGGCCTTGCGGGCGAGATCGCCCATGCACGGCTGACCCCGCTGGACGGCAACGCCACCTACCGCAATTACATCATTGATGCCATTTACAATATGACTCCGGCTCAGCTGGAAGAGGGTGCCAAGTATGAAGTGCGCTGAAGAATATATGCGGCTCTACGCCGTCACCGACCGTGCCTGGGTGGGCCGTCAGACCCTCTATCAGCAGGTGGAGAGCGCCCTGAAGGGCGGCGTGACCTGCGTTCAGCTGCGGGAAAAGGAGCTGGACGAGGAAGCCTTCCTGAAGGAGGCATTTGAGCTCCACGACCTGTGCAAAAAGTACAACGTGCCCTTTTTTATTAACGATAACGTGGACATTGCCATCCGCTGCCACGCCGAGGGCATCCATGTGGGGCAGGAGGATATGGCCGCTGCTCAGGTGCGCCAGCGCGTGGGCGATGAGATGATGATCGGCGTATCCGTCCACAGCGTGGAGGAGGCCCTGGAGGCCGTCCGGCACGGTGCCGACTGTCTGGGCGTGGGTGCAGCTTTCTCTACCCACACCAAGGCAGACGTGGACGTTCTGCCCGAGGGCATGATGAAAGCCATCTGCGATGCCGTGGACATCCCCGTTGTGGCCATCGGCGGCATCCACAAGGAGAACCTGCTCCGGCTCAAGGGCACCGGCGTGAACGGTGTGGCCCTTGTCAGCGCGATCTTCGGCGCGGAGGACATCGAGGCCGAGTGCAGGGAGCTGAAGGCACTGGCGGAGCAGCTGTAAGGCGGCTCGCCCTCTCAGTCATCGCTGGCGCGATGCCAGCTCCCCCAAAGGGGGAGCCAATTGCGCACAGAGGAAAGGCTGCGCAAAAAACTATTTCCGGTACGTTCAGCGTGCAAAGCGCTGTTCAAGATAAAAGAAACATTTGGAGGAAAGTACCATGCAGAACTACACCACACAGATGGACGCTGCCCGCAAGGGCATCGTCACGCCGGAAATGGAGATCGTGGCCAAAAAGGAATACCGCACCACGGAGGAGATCCGTCAGCTGGTGGCTGAGGGCAAGGTGGCCATTCCCGCCAACAAGCACCACACCTGCCTGAACCCCGAGGGCATCGGTTCCATGCTGCGCACCAAGATCAACGTGAACCTGGGCGTTTCCCGCGACTGCAAGGATTACAACGTGGAGATGGAAAAGGTGATGAGCGCCGTCAACATGGGCGCGGAAGCCATCATGGATCTGTCCAGCCACGGCAACACCCAGCCCTTCCGCCAGAAGCTGACCCACGAGTGCCCCGTGATGATCGGCACTGTGCCCGTGTACGATTCCGTCATCCACTATCAGCGCGACCTTGCCACCCTGACCGCGCAGGATTTCATCGACGTGGTGCGCCTGCACGCTGAGGACGGCGTGGACTTTGTCACCCTGCACTGCGGCATCACCCGCAAGACCATCGACCAGATCCGCACCCACAAGCGGAAGATGAACATCGTCAGCCGCGGCGGCTCTCTGGTGTTCGCCTGGATGAGCATGACCGGCAACGAGAACCCCTTCTACGAGCACTTTGACGAGATCTGCGAGATCTGCGCCGAGCACGACGTGACCATCTCGCTGGGCGATGCCTGCCGCCCCGGCTGCCTGGCCGATGCCACCGATGTCTGCCAGATCGAGGAGCTGGTGCGTCTGGGCGAGCTGACCAAGCGCGCCTGGGCACACAACGTGCAGGTCATGGTGGAGGGCCCGGGCCATGTGCCCCTGAATCAGGTGGCCGCCAACATGGAGGTGCAGAAGAGCATCTGCATGGGCGCTCCCTTCTATGTGCTGGGACCCCTCGTCACCGACATTGCCCCGGGCTATGACCACATCACGGCTGCCATCGGCGGTGCCGTTGCCGCCATGAGCGGTGCAGCCTTCCTGTGCTATGTCACCCCCGCCGAGCATCTGGCTC
>ERZ773110.1266-NODE-1266-length-20804-cov-4.471300_pt1 | contig 20804 bp, 18 predicted proteins | sample MGYA00580568_ERZ773110 | MGnify/ENA primary metagenome ERZ773110 (study PRJEB29015, sample SAMEA2737870) | human gut metagenome | biome: human gut; feature: human-associated habitat; material: faeces | place: China | collected 2012 ... | reverse complement strand
AAAACCGGCAGTTAACCAGCTGGATATGACAATGGATTATCTCGATGTTGTAAATTCTCAGAGCGCTATGAAGGCTGAGGATGGAATGGATGTTCGAAATTATGGTGGCCTGGACGGTATTCCTGAGGCAAAGAAACTGATCGCTGACATTTTGGAAGTGAAGCCGGAGAATGTGATCGTCTGCGGTAATGCCAGCCTGACCATCATGTATGATACCGTATCCCGGGCTATGACTCATGGCATCTTAGGCAATACCCCCTGGTGTAAGCTGGATCATGTAAAGTTTCTGTGTCCCGTACCCGGTTATGACAGACATTTTGGAATCACAGAGCATTTCGGAATTGAAATGATCAATGTGCCCATGACACCCGAAGGACCGGATATGGACATGGTAGAGAAGCTGGTATCTGAAGATCCTGCCATCAAGGGTGTCTGGTGTGTACCGAAATACTCCAACCCGCAGGGCTATTCCTACTCCGATGAGACTGTAAGACGTTTCGCAGCATTGCAGCCTGCCGCACCGGATTTCCGTATTTTCTGGGATAATGCCTATGCCATCCATCATTTATATGATGACAGACAGGACCAGCTGTTAGAGATCCTTTCCGAGTGTGAAAAGGCAGGACATCCGGACATGGTATTCGAGTTCTGCTCCACCTCCAAGGTAACCTTCGCAGGAGCCGGCATTGCGGCTATTGCATCTTCCAAGGCAAACCTGGATGATATGCGCAAGTCCATGACGATCCAGACAATTGGTTATGATAAGATCAACCAGTTACGCCATGTACGTTATTTCAAGGATATCAATGGTGTACGTGAACATATGAAGAAGCACGCAGCGATCATGCGTCCCAAGTTCGAGGCTGTACTGCAAGTGCTGGAGAATGAGCTGGGAGGCTTAGGCATCGGTACCTGGACTAAGCCCAACGGTGGATATTTCATCTCCTTTGATGCCCTGGAAGGCTGTGCCAAGGCTATCGTGGCAAAGTGTAAGGAAGCAGGCGTGACTCTGACCGGAGCAGGCGCTACGTTCCCCTACAAGAAGGATCCCAAGGACTCCAATATCCGTATTGCGCCTTCCTTCCCCACACCGGAGGAGATGGCAATGGCTACGGATCTGTTCGTACTCTGCGTCAAGATGGTGAGCGTAGATAAATTACTGGAAAACAGGTAAGTATTCGATTTGGATGAGAAGGGATGATAAATCATGGAAGGATTCAAGCGTATCAGCCGTGATCTGGTAGCAAAGGGTGCTATTATCGACTATTATCAGGATACCATGCAGATTCCCAACGGTAATATAGCAAAATGGGATCTGATCGACCATAAAGGGGCGGCTGCAGTAGTAGCCGTGAGAGAAGACGGTAAGCTTCTGATGGTGCGTCAGTACCGCAATGCCCTGGAGCGTGAGACGTTAGAGATCCCGGCAGGCGGACTGAACGGGAGAGAAGAGCCCACGGATCAGGCAGCTATGCGGGAATTGCAGGAAGAGACCGGGTATCATACTGACCATGTGGAACTGTTGACCTCTATTTATACCACAGTGGCATTCTGCAATGAGAAGATCGATATTTATCTGGCCAGAGGACTGAAAGACAGAGGAAACCAGCATCTGGATGAAGATGAATTCATCAATGTAGAGGATTATTCCGTAGAAGAATTAAAGCAGATGATCTACGACTGCAGGATCCAGGATGCCAAGACAATCTGCGGCATTTTAACTTACGCGTCCAAATACCTGAGTGAGTAATTCCGTTACAGACAAAAGCAGTCACGACCGGCTGCTACATAATGATTTTAGGGAACCCCATCCAGACAGGCAGTACCTGTCCGGATGGGCTTTTTCTTTTCTGAAAGACGAATAAGAAAGCATGACTTTCCATGTTGTCCGCATATATTACTAACAACGCCTGACGGGAGACGAGAATATATGAAATGGAACAGATCCATGTTGCCTGCGGGAAAACTCCCGCTGCACTTTTTGTTTTTGACGGGATTTGTGGTGGGATTGTTTGCGGTGTATTTCGGACGGGGAATTCTGTTAAACCGTGCGGGAATGCTGGATGAGGACACGTTATATCGCATGAAATATATGACCGTGGACAGCAGTATCCTGTTCTGGTACGTGTTGTGCAAAAGATGTCGGAATTTTCTGGTGCTTATTATCATGGCAACGACTTATCTGGGATGGATTTTCTGCGGAGGAGTCACCATAAAATACGGATTCTCTGTGGGCTTTTTTCTGAGTACGGCAGTGTTTAGGTATGGAATCAAGGGGATCCTTCTGGGGATCGTGAGCATCTTTCCCCATTATCTGTGTTACCTGCCGGCTATGATCCTGTTACTCAGATGGTGTGAAGATATGCACCGGAGTATTTATTTTTACCATCACACAACCGGGCAGGGAAAAAAATCCCTGCCCGGCAGATTGGGAAAACTGGCGCTCATATGGATCGCACTGGTCTTCGGATGTTTATTGGAATGTTTTGTGAATCCTGCGTTATTAAAAGGATTCCTGCAGTTTTTTTGAAACTGTTTTAACGATTCAGCACCCCATTTGCAAAATCGTTCTTTTTATTCGTACTCAGCGATATCGTAGATCAGACGCTCACTGTCTTCCCAGCCCAGACAGGGATCGGTGATGGACTTGCCGTAGCAGCCGGCACCCACCTTCTGGTTGCCTTCCTCGATGTAGCTCTCGATCATGACGCCCTTGACCAGCTTGTGCAGATCGGGGCTGAGTTTACGGCTGTGCATGACTTCCTTGGTGATACGGATCTGCTCCTTGAACTGCTTGTTGGAGTTGGAGTGGTTCGCATCGATCACGCAGGCAGGATTCTTCAGATCCATTTTTTCATACATATCCCACAGACGGATCAGATCCTCGTAATGGTAGTTGGGGATATTGGCACCGTGCTTGTTGGTAGCACCGCGCAGTACGGTGTGTGCCAGATCGTTGCCGTGGGTATTCACCTCCCATCCGGTATAGATGAAGGAGTGGGGGTGCTGTGCCGCATATACGGAGTTCAGCATTACGGAGAAATCTCCGCTGGTAGGATTCTTCATACCGGCAGCTACATCGAAGCCGCTGACAGTCAGACGATGCTGCTGATCCTCTACGGAACGGGCACCGATGGCCACATAGGAGAGGATATCGGATACATAACCCCAGTTCTCCGGGTATAACATTTCATCTGCGGCAGTGAGACCGGTCTCTTTGATGGCGCGGATGTGCATTTTACGCATGGCCATCAGACCTGCCAGGAAATCCGGTTTCTTCTCGGGATCGGGCTGGCTGGTGATACCCTTGTAGCCTTCGCCGGTGGTGCGGGGCTTGTTGGTGTAGATTCTGGGCACCAGGATCAGCTTGTCCTTAACTTTCTCATTCACTTTGGCAAGACGATTGACGTAATCACATACGGAATCTTCGTTATCAGCGGAGCAGGGTCCGATAATCACCAGAAACTTATTGCTTTTGCCGGTGAGGACGTCACGGATTTCAGCATCTCTTTCTTCTTTGATCCTGGCTAATTCTGCCGGAAGGGGCAGTTCCTTGCGGATCTCCGCAGGAGTGGGCAGTTTTTTGATAAATTCGAAACTCATGGTATTCCATCGTGCGCAGGGCACGTCCTTTCTGCTAAATGTCATTGCTCATTATAGCCCAGATCGTGCAAGGATGCAAGAAAATTTAGCGATTTAAAGCGAAAAAGAGAAAAGGAACGGATAAATTGCTGTGCTAAAGCGTTAATTTGGAAAATTATATTGACAGGTATACGGGTTTGCCATAAAGTAAAAATGTATCTGAAATGTTACAAAAAAAGTACGAGAGAGGGCAAAATTATGTATGGAACAATTTGGGCATTGCTGCCGCCTGTGGTGGCAATCGTATTGGCACTGATCACAAAAGAAGTATATTCGTCACTGTTTATCGGCATTGTTACGGGAGCTTTGATTTATACCGGATTTTCTCCTATTGCAACGCTGGATACGGTGATCAACGAAGGATTTATCAATTCCGTGGCGGATGCATGGAATATCGGTATCTTCATGTTCCTGATCCTGTTGGGTACCATGGTAGCACTGATGAACAAGGCAGGAGGCTCTGCAGCCTTCGGCGAATGGGCGAAAAAGCATGTAAAGACCAGAGCGGGAGCGTTGCTTTCCACCTTTTTATTAGGTGTTCTGATCTTCGTGGATGATTATTTTAACTGTCTGACTGTAGGCTCTGTTATGATGCCGGTAACAGACGGACATAAGATTTCCCGAGCAAAGCTGGCATACATTATTGATGCCACCGCAGCACCCATATGTATGATCGCACCGATCTCTTCCTGGGCGGCCGCAGTATCCGGTATGGTGGATGAAGGTGTTTATTCTGGTATTGAACTGTTCGTAAGAGCTATTCCTTATAACTATTATTCTCTGCTGACCATCGTATTCGTCGTCGGTATGGCGCTGATGGGCTTCGACTACGGCCCCATGGCAAAGCATGAGCGCAATGCCAGAGAAAAGGGTGATCTGTTCACCGAGGGAGAGCGCGTGGCCAATGCAGACAATGCACCCAAAGGTTCCACCAGAGGCAAGGTCTACGATCTGTTGATCCCGGTGATCGTACTGATTGTCTGCTGTGTCATCGGCATGATCTATGTCGGCGGCTTCTTTGAAGGTGTGGGCTTTATCGAGGCATTCAGCGCAACGGATGCTTCCGTGGGACTGCCCTGGGGATCTTTGATCGCATTATTATTTGCCATTGTATACTATATGTGCAGAAGACTGGTATCCTTCAAGGAGGCCATGAACTGTCTGACCCAGGGCTTCATTGCCATGGTTCCTGCCATGCTGATCCTGACCTTTGCCGTTACTCTGAAGACCATGACCGGACTGTTAGGTGCGGATGTCTATGTGGCAGGCCTGATGCAGGGAGCATCCACGGGGCTTACCAATATGCTTCCGGCCATCATTTTCCTTGTAGCATGTTTCTTAGCCTTTGCTTCCGGTACCAGCTGGGGAACCTTCGGTATTCTGATCCCTATCGTTACCGGCGTATTTACCGATCCCACGACCGGAGCTATTGTACCCGGAGCCGAGCATCTGATCATCATCGGCGTGGCTGCATGTCTGGCAGGTGCCGTTATGGGTGACCATTGCTCCCCCATCTCCGATACGACCATTATGGCTTCTGCGGGAGCGCAGTGTAATCATATCAACCATGTATCCACCCAGGTGCCTTATGTGCTGACTGTGGCGGCAATCTCTTTTGTGACTTATATCATTGCCGGTTTTGTACAGAATGTGGTGATCTGTCTGGTGATCGGTATTCTGCTGACACTGGCTACGCTGGTGGTTCTGAAACGTGTCTTCGGTGAGAAGGCTGTCGTACGGAAATAACGTAGGCGCAGGAACGCGACTGTGAGAAAGGAAATATATAGAAATGAAATACGACTATCTGGTGGTCGGCTCCGGATTGTACGGAGCGGTGTTCGCAAAAGAAGCGACTGACAGAGGGAAAAAGGTTCTGGTCATCGATAAACGCCCTAATGTGGCGGGAAACATTTATACGGAAACCGTGGAAGGAATTCATGTCCATAAATACGGTGCCCATATTTTTCACACCAATGATACAAAGGTGTGGAAATACATTACGCGATTTGCGGAGTTCAACCGTTTCACCAATTCTCCGGTGGCCAATTATCACGGAGAGTTGTACTCACTGCCTTTTAACATGTACACTTTTAATAAAATGTGGGGCGTGGTGACTCCCGAAGAAGCTGCGGCCAAGATTGAAGAGCAGCGGCAAACTGCCGGGATCACGGAACCGAAAAATCTGGAGGAACAGGCCATCTCTCTGGTGGGTAAGGATATTTTTGAAAAACTGGTAAAGGGCTACACCGAGAAGCAGTGGGGACGTGACTGTAAAGATCTTCCGGCCTTCATTATCAAACGTCTGCCGGTGCGTCTGACTTTTGACAACAACTATTTCAATGCGTTGTATCAGGGCATTCCCATTGGCGGTTACACGAAGCTGGTGGAACATCTGTTAGAGGGCATTGAGGTACGCCTGAACACAGATTATCTGGAGCAGAAAGAGGAACTGGATAAACTGGCAGAGACTGTTGTCTATACCGGCCCCATCGATGCCTATTTCGGCTACTCTCTGGGAGCACTGGAATATCGTTCCGTCAGGTTCGAGACAGAGGTGCTGGATATTCCCAACTTCCAGGGAAATGCTGCGGTGAATTACACGGATCGTGAGACTCCCTGGACCCGGATCATCGAGCACAAATGGTTCGAGTTTGGCAAGGACGAACAGGGACAGGATCTCCCGAAGACGGTCATCAGCAGAGAGTACAGTTCCGAGTGGAAACCGGGAGATGAACCTTATTATCCGGTAAATGATGAGAAAAACGGTGCTCTGTATGCAGAGTATAAGAAGCTGGCAGATGCCGAGCAGAATGTGATCTTCGGAGGAAGACTGGCGGAATACTGTTATTATGATATGGATGCAGTCATTGCATCGGCACTGCAGAAAAGTGAAGAAGTACTGTGATCATTCAGACCACGGTGGTGAGCATACCTGGTGTGAATCATAAAAAATGCAACGGTGAATTTGCCGTTGCATTTTTTGTCTCAAGAAATTCAATTCCTTAACCGATCTGCGGTTTTGCTTTTCTCTTGTTGCGGAACTCTCTGACTGCGATCAGCAGGTCGTAACGATATACCAGGGTGTACATCACAGCCGCCATAACGAAAGCGGTGAGCACATCGAAGACGGAGTGCTGTTTGATGAACATGGTTGCCATGATGATCGAAGAAGCCAAAATCAGGGATCCGATGCGGATGCCCTTTTTCTTCTCGAAGCATTTACTGCGGATGATCGCAAAATGTGCACCCAGGGAATTATATACATGAATGCTGGGCCATAGGTTGGTAGGTGTGTCTGTCCGGTACAGAGCGGCTACCATGCGGGTGAAGATATTGTCTCTGGGCATCACCGCGGGACGAAGGTGCTGTCCGTTGGGCCACAGAGTGGATACGATCAGGAAGATCGTCATGCCTGTAAAGAGGAAAATACAGGTGCGGTAGTAATCCTCTTTATTTTTGAAGAAAAAGTAGATGACCACTGCCGATACATAGGCAAACCATAAAAAGTAAGGAATGACGAACACCTCACAGAAAGGAATGTAATCATCCGCCGCCATATGTATGATCCGGTAGTGTCCGGTGATGTTCTTCTCCAGCCAGGCGAACCATGTCATATAAATAATGGCATATATAATAAGAGGAACGGCATGTTTATATTTTAAATAGAAGATCTTAAGCTTTTCCATAAAAACCTCATTTCTCTACCAAACCTATGCTTCAAAATCAATTTTAGTATAATCACCGGAAGAAAAAAATCAAGGTTTTTTTGGAATACTTAAGCATTCTTAAGAAAATCTTTAGAGTGTGTTTATTTCACTTCGGGAGTGATCATGCGAATGGCGCCGGGAAGACATTCCACCCGGAATCCACAGCTTTTCCTGGTTACTTCGCCGTCCGTATGTACCCATAGGGGAGCGGAGGCAGTGATAGACATCTGTGTGGCTGTGTAAGCATCGATCCCCTTTACGAAATAGTGTTTACCGAAAAAAGCGGTGGGAAGAGCCAGCAGAACCAGTACTTTGGAAATATTGCCAACGCAGCACAGATCCAATACGCCGTCATTATCCGTGGCGGGAGGACAGAACATGAATCCGCCGCCTTCATAGCGATGACTCATACAGGTTACAAACAAAAAGCGGGGTAGCTGGAATGCGGTCTGCTTTCCGTTTACTGCGTTTTCGATGGTCAGGGTACAGGAGACCTTGCGTGCGGTGATCAGCTGCTTTAAGGCGATTCCTAAATAAGTCAGCTTGCCAAGACCGATCCGGTTCATGGTATCCTTGATGGGGGAATGCATGGCTTCTGCACAGACAGCTGCGTCAAAGCCGATTCCACAGCTGACAGCGAACAGCCGGGATTCTTCCGGCTGATCCTCATCGAGATAAGTAAGTCTTCCTAAGTCCATGACTCTGGGAGCAGCATTCCGAAGGATCAGATCAAGGGCTGCTTTCGGCTCTTTGGGGATGCCGAGATCCCTGGCCAGATCGTTGCTGGAGCCGGTGGGAATGTAACCCAGGATTACTTTGGAGGGATCAGCGATTCCCTGCAGGGCTTCGTTCACCGTGCCATCTCCACCTAGGACAATGAGCTTTAAATCAGGATCGTCTTTATATTCTGCGGTGATCTGTGCAGCCAGATGCTTTACTTCTCCGGCTTTTTTGGAAAAATAGGTCTGAAATACGGCATCGCTTTCTCTTAGAGCAGGTTCGATCTGTTCAGACCAGATCTTCGCACCTTTGCCGGAGCGGGAGGCTGGATTAATAATAATATGATACATGAGGATACCTCATCTTTCGTAAGAATGTAACTAAAGTTTATTCTAACACACTCAGGGGCTTCTGCCAACATTGTTCATTTTCCATCTTTGCAATTAAAAAGTTCTATGCTATACTAAACCATAAGTTTAGCGAATTAACGTAACATAAGGAGGAATGAGGCATGTATTCATTGGATGAAGTAAAAAAAGTTGATCCCGAGGTGGCACAGGCCATTATCGACGAGGAGAATCGTCAGAACAGTCATATTGAACTGATCGCTTCCGAAAACTGGGTAAGCAAGGCAGTCATGGCGGCTATGGGCAGTCCCTTGACCAATAAATATGCGGAAGGTTATCCCGGCAAGAGATATTACGGCGGATGTGAGTGCGTGGATGTCATCGAAAATCTGGCAATCGAGCGTGCCAAGAAGCTGTTCGGCTGTGATTATGCCAATGTACAGCCCCATTCCGGAGCACAGGCGAATATGGCAGTGCAGTTTGCCGTACTGAAACCGGGTGATACGATCATGGGCATGAACCTGGATCACGGCGGACATCTGACCCATGGTTCACCGGTAAATATGTCCGGTAAATATTTTCATGTAGTACCTTACGGTGTAGATGACAACGGATTCTTAGATTACGACAGAATGAGAGAACTGGCACTGGAATGCAAGCCTAAGATGATCATTGCCGGTGCTTCTGCGTATGCCAGAACCATTGATTTCAAGAAGTTCCGTGAAGTAGCAGACGAAGTGGGTGCCGTACTGATGGTAGATATGGCACATATCGCAGGACTGGTGGCAGCGGGTCTTCATCCCAGTCCCATCCCTTATGCGGATGTAGTGACCACTACGACTCACAAGACCCTGCGCGGACCCAGAGGCGGTATGATCCTCTGCAATAAGGAAGCCAATGAGAAGTTCAACTTCAACAAAGCCATCTTCCCCGGCATCCAGGGCGGCCCTCTGATGCATGTGATCGCTGCCAAGGCAGTCTGCTTCGAAGAAGCATTAAGCGACGACTTTAAAGTATATCAGAAGAATATCATTGACAATGCCCAGGCATTGTGTAAGGGACTGATGAGCCGGGATATCAAGATCGTATCCGGCGGTACCGATAATCATTTAATGTTAGTGGATCTGACTCCTTACGGTCTGACCGGTAAGGCAGTGGAGAAACTGTTGGATGCAGCGCACATCACTGCTAACAAGAACACCATCCCCAACGATCCTCAGTCTCCGTTTGTGACCAGCGGTATCCGCCTGGGAACCCCCGCGGTTACTTCCAGAGGTCTGAACACCGAGGACATGGATCAGGTGGCAGAAGCTATTGCCCTGGTCATCAAGGGCGGAGAAGAGCAGGTTCCTGCAGCCAGAGCCATCATTCAGAAATTAACAGACAAATATCCTCTGATCTAGGCAGAAGCTGTTTGCAAAGGTCAGCCCGTACATGTAAATGTGCAGGCTGGCCTTTATTTATGTTGGAGTTGAGTTTATACAGTCGTCGTGTTAAAATGTTGGACGGAATACAAAAGAACAGCAGATAGAGGGAACAGATGAAAAAAGAGAAATGGAAAACCTTTGTGACGGACAGGTGGAAGGTGGCAGCGCCGGGACTGCTGGCAGCTTTTGCTGTCTGTTTTATTTTTTTTATTTATGCACCGTTGGAATTGTATGTTACGAACCAGACAGAATTCTGGTTTGATTTTTATAAGATATTAAAAGCGGTTCTGCAGAATTTTGCACTTTTTTTTGGACTGAATGTGTTGGGAATCCTTTTGGCAGCCTGTATCTCCAAAGTTTTTTGCCGGTTCGTTACGGCAGCGGAACTGGTGGTTTTGCTTACTTTATATGTGCAGGGCAATTTTCTGGTGAATCATATGCCGCCTTTCGACGGCACGGAAATCGTATGGGAGGACTACCGGGGAGAAAATATAAAGACAGCGATAGTGTGTATTCTCATAGCGGCAGCGGTCGTGACCATGGCAAAGCTGCTTGGTGCAAAGAGATTTCAGGGAATCTGTATGGCTGTGAGTGCGGGACTTTCGGGAATCCTCATGATAACGCTTGTGACGATGACTGTGACCACAGGGGCTTACCGGGAGAGAACCACTTATTATGCACTGGAGAACGGACAGTACCGTCTGTCACAGGATCAGAATTTCCTGGTATTGCTGTTGGATGCGGTGGATGCGAAGACTTTTGAAGAAGTGATGGATTCGGATCCGGCCTATACAGAGACATTTGCTGATTTTACTTATTATCCGGATATGGTGGGAGCATATCCCTGGACGGCGTTTTCTGTTCCGTATATCTTATCGGGCAAATGGTATGAAGGAGAAGAATATTATCTGGATTACGCGGCGGCAGCTGTGGATGAATCAGGATTGTTCCGGGAACTGTCTGAGAGGGATTATGACATCGCATTGTATGAGTCTGATCCGTGGGTGACTTCGTATACCTATCAGTTTTCCAATATGGTGGAACTGCAGCATGAGGCGTATGTCTGGAAGTATTTCAGGCGGGCAATCTGCAAGCTGGGCGGCATCCGCTACGCACCGTTTTTCCTAAAGGAATACTGTTATCGGGCCATTGTACAGACGCAGGGGCAGCACAATGCCTTTGTGGACGAGAGCAATCCTCTGTATACATGGGATCTCAAAGAATTTGCCACACATATGCAGGAAGAAGAGGTGACGTATCAGGAGGGAAAGTGTTTCCGGTATTATCATTTGCAGGGAGGGCATGTTCCTTTCCTGTATGATGCGGATCTGAATGCGGTAGGAGATTCTTCGTATACGGAGACGCTGGAGGCCAATATCAGGGTGATCGGTCAGTTTCTTGATAAGCTGAAACAGTCAGATCTGTATGACAATTCGGTTATTATCGTTATGGCAGATCATGGCTTTGATCCTCAGAATGAGGTCTCGGCATATGACAGACAGAATCCTCTGTTCCTGGTAAAAGGTGTGGGAGAGAGCCATCCGTTACAGACATCGCTTGTTCCTGCAGCTTACGAGGATCTTCAGGATGCATATGTGAGACTGATGGACGGAGCGGCGGGAGATGCGATTTTCCCATATCAGGAGGGAGAAAAGAGAGAACGCCGGTACATTTTTTATGAGAATACAGAACACGTCATGTATGAATGGTTACAGACGGGACCGGCATGGGATTTTAACGCATATCGGGAGACGGGGAACAAATATCCCCGCAAGAATTAGAGACAACCCCTGTTTTGAACTTTTTGGAATTTACAGCAAAAGGTTAAAAATGGGGGTTGTCTTTCATGCTTTACTGTGCTAGAATATCCCTCGGTGAAAAACAAGTGTCCGCACTACAGATACGAACCGGAAGAAAGGATAACATATGGGAGAAACGACCAAGTATTTTGTGGTGAAGCAGAAGGCGATCCCCGAAGTACTGTTAAAGGTAGTGGAAGCAAAGCGGCTTCTGGAGTCAGAGAAGGTTCTGACCATACAGGAAGCGGTTGATGCAGTTGGCATCAGCCGCAGTTCTTTTTATAAGTACAAGGATGATATCTTTCCGTTCCATGACAATTCTCAGGGAACGACCATCACGCTGACTTTCCAGATGGATGACGAACCGGGAATTCTGTCGGATGTGCTGAAGATCATCGCAGAGTACCGGGCCAATATCCTGACGATCCATCAGAGTATTCCCATCAACGGAATCGCTTCTCTGACATTGAGTATTCAGGTATTGCAGACCACAGGGGACATTTCCCGGATGATCGAGCAGCTGGAGGGACAGCCCAGTGTACATCATGTAAAAATACTGGCAAAAGAATAAAATTTTTCACACGCAAATTTGTGCCTGCGCAAGGTACTAAAGTACCTGAAAGTTTTCAGGCTATGAGAAAGGCAAGGGTTATGATATGATCAACGTTGCAGTATTAGGCTACGGCACCGTGGGCAGCGGTGTGGTGGAAGTTATCGAGAAAAACAAGGACATGGTGAACAAGAAGTCCGCACAGGAACTGAAGGTAAAATACATCCTGGATCTGAGAGATTTCCCCGGAGATCCTTACGAGGACAAAGTCATTCATGATTTCAATACGATCTTACATGACGACAGTGTGACCATTGTCTGTGAGACCATGGGCGGTGTCGGAGCCGCTTATCAGTTCACGAAGCAGGCTCTGGAACGGGGCAAGAGCGTCTGCACCTCCAACAAGGAGCTGGTAGCCAAGCACGGTCCCGAACTGCTGCAGATCGCCAGAGAACATAATTGCAACTATCTGTTCGAAGCCAGTGTGGGCGGCGGTATTCCCATTATCCGTCCGTTGAATTATTCCCTGACAGCAGAGAAGATCGAGGCTATCAACGGTATCTTAAACGGTACTACGAATTATATCTTAAGTAAAATGGAAAAAGAGGGTGCGGACTTTGCTGCGGTTCTGAAGGAAGCGCAGGACAAAGGCTATGCGGAGCGCAATCCGGAAGCGGATGTGGAAGGTTATGATGCCTGCCGTAAGATTGCAATTCTGTCTTCCCTGATGTTCAGTAAAAATGTGGATTCCGAGAAGGTTCCCACCGAAGGTATCACTAAGATCACAGCAGCGGATTTCGAATATGCCAATGCCACAGATCATACCATCAAGCTATTGGGCAGAAGCAGGGCCATTGATGATAATACCGCAGAGGTTATGGTAGCACCGTTTTTACTTTCCAAAGAACATCCGCTTGCCATGGTACATGGTGTATTCAATGCTGTATTTGTCACCGGCAACATGCTGGGAGATTCCATGTATTACGGACGGGGCGCAGGTAAGCTTCCCACCGCCAGCGCGGTAGTATCGGATGTCATCGACTGTGCAAGACATCAGGGCAAGGTGATCATGTGCTTCTGGGACAAAGAGGAAGTAAAGCTGGCAGACATCGGCGAGGCCGAGAGAAGTTTCTTCATCCGGGCAAAGGCCGGAGCGGAAGATGCGGTTACAGCAGCGTTCCCCGGAGGCCGGGTGGTACATCTTAAGGACCGGAAGGAAGACTTCGGATACTTCACACAGAGTATGAAGGAAAAAGATTTTCAGGCAAAATACGAGGCACTGGGCGAGCACATGCTCGGCAGGATCCGTCTGGTATAAAAAGGATATACTATTATTAGATAGAGTTGAGGAGAAAATGTTATGTCAAAAGTAGTGAAATTCGGTGGAAGTTCTCTGGCGAGCGCAGAGCAGTTCAAAAAAGTAGGAAACATCATCCGGGCAGATAAGGAGAGAAAATATGTGGTACCTTCCGCACCGGGGAAAAGATTTTCCGATGACACCAAGGTAACGGATATGTTGTATGCCTGCTATGATCTGGCAGATCAGGGCAAGAGCTTCAAGGCAGAACTGGATGCTATCAAAGCCCGTTATCAGGAGATCATCGACGGACTGCAGCTGGATCTGGATCTTGTCGATGAGTTCAAGACTATTGAGAAGAACTTTAAGGCAAAGGCCGGCAGCAATTACGCGGCTTCCCGTGGTGAATATCTGAACGGTATTATCATGGCAAATTATCTGGGCTATGATTTCATTGATGCGGCAACCGTCATCTTCTTCGATGAGAACGGCGAATTTGACGCAGCAAAGACCAATGAAGTACTGCGTGCCAGACTGGCAGAGAGCAAGGAAGCAGTTGTACCCGGCTTCTACGGTGCCATGCCCGACGGAACGGTGAAGACTTTCTCCAGAGGCGGTTCCGACATCACCGGTTCCATCGTGGCCAAGGCTGCCAAAGCGGATGTCTATGAGAACTGGACCGATGTATCCGGTTTCCTGATTGCGGATCCCCGCATCATTGATCATCCCGAGGCTATTGAGACTATCACCTATCGTGAACTTCGCGAGCTGGCCTATATGGGTGCTACCGTTCTTCATGAGGATGCCATTTTCCCGGTACGTCAGGAAGGTATCCCTATCAATATCCGCAATACAAACGCTCCCGAGGACAATGGTACCTGGATCGTGGGAAGCACCTGTCAGAAGTCCAAATACGTGATCACCGGTATCGCCGGCAAGAAGGGCTTCTGCTCCGTCAATATTGAAAAAGATATGATGAACTCCGAGATCGGTTTCGGCAGAAAGGTATTGCAGGCATTTGAAGAAAATGGTATTTCCTTCGAGCATGTTCCCTCCGGCATTGATACCATGACGGTATTCGTACATCAGGATGAGTTCATGCACAAGGAACAGAAGGTAGTGGCAGGCATCCATAGACTGGCCAATCCCGACGCCATTGACATCGAATCCGACCTGGCATTGATCGCTGTCGTAGGCCGTGGCATGAAGTCCACCCGCGGCACTGCAGGCAGAATCTTCTCCGCACTGGCACACAAAAATATCAATGTCAAGATGATCGACCAGGGATCTTCCGAGCTGAACATCATCATCGGTGTGGCAAATGAAGATTTTGAGACTGCAATTCAGGCAATCTATGATATCTTTGTGATCACAAGATTATAAGTTTATCAGATATAAAAAGACAGGTCAGTTCGACCTGTCTTTTTATGGTTCCGGATATTGGATCATATCCAGTATCGGAGTTCGTATAATATATTGGTAGGCCTCAAAAATTTTCTCCGCAGGGACTTCTTTCGGAGAGGAGAGCCATAACTTTAGAATTTCAATTAATAAGAGGGCATTATAATGTGCCAGTGACTGCGGTGTGATAAGTTCGCAGGGCATTTTCCTCATAGGATGTCTGGACAGAATCCGGAAAAAGGTCTGTTCACAGTAGTGTGAAAAAAATTCTCCGAAGCAATTCTGGCCTGTGGTTTCAAAAAGTCGATGATAGTATTCCTTATTTTTTTCAAAACAGATAAACATCAGCTTGATGGCTTCCTGTTCCATATCGTTTTCGATCATGACTTCGACTTTGCTGCCGATGTCCTGGTCGAACAGAAACTCAATCACTTCGTATTTATCCTGAAAATAGTTATAGAAAGTAGGGCGGATCACATGTGCACCATCCGTGATCATTTTGATGGAAATCTTCTGAAAAGGCATGGTAAGCACAAGAGAACGAAAACTGTCTGCCAATAATTCTTTTGTCTTCATCACAGGACTCCTTTTCCTATAAAAGAACCGGGATAGAAATATTATAACCAAAAAACTTTCTTTTCTCAACTTTAAACGACACTTTTGCCAAAATGTCGCGGAATATTTACAGTTATCGAAAAAATGTAAGAGCAGGAAAAACGCTGTGCAAGGGTTGTATCTTACCATATGCCGGAAAATTGTTTAAAGTAAAAAATGAAAAGAGATAAAAACATTATAACGGGAGAAAGGGGTTGCATGGATGGCATGGTATGAAATTTTCATTGTATCGGTGGGACTATCCCTGGATGTCTTTACCTATGCATTATACAAAGGCGCTATGCTTTCCAGACTGGACAAAAAGCAGATCCTGAAAATGATCCTGCTGTTCACAGGATGGCAGAGCGGTGCAATGCTTTTAGGAAGCCTGATTTCGGAACTTCCGTACATTGCAATGAACTATCAGCGGACAGAAAGACTGTTCAGGGCGGCATCGGCAGTTATTTTTTTCCTGATCGGGATATGGCTGATCGTCCGGGCACTACATATGCGGGACCCGCTGGAACGAAGGGAAGATGCCTTCGCCTGGAGACAGCTATGCATTTGGGCCATGCTTACCAGTGTGGACAGTTTTCTGACGGGAATTGGCATGGGCTTTTTAGACACCAGAGTAACGGTGCAGATCATTCAGCTGGCAATTATGGCTGCGCTGGCGGTCATCGTCGGCATCTATGCGGGATATCGGATCGGGTGTCATGGAAGAAACCGTGTACTGATCAGTGGAGCGCTGATCTTCCTGCTTGCCGGCGTGGATGTATTGTTTCGATATTACATCTGAAATACCGTGATTCATAGAATAAATAGACAAAAGTGAGGTAAATCGTATGGCAGACGCAAAACACAAAGTTGAGAGAGCTGCATTTGGCGCAGCAATCGACGGAATTCTGAAGTATGTGAATAAGGACGAAGCAGACAGAGAAAAGGCGTTCTTAAAGCTGGTAGATCTGTCGGAAAAATTTATGGGAGATACCTTCCGCAAGGAAAGCTATGATGCGGCAAGACGTATGATCCAGGATCCGGACAGCAAATGGATGCAGTATGTGAACCGGATCTTAAACGAAGTGGATCCCCATGTCATCAAAATGTCCGCACTGGACTATGGTTTTGAGGCGGCGTTCTGCGGTAAAAAAGAGATTAACGAGATGCGTGTGAAACATCAGTGCAATATCCCCTGGCTGATCCTGATGGATCCCACCAGTGCCTGCAACCTGCATTGTACCGGCTGCTGGGCGGCAGAGTACGGCAATCGTCTGAACTTAAGCTTTGAAGATATGGATCGCATCGTTACCCAGGGTAAGGAACTTGGTATCTATCTGTATTTCTTCACCGGTGGCGAACCTCTGGTCAGAAAGGATGACATCATCCGTCTGTGCGAGAAACACGATGACTGTGGCTTCCATGCATTTACCAACGGCACGCTGATCGATGAGAAATTCTGCCAGGAGATGAAGCGGGTAGGCAACTTCTCCGTAGCTATCAGTCTGGAAGGCTTCGATGAAGTGAACGACTTACGCCGCGGCAAGGGCGTGTTTGATAAAGTAATGCATGCCATGGATCTGATGAAGCAGTACGGTCTGATCTTCGGAACTTCCATCTGCTATACCAGCAAGAACTATAAAGTAGTCACCAGTGATGAATTTCTGGATATGATCATTGAAAAAGGTGCCAGATTCAGCTGGTATTTCCATTATATGCCCGTAGGCAATGATGCATCTACCGAATTGCTCTTAGATCCGGACCAGAGAGAATATATGTATCACCGTATTCGTGAAATCCGTGCCATGAAGGGCGGAAAACCTATCTTTGCCTTCGATTTCCAGAACGATGGAGAATATGTGGGCGGATGTATCGCAGGCGGCAGAAACTACTGCCATATCAATCCAAACGGCGATGTGGAGCCCTGTGTATTCATCCATTATTCCGGTGCCAATATCAAGGAAGTAGATCTGCTGACTGCGTTGAAGCAGCCACTGTTTATGGCATACCGTGCGAACCAGCCTTTCAACTGCAATCACTTAAAGCCCTGCCCGATGCTGGAAAATCCGGAATTGCTGCAACAGATGGTACATGAGACAGGTGCCAAATCCACAGATCTTCAGTCACCGGAAACAGTGGAGCATCTGTGTGGCAAATGTCATACTTACGCGAAGTGTTGGTCAGAGTGTGCGGATAAACTCTGGAGCGAGCATCCGCGTGAGGCGAAAGGCTATCAGAATTATAAACAGAAATAAACAATGGACTTGGTATTTCATGGAGGGGTGAAATACTGAATCTGATATTTTAGGCACAGGTTCCGTCTTGTTTAGAACACGGAATCTGTGTTATAATAATTCACAGATTATGTTGTGAGGAAGAGACAATCATGGAACGCAAGGGCGAGATGACAAAAGCGCTTCTAGGGCAGAAATTCAAAGAACTGGTCGTGAAGAAATCTTTTGATAAGATTACGATTAAGATGATCACGGATGAAGCAGGGGTAATACGCCCGACATTCTACAATTACTTCCGGGATAAATATGAAGTAATGGAATGGCTTTTGTGGGAAGATGTATTTAGCAGTGCGACGGAACTTGTGAAGATGAATATGGCAAGGTCTGCATTGGAGATGATATTTAAAAAGATTGCTGCGGATAAAGAATATTATGCACGGGTATTTGAAGTGAAGGGGCAGAATTCCTTTGAAGATATGCTATATCACAACATTTGTAATCTGGTGCATGTAGTTGTGGAGCGTAATCCGATACATATCAAAGAAGGAGAAATCATAAGCAAAGAGACATTTTTGCAGTATGAGGCTATGACCCTGGTCAATGGGATCAAGTATTGGATCTCAAAGCACAGGAATGAGATATCGGCAGAAGAAGCGGTAAAGTTTTATGAATTTTTAGTCAGTCATTCACTGATCGATATTATTGGGCAGGACACTATGGACAAGGTAATTAATTAACGGAGAAAAATGAGCCGGAAGGCTTGTATGGCTTCGGGACTTACCTTGTCTTTTTTCTATGAAAATGTTATACTTTTTATTCACAGAAAGGTGGATCAGATATATGAATAAATATGACGTAATTATTATAGGTGCAGGGCCTTCCGGTATTTTCTGTGCTTATGAATTAATGAGACAGAAATCGGATATGAAAGTGTTAATGATTGAGAAGGGACGCTCTATCGAGAAGCGTCAGTGCCCGAAACGCACGACAAAGGTCTGTGTAGGTTGTAAGCCATGCTCTATCACAACAGGATTTGCGGGAGCAGGCGCATTTTCTGATGGAAAGCTATCTCTGTCACCAGATGTAGGGGGAACTTTGCCGGAGATCCTTGGCTATGAGAAGGCGGAAGAACTGATCAAAGAAGCAGACAATATATATCTGAAATTCGGGGCAGATGAGAAGGTCTATGGAATTGACGATTACGAAGCTATCGAGAGGATCCGGGCGAAAGCAATTCGTGCCAATCTCAAACTGATCGAATGTCCGATCCGCCATCTTGGAACTGAGGAAGGATATAAGATTTACACAAGACTGCAGGAACATCTGCTGGCTTCAGGTGTAGAGATCAAGTTCATGACTATGGTACAGGATATCATAATCGAGGATGGTGTGGCAAAGGGGGTCGTCACAGACAAAGAGGAAACTTACTATGCGGATGAAATCGTATCAGGTATCGGACGAGAAGGCTCAAGCTGGTTTGAAGGAATCTGTAAAAATCATGGTATTAAAACACAGAATGGTACTGTTGATGTAGGTGTCCGGGTAGAAGTCCGCGATGAGATCATGAAGGAACTCAATGAGAAGCTTTACGAGGCAAAACTTGTATACTATACACCAACATTTGACGATAAGGTACGCGTATTCTGCACGAACCCTTCCGGAGAAGTGGCAACAGAGTACTATGATAACGGACTTGCAGTTGTCAATGGTCATGCTTATAAGTCAAAAGACATGAAGACAAAGAATACGAATTTTGCACTCCTTGTATCTAAGAATTTTACGGAGCCTTTTAAGTCACCAATCGAATATGGCAAGCATATAGCCCAGCTTGGAAATATGTTAAGCGATGGCAAAATCTTGCTTCAGCGCTATGGTGATTTCAGAAGAGGACGAAGAACAACTGCAGAAAGATTACAGAGAAACAATATTACACCGACATTGAAAGATGCTGTGCCTGGAGATTTATCACTGGTATTCCCACACCGTATCATGGTCGCGATTGATGAGATGATCAAGGCACTTGATAAAGTAACACCCGGAATTGCATCGGACGAGACTTTGCTTTACGGCGTGGAAGTAAAATTCTATTCGAATAAAGTCGTAGTGAACGATAAATTTGAGACAAATATCAAGAATCTGCGCGTCATGGGAGACGGAGCATCTATCACAAGAGGACTTCAGCAGGCATCTGCAAATGGTATCTGCGTGGCAAGAGAAATCTGCAAAAAGATGAACGTATAAGGTAAAGTAGGAAAATATACCAAAAGGTTGTCGAATAAAGAATAAAACAGTATAATAAAAAAAGATATCGTATTTGTCTGAACCAAAGAAGTTCAAAAAATCCGTTCATTTATGAGGCATTCTTGAAATGGATATGAATTTCCAATTTAGACAGATAGGATTAAAAAGTAATTGGGAGATAAGAAAAATGGGTAAATATTTTGGAACAGACGGTTTTCGTGGAGAGGCAAATGTAGTTTTAACAGTAGAGCACGCATTTAAAGTGGGACGTTTTCTTGGCTGGTATTACGGACAGGATCACAAAGCAAAGGTTGTGATCGGAAAAGATACCAGAAGAAGCAGAGAGATCTCCAGATTGCAAAAATGCAAAAGACAGATGTAATGCTTGGAGATTATCTGGAATATTGGTTTGAAAATATTTTCAGTCCGAGAATTGAGACAACCACGAGCATGGTTGGAGCATATACGTTATATAATCTGATTCTTCCGAGTATGGAAGCAGATATCAAATTAAAATACATTTCAGTAGAGTATTTAGATGCTCTACTGGAACGTGTCGCGAAAATCTGTCCTTCAGCGGGAAATAAAGGGCGGGAGCTTTTGAGCATCGCCATGAAAGATGCAGCAGGAGATAAGTTCATAAGCTATAATCCAGTGCCTGAGACAAAGCCATATCCGAGAGCAAAACCAAAGGTAAGGGTATTAAGCAAAGAAAAATTGAAGGTTTTTCTTGAAGCTGCCAGCAAGAATCCTTGGTATCTGGAAATTTTACTGGGACTGTTTTGTGGATTACGAAAAGGAGAAATTCTTGGATTGAAATTTCAGGATTTTGATTTTGAAAAACAGAC